>JFJP01020380.1_pt1 | contig 27428 bp, 19 predicted proteins | sample 431651 | NCBI WGS metagenome assembly JFJP01 (sample SAMN02602958, study PRJNA72255) | Microbial mat metagenome, whole genome shotgun sequencing project. | biome: fresh water; feature: sink hole; material: water; isolation source: purple microbial (photo- and chemosynthetic) mats found in...
GGACGACGCCCGAGGATGACCAGTTCGCCCTCGGCGCTTCGTGACTTGGCCTGACGGCCCGGGCGGATAGGCTGCGGGGATGCCCCGGATCCGTAGCCTACGCTGGTCCGGCCGTTCGCAGGACCTCCTCGTCCTGGCGGCCGCCGACCCTGAATTCCTCTCTGAAATGGGTCGTCGCGGTATGCCTGCGTCGCAGATCCAGCTGTGGATCCGGGAACGGGATGTGCCGATCACGTATCGCAGCGAAGTGCGTGGATTGGTCGAGGACTGGGCCTATGCCCACTCGGTCACCGCCGAGGCGGCGGGTCGTGGACGGCACACGCCCTGATTGTCGTTGGTCGTCTAGTATGTTTAGCGACAACACGTTAGGGATCCAGTCGGATCCTGGAAGCGGTTGTCGTATTCCTCCGATGGAGTCACCGTGAGCGATCTACCCGAAGCCCTTCCTGCGACCCTGACCGTGCCCGTCGAGGCGGCTCCGGCCGAGCCGATCGCCGACGTCCCGGTTGCGGCGCCCCCCCCGGTTGCGGCGCCCTCCCCGGTCGAGGCGGCTCCCGTGGTCGAGGCTGAACCCATGGTCGAAGCCGTCCCTGCCCCACCGGTGCTTGTCGTTGCCGCCAAGCCCCGCGCGAAGGCCGCCAAGCCGCAGGTCTCCGAGGATACCCTGAATGCCTGGCAGCAGCGCCTCGAGCAGGACCGTGCCGCACAGCGTCGCCGTCAGCAGGCGGTCAGTGCCCGGGCAGAACGCCAGCAGGCCTTCCGGCTCGCCCGTCGCGCCCTCGAACAACTCGCCCAGGCCGAAAGCGCGCCGGTGGATCCCGCCCTCGCGGCCCTGGCTGACGACGAGTTGGCGTGCGCCGTCCACGCCGCTCCCGAGCGGATCCGGACGGTGCTCGCCGCCACCCTGCGTCTCCTGCAGAAGGGCCGCTGAGCAGACTGCCGGTGAGGTCGGGGTTGCCGCCCCCGCCGGTTCCGGCAGGCTTGCTGCATGCGTTCCGAACTTTCCGCGATCCCACTCGGTGCTTCCGGCTGGGGCGGCATCGTCATCGGCTTGATCATCTTCGTCGTGGCGGGGATCGCCGCGCTGGCCGCAGGCTTCCCGGCCGGCGTGGTGCCTGCGCTCTTCTCCCTGGTGGGGCTGTCCATCGCGGGCTACCGCTGGCGCAGTGAACTCTTGTGCGAGGCGGGGCGGATCGACGAGCATCACCGGTTCTTCATCTTCGCCTGGACCTCGGTCAAGCAGATCGGCAGCCTGCAGCGGGTGCTGATCGGCCGGCCCGAAACGCGCGGTTCGGGCAAGAACCGGCGCACCGTGTATCCCGTCCGGCTGGGTGGCGCCACCGCGCTGCATGAATTGGGCGTGCCACAGGATGCCCTCGCTGCCCGGCGCCTTGGCGAGGAGTGGGCCAAGCGCCTGGAGCTGCCCCTGGCCGACAGCAGTTCCGGCAGCGAGTCGGTGCGCGAGCATCAACAGCTCGACCAGCCAGCGATCGAGCGGATGGAATTGGGCGATCTCGCCGTCGCGCCGCCCCCGACGCTGCGCACGGTCATGCGCGAGGTGGACGGCAGCATCGAGATCACCCAGCGCAACGACCTCGGCCGCGCCATCGGGATCGCTGTGCTGCTGGCCATCGCGACCGCGATTGCGTCCGTTGCCATCGCGATCGTGGTCGGCGGACAGATCGCCATGCTGATCATCATCGCCCTGGTGATCAGTGATGTCGTGGTTTTCGCCGTGTTGTTCGCCAACGGCGCGTTCAGCCGACGGCTGGTGGTCACGCCGCGCTCCGGTCTGCGCCTGGGCGGGCAGGGCATGACCGTCGAGGAACTCGAGGAGCTCGTGGTCGGGGATGGCCCCACCCGCCTGCGCGCCATCTCCGATCGCAAGGTCCTGGAATTCGGGCGCGGCCTGCCCGTCGAGGAATTGACCTTCCTGCGTGCCATCATCCTCAAGACGCTGAAGGGTCCGGGGTGAAGGGGCGGCGCGGAGTCGAGGCGCGCATCAAGGCCGCCGAGCAACTGCTTCGCCTGCCGCCTGATCTTCCTGCCACCCGGGCGGCCCTGGCCGACCGCTCCTCGCTGGTCGTCGCCGCAGCAGCCCGCGCGGCGGCCAAGCACGGGCTCGATGGACTGCAGACTGACCTGCTCGCCGCGCTGGACCGGCACTACTGCGATCCGGTCGAGAATGATCCGCAGTGCCACGCCAAGAGCGCGCTGGTCGAGGCCCTGGCAGCTCTCGGTCATCTCGCGGCTGCGACCTACCTGCGCGCCGCCCGCCACCGGCAGCCCGAGCCGGTGTGGGGCGGGCGCGAGGATTCCGCGGCGCGCCTGCGCATCTCCGCCGCCGAGGCCTTGTCGCGCAACGGCAGTCCCGACCTCTACCGCATCCTCGCCGAGCATCTCGCCGATCCTTCGCCTGAGGTGCGTTCGGCGGCGGCGCGTCTGACCGGCGAGGTCGGCGGCGAGCGGGGGGCGTTGCTGCTCACCCTGCGTCTGCATCTGCCTGAACCCGAAGCGGATCTGGTCGGGGACTATGCGGCCGGCCTGCTGGCCGCCGATGGCGCCGCCGCCGTCCCGCCGGTCGCCGCCCTGCTCGATCATGCCGATCCGGTGATCGTCGGCGGCGTCGCCCTGGCCCTCGGCGCGTCCCGTCTGCCCGAGGCCTATGCCCCGCTTGCCGCCGCGCTCGATGGCGTGCTGCGTTGTGCGCAGCGGGCTGATCTGCTGGCGGCCATCGCCCTGCTGCGCTGCAGCGAGGCCGCTGAACGTCTGCTGCAGGCCCTGGCGGATGGCGGCGAGGATGCCGTGGCGGCAGCTGGACATCTGCGGCTGTACCGCGACCGGCCCGAGGTCATGCAGCGGGCGCGCGTCCTGGCGGCCGGTCATCCCGTCCTGCTCAGCCAGTTGGGGTCCGACGCCTGAGCTACACTCCGAGCTTGAGCTTCAGCCTCGGTTCACGCAGGGCTTCAGCTTCGCCGTCAGCGAGCCGGACGACGACGCCGGCGTGCGCGACGATGCCGACGTCGATGCGCGCCTTGCAGTTTTCGCCTCGCTCGTTGGCGCGTCGGGCATCCTGACGGCTCTGGGCCAGGTTGAGGCGGGCGGCCTCGTCGGCTGCCCCCGCCCGGGCGGCCTCCTCTTCGAGGAGGCGGAGACGGTCCTGCAGGGCCTTGGCGGCCGGGGCGTTGATGAAGGCCATGTTCTGCATGCGCGACTGCTGGAATTTATTGCGCTCGACCTCGGCCTCGAGGGCCTGGCGTTCGCGCATCACCTTGCCGCGCTCGGTATCGGCCTTCTTGGCCGCCAACTCGGCGATCTTCGCCTCTTCGGCGCGGGTCAGATGATGGCCGGCCCACAGCGAGGTGGTGGTGCCATCGCCATCGCCGACGATGTCGATCAGCACGTTCCCGCCGGCGGTGATCCCACCGCCGACCAGCTTGCGGACGCGCACATCGCCGGTGGCGCGCAGTTCGCAGTTGCGCACCTCGCCGTCGATGCGCAGGGCGCCGGCCATCACCGTGCGACTGTCCGCCTGCGCGGCGACCACCGTCCCGCCCGCTTCGACCGGACTATCCCCGGCGGTGATGCGGCCATCGACCTCCAGGCTGCCGCCTGCCGAGATGGTCGCGTCCTCGAGGTCGCCCATGATCACCACATCGCTGGCGCTGATGATCTTGGCCCCCGCCTTGACGGTGCCGCGCACCACCACGACGTCATCGGTGATGACCGGGGGATCGTCGGGACCGAGATCACCCTCGATCGCGAATACCCCGACCACACGGACGCAGCCGTCGGTCTGACGTTGCACGAAGCCGGACACCCTGGCACGCAAGGCGAGGCGGCCGTCAGCTTCGCGGGCCATTTCGGTGCCGGCCCCGGCGCAGCGTTCCGGTGTGGTCGGCTCGTGCGGGACGGGATCGATGCGTCGGCCCAGCACGTCCATGCCAGTCTGCACCGGAACCCCATCATCCCACCACGCGATGAGTTCGCCGGCATCGACCTTGCGCAGGTTGGCAGCCCCGGCCAGGGCATCGACCGTGGTGTTCTCGATCGAACTGTTGAGCGAGAAGCCGGGCGCTCGCCCCGGATCAGGCGCTCGGCCGCGCGCGATCACCACCCGGCCACCGGGGAAAGGGGGGCCATCCACCAGCCGCCGGAGCACTTCGGTGTCGATTCCGAAACGGACGGCGCTTTCCTTGACGCCGCGTTCGAGGTCTTCCTTCTTGGCCGTCTGTCCCGGCCTGGTGTAGGCCGTAGCCTGGAGTTGGTCCGGCGCGATCTCGATCGAGACGGACGAGGCGATCGGATCTATCCCTTCATTGCGCACACTGCGCCCGGCGATGCCCGGCGATGGCGGTGTCCCGCGCGCCAGCACGAGGCGCCGGGGGAGATCCTTGGGGAAGGTCGCGGCATGCAGACTGGCTTCGACCAGACCATAGCGCACCTCCGCCGCGGCGATGATCTGGTCGAGCATCCAGCGCGGAAAGCTGGCGCCTGGCGCCAGAGCCAACGAGGCGCGCAATCCACCCTGATCGACGATGATGCGCTTGGCCAGGACCTGCAGCTGCTTCTCGTCCAGTTTGATGCCGGTCGGCTTGGCCACGGCCTTGGTTGTCGGGGTCCCAGGTGAGGGCCGATGCACCCCGGTCGTGACCGGTTTTTCCGGTGGGCGCGTCTGCTGCGCTGCCGGTAGAGGCTGCGGCGTGCGCGTCGAGGCCGCCATCTGGGGCTGGCTGGGTGGACGGACAGCGGGCTGCTGCCGTCCATTCAGCACCCCGGCGACCTGGTCGAGGGCGGCGCGCGCGTTGGCTGGCCGCTCGTTGCGCTCCTTGGCCATCAGCAGGCGGGTCAGCCAGGCGATGGCGGAGGGGCAGTCCTTGACCACCTGGGCCAGGTCGGGCAGCGGGTCATTGAGCACCTGCACCAGCACACCCATCGGATCGTCACCGGGATAGGGCGGGCGGCCGGCGACGAGGTGGAAGAGGGTGGCGCCGAGGGCGTAGATGTCGGCCCGGATGTCGAGGTCGGCGACCGCCCGGGCCTGTTCCGGGGCGATGTAGGCCGGCGTGCCGACGATCATCCCGGGCATGGTCAGTTCGGCCCCACTGGTCGGCTTGGCCAGGCCGAGATCGGCGAGCTTGGGGATGCCGCGCGCATCGAGGAAGATGTTGCCCGGCTTGATGTCACGATGGATCAGGCCGGCATCCTCGATCGCGACCAGGCCTTGGAGGCAGTCCTGGACCAGGCGTAGCGCCCGCCACGGGTCGAGCTTGCCGCCTTCCTTGGTCAGGACCTGGCGCAGATCCCCACCGGTGACCAGTTCGAGGGCCATGAACAGCTGGCCACCCGCATCGCCGGCATCATGGCAGGTGATGACGTTCGGATGCACCACGCGGGCGCTGATCTTGGCTTCTCGCAGGAAACGTTCGCGGGTGCTCGGGTCGGACACCAGGTGCGCCGACACGACTTTCAGCGCCACCGGACGGTCGAGGGCGGTCTGCTCGGCCCGCCAGACCGTCGCCATGCCGCCCTGGCCAAGTCGGCCGAGGATGCGGTACCCGGGAATCGAAGGAGTCGTCTCGGCAGCCATCGTCGTCAGTGATAGCGTCCCCTGACGGGTTGCACCAGCGGCGAATCCTTAGGCTGAGAACGGCGGACGGTCCAGCCACGGGGTGAGCGGCTCGGTCTTGGCCAGCAGCGCCGCGTGCAGGGCCGGGGTCGCCGCGCTGACCATCGACCGGCGATGGATCAGGTCGTCGGCGCTGCCGCGCAGGTCGGTGGCCACGCCGCCGCCGCAGCGTACCAGCAGTTCACCGGCCGCCGTGTCCCACGGGTAGATGCCGAGTTCGTAGTAGGCATCCAGTCGCCCGACCGCGACATAGGCGAGGTCGAGGGAGGCAGAACCACCCCGGCGCTGGTCGTCGCAGGCGCGCTGCACCGTGTCGAAAACACGTAGGGCGTCTTCGTGCGCCTCGGGAAAGCGGTAGGGCATCGCTGTCGCGATCAGCGCCCGGCCGAGATCGTTGCAGGCCGAGCAGTAGCGACGCTGGCCGTTCAGCCACAGCCCCGAACCGCGTTCGGCGGTGAACAACTCGTCGCCGACTGGGGCATAGACCGCGCCGTACCGCGGCTGGCCGCCATCAACGAAGGCGATCGAGATGGCGAAGGCCGGTATGCCATGGATGAAGTTGGTCGTCCCATCGATCGGGTCGATGATCCACAGCGGGCGGTGCGGCTCGTAGCCAGCCGCCGTAACCGTCCCTTCGCTGCCCTCCTCGCCAAGGATCTGGTGGTCGGGGTGGCGCGCCCGGATGCGGCGCACCAGTTCGACCTCGACCTGGCGATCGACATGGCTGACGTAGTCGCGGCTGCCCTTGATCGTGATGTCCTGATCCTTCACCGCCGCGAAATGCTCGCGGGCGATGCGGCCGCCGGCCTTGGCCAGCTCGGTGAGGAGGGGCAGCACGAGCTACTTCCGGCTGACCAGCTGCGCTTCGCGGTACTTCTCGTCTGGACGGTTGACGATGTGCTGGGCGGTGGCGTCGGGCAGCAGGTTGAGGCCGCCGGCCTGGATCGCGCCCAGGCGGATGCGTGCCGCCTTGGCCGCCATCATCGAGATGTTGACCGCTTCGGTGGGGTTGCGACCGAGGGCGATGACGCCGTGGTTCTGCATGTAGATGGCGCGGGGATAACCGCCGTGGCGCTTGCCAAAGGCGGCGATCTCGTCGCGGATGGCGCGTGCCAGCACCACACCCGGATCGATGTAGGGCACGAAGGCCGAGTGCAGCCCGAGGACGACCGCCTCGTCGGGGAACAGGCGGCCCTGCAGGACCGTGGGGAAGCCGCTGCTGACGGTCAGCATGTTGACCGCGGTGGCATGCGTATGCGCGACTGCGTTGACCCCGGGGATCGACAGGCACACGGCGTGGAACACGGTCTCGACCGAGGGGCGCTTGGACTCGCCGGGGACGGCCTTGGCGCCGTCGTAGGCGGCGTTCAGCTCGGCTTCGCTGAAGCTCTCCTTGTCGAGCATCGCCAGCACGCGGTCGAAGCGCATACGCACGAAGTGCTGCGGCTCGATGGTGGACAACTGCGAACCGCTGCCCTTGACCCAGAAGGTCTCTGCGTCAGCGCGCACCGAGGTGTTGCCTTCGCCGAGGATGACCAGGTCGAGGGCGGGGTCGCCGACGGCGCGGGACATGGTGACGAGGTCGGCGAGGGGGTCGGACATGGGAGGGCTCCGGTGAGGCGGGGCATGATAGCGGCGGGAACCTACCGGCAAAGCCCTGTGGACCGGGGGACGTCCGGCCGCACGCTGGATGCATGGCCCGACGTCAGCGCTACGTGATCCTCGGGGCCGGTTCGCTCGGCCGTTCGCTGGCCGGGCGTCTGGCCCGCGATGGCCAGGCCGTGACCCTGGTTGATGCCGAGGGTGGACGGTTGGAAGGCATCGATGGCGCGGCCGACCTGCAAGTCATGGTCGGCTCGGCCACCTCGCTGCGCATCCTGCGCGCCGCCGGGGTCGGTTCGGCCGACGTGGTGGTGGCGTTGACCGGCGAGGATGCCGCCAATGCGCTGATCTGCGGCCTGGCCAAGCGCCTGGGCGCCAAGACCACCATCGCCCGGGTGCGCGATGCCGAACTGGCTGCTGCGGCCAGCGAGGTCGGACTCGACCGCATCGGCATCGACCTGGCCATCTCGCCCGAGGGTCTGGCGGTCGATGCGCTGCAGCGCATCGTCACCGCCTCGGGATGCGTCGATGCGCTGGACCTGGCCGAGGGCCGGGTGGCGCTGCGCGCCTTCGTCGTCGCCAAGGAATCGCCGCTGGCCGGGACCACGATCGAGGAGGCGCGCCGGATCGCGCCGGGGCGTTGGCTGATCGCCGCCCTGGGTGGGGCTGAAAGCTGGAGCGTGCCCGGGCCGCAGGCCAGGTTGCTGCCCGGCGAGCCGGCCTACGTCTGCTGCGCCGCCGAGGAGGCCGCCGGCCTGGTGCCGATCTTCGCCCCGGGCAGCCGGCCGGTGCAACGGGTGGCGGTGGTCGGGGCTGGGGCGATCGGTGAGCCGCTCGCCGAGCGGCTTGCCGCCACCGGCCTGCGCGTCCTGCTGCTCGAATCCGATCCGGCCGCAGCCGAGCGCGCCGCCCTCGACCTCGCTGGCGGCCGCGTCGAGGTGCTGTGCGGCGCGATGACCGACGCCGATCTGGTGGCGCGGGCGCGCATCGGCGCCTGCGACGTGCTGGTGGCGACCGGCGCCAGCGACCAGGAGAACCTCATGGCGGCGCTGCTCGCCCGGGCGCGCGGGGTGCGTCGCGTGGTCGCCGTCGCGCATCATGAACCGACCGTCAAGCTGATGGCCTCGCTCGACCTCGATGCGGTGGTCAGCCCGCGCCGCTTGTGCGGAGCGGCGGTGCAGCGCGCGGTGCGCGGCCGTTCGGTCGCCCAGTTGTCGCGCCTGTCCGACGAACATCTTGAATTCCTCGAACTGCAGGTGGCGATCGGGGCGCAAGCCACCAGCAAACCGTTGCGCCGCCTCGGCCTGCCGCGTGGCAGCCTGGTGCTTGCCGTGGCCGGAGCGGATGCCTCGGTCGCCATCCCCGGACCTGAGACCCTGTTCACGGCCGGAGACCATGTGGTGATCGCCTGCGGTCTCGAACAGGAGGCGGCGGTGACGCGGGTCTTCGCGTGAATCTCGGCGTCGTCGCCCGGTTGCTCGGGCTGCTGCTGCTGGCGCAGTCCTGCCTCGGCCTGATCCCGCTGGCGGTTGATCACGCTGGCCTGCATCCGATTGCGCCATGGATCTGGATGTGCGCCGTGTCGGCAGGGGCCGGATTGCTGCTCGCGCTGGTCGGTCGGCGCATCGGCGCCGGCGACGTCGGCCCGCGCGAGGGTGCGGCGATCACTGTCGGCGCCTGGCTCGCCCTGGCCTTCACCGCCGCTCTTGGCCTGCGTCTGGCCATCCCCGGCGCGACCTATGTGGAATGCTGGTTCGAGGCGATCAGCGGCCTGACCACCTGCGGGGCGAGTGCCTTCGGCGAGCGCCTGTCGATCGAGGCGATGACCGAAGGTGTCAAGCTGTGGCGCGCGCTGCTCAACTGGCTGGGCGGGGTGGGCATCATCGGCCTCGGCCTGGTGCTGCTGCCGATGCTGGCGGGCGGGGCCAGCTTCCAGATGTTCCGTTCCGAATCCTCGGGGCTATCGCTCGATCGGCTGACGCCGCGGCTGGCCGACACGGTGCGGTTCATCCTGGTCTACAACCTGGCCCTTAACCTGGCGGTCTGCCTGGCCCTGTGGCTGGTGGGCGTTGAATGGCTGGAGGCGGTGTGCCACGCCTTCGCGACCGTCGCCACCGGCGGATTTTCGACCCGGGACCTGAGCGTCGCTGGACTCGCGAATCCGGCGGCGGAGTGGGTCATCGCTGGCGGCATGCTGCTGGCCGGGGTCAACTTTATGCTGGTCGTTGCGGCCATGCGTGGCCAGCCTTCGGCCCTTTGGCGCAGCGAGGAGGTGCGCGCCTACCTGATCATCGTGCTGGTGGCGGTGGCTGTCGTGGCCCTCATCCTCGCCCTCGACCGACAGCATTATCGAGACGACCCGCACACCCTGGTGAGGCATGCCGCCTTTGCGGTCATCAGTCTCGGCACTTCGACTGGTTTCGTCCTCGGGTTCGAGGCGGATACGCATGGCTGGGCCGGCTGGCATCCGGCGGCCGTGGTCGTGCTGCTGGCCTGCACCCTGGGCATCGGTTGTACCGGTTCGACCGTGGGCGGGGCCAAGATGCTGCGTCTGCTGATCATTGCCAAAGGCGTGCGGCGGACCCTGCGCCAGTTCGCCGAGCCTGCCCTGGTCTCCCCGGTGACCATTGATGGCCGGCCGCTGCCGGATCGGGCCGCACTGATGGCCTTTGCCTGGGTCAGTTGCTTCATCCTCAGTCTGGTCCTGGGCACATTCATCCTTGTCACCGTCGCCCCGCTCGACCTGTTGTCGGCCGGGACAGCCTGCGTCTCGGCTCTGACCAACGCCGGACCCGCCCTAGGTGAATTCTCGCCTGAGCGCAGTGCGCAGGCCGCCGGCCCGGCCGGCATGGTCGTCCTTGGCCTGTTGATGCTGGTCGGGCGCCTGGAATTCCTCGCCATCCTGGTGCTGCTGAGCTGGCGGACCTGGCGCCGATAGCCCCCGCTGGCGTGGCCGGAAGCCTGCTTAGGCTCCCGCCCGCCATGGCCTCAGCCTCCTTCCGCCTCGACGTCTGCCCGCTCATCCCCGCCGTGGACCAGCATCTGGTCCACGACGCCAAGCTGCTGGGACTGGGCCACCTGACCGCCCTGTACCGCAGCCGTTATTATGTGGTGCGCGGCAAGCTGGACGCCGCTGCCGCCGAGCGCCTGGGCAAGGCCCTGCTCTGCGATCCGGTGGTCGAACGCCTGCTGCTGGCCCCGCCGCCGCACGCCGGCCGCCGCGTCATCGAGGTGCAGCGCAAGACCGGCGTCATGGATCCGATCGAGGCCTCGATCATCAAGGGCGCCAAGGACCTCGGCCTGCAGGTCGAGCAGGTCCGCGTCGGCACCCGCGTCGAGGTCGCCGGGGCGACCGACGCCGACCTCCAGGCCCTGGCGTGGAAGGTGCTGGCGAACCAGGCGATCGAGGAGGCGGTGATTGATCCCGCCGACGCCGTGCGCCTGCGCGATCCGGCCGGCGTGGACACCCACAAGCGCACCGAGGTGCGCCTGCGTGACCTCGACGACGCCGCGCTGATGAAACTGTCCAAGGACGGCACCCTGTCGCTGACCATCGAGGAGATGCACGCCGTCCAGGAACACTTCCGCGGCCTCAAGCGCGAGCCCACCGACGTCGAGCTGGAGTCGATCGCCCAGACCTGGTCCGAGCACTGCGTGCACAAGACGCTGAAGGGCATCGTCGCCTACACCGGCCCGGTCGGTGAAGACGGCCCGGTGCAGAGCCGCGTGATCGACAACCTGCTCAAGCAGACCATCGCCAAGGCGACGCACGAACTGGCCAAGCCGTGGTGCTGGTCGGTGTTCAAGGACAACTCGGGCGTCATCGAGTTCGAGGGCGACCTCGGCGTGTGCATCAAGGTCGAGACGCACAACCGCCCGTCCGCCATCGAGCCCTACGGCGGCGCCAACACCGGCCTTGGCGGCGTCATCCGCGACATCGTCGGCACCGGCCTGGGCGCCAAGCCGATCTTCAACACCGATGTGTTCTGCTTCGGCGAACCCGACACCGACGCCGCCAGCCTGCCGCCCGGCACGATCCACCCGCGCCGCCTGATGAAGGGCGTGATCAGCGGCGTGCGCGACTACGGCAACCGCATGGGCATCCCGACGGTCAACGGTGCGGTGCGTTTCGATCCACGCTACGTCGGCAATCCGCTGGTCTATTGCGGTACCGGCGGCCTGATCGAGCGCCGCTATGTCGAGAAGGCGTCGGAGATCGGCGATGCCATCGTGGTGATCGGCGGCCGCACCGGCCGCGACGGCATCCACGGCGCGACCTTCAGCTCGGTCGAGCTGTCCGACAAGTCGGAGAAGATCAGCAGCGGCGCGGTGCAGATCGGCAACGCGATCGAGGAGAAGCGCTGCATGGATGTGGTGCTGCAGTGTCGCGACGCCGGCTGTTTCACCGCGCTGACCGACTGCGGTGCCGGTGGCCTGTCGAGCGCCTGCGGTGAGATGGCCTCCGAACACGGCGCGGTCATCCACCTCGACCGCGCCCCGCTCAAGTACGCCGGCCTGTCCTACACCGAGATCTGGATCAGCGAGAGCCAGGAGCGCATGGTCGCCTCGGTACCCAAGTCCAAGCTCAAGGAATGCCTCGCCATCTGCGCCGCCGAGGGCGTCGAGGCGATCGAACTGGGTGAAGTCAGCGGGCAGGGCAAGCTGGTCCTGAAGTGGCACGGCACCGTGGTCGCCGACCTCGACATGGGCTTCCTCTTCGACGGCGTACCGCGCTACCATCGTCCGGCGACCTTCGCCCCGAAGGCCGAGACGGCGGCGGTCTTCGCCCGTCCGGCCGATGCTGCGGCCACGCTGTGCGACCTGCTGGCGCGGCCCAACCTGGCCAGCAAGGAATGGATCATCCGCCAGTACGACCACGAGGTGCAGGCCGGTTCGATCATCAAGCCGCTGGTCGGCGTGGCGCATGACGGGCCGTCCGACGCGGCGGTGGTCGCACCGGTGCCGGGCAAGGACCGCGGCGTGGCGGTGGCCTGTGGTTTCAACCCCAGCTATGCCGACCACGACGCCTGGCGCGGCGCGGCCTCCGGCATCGAGGAGGCGCTGCGCAACCTGGTGTGCGTCGGCGCGCCGATCGACAAGGTCGCCATCCTCGACAACTTCTCGTGGTCGAAGTGCACCGATCCCGAGGTCTTCGGCGCCCTGGTGCGTGCCTGCGAGGCGTGCTATGAGTTGTCGAAGTACTACGGCGCCCCGTTCATCAGCGGCAAGGACTCGCTGTCCAACGAGTTCACGTTCGGCGGCAAGGTCATCCGCATCCCGCACACCCTGCTGATCACCGCCATGGCGGTGGTGCCGGATGTGAAGCGCTCGATCAGCATGGACCTCAAGCGCGCCGGTGACCGTCTGATCCTCGCGGGCCTGACCCGCGACGAACTGGGCAACTCCGAACTGCTGGCGATGCTCGGCGGCAGCGGCGGGAGCACGCCGCGCGTTGATCTGAAGCTGTCCAAGCCCGTACTGTCGGGCTGTGCAGCGGCGATCGCGGCCGGTTGCGTCAATGCGGCGCACGACTGCTCGGAGGGCGGCCTGGCCGCCGCCGTGGCCGAGATGGCCTTCAGCGGTGGTCTGGGCGCGCGCATCGACCTGTCGGCGGTGCCGCGCGAGGGGGTCGATGATCCTTTCGTCGCGCTGTTCAGCGAAAGCCAGAGCCGCATCGTCCTGTCGGTTCCTGCCGACCAGGTCGACGCCGCCCGTCGCCACCTCACTGCCGTGCCGCATGCCGTGATCGGCGAGGTCACGGCGGCGCCGGAACTGGCCGTCTGCGGCCTCGGACTCGGCTTCACGGTCGCCAATGACCGCCTCAAGGCGGCGTGGCAGCGGCTCAGTCAGCGCATGGGTGGCTGAACGGATCCATCGGATCCATAAGGGGGCAGGCCCCCTTCAGCCCCCGAGAAGCCTCTCTCCGATAGGCTTCTCGTCCGGTTCTTGGATCAGATCACCACGCGGACCTGGTGCTGTCCCCCGGCGAAGGGCGGGATCACCTGGCCGCTGATCGGCTTGCCATCCACTTCGATCGAGCGCACGCCGCGGCAGCGCCCGGCGCTGTTGTCGATCGTGATGTCGTAGACCGCGCCGCGGAAGGTGCGGCGCACGCGCGCGTGCGGGATGGTGCGGGTCAGGCACGGGTCGATGCGCAGGCCCTTGAGGTCGCGGCGCACGCCCAGGATCCACTCGATCAGGCCCATGGTGAACCAGCCGGCGGTACCGGTGCGCCACGGGTAGCCGCTCTTGCCCATCGCCTGCGGCACGTTGCCGTAGAAGTTGGTGAAGCTGAACGGTTCGATCTCGCTGTTGCTGACCGGATTGCCGGGATTGTCCGGGGCGACCTTCACGAAGGTGCGCCACGCCTCCTCGGCGCGGCCGAGCATGCAGTCGGCGACCAGTTTGAAGCCGGCGGCATGGCAGTAGGCGCCACCGTTCTCTACCCAGCCCGGACGCACATAGCAGTAGCGCCCGATGCGCGGATCGTACTTGGTCAGCGGCGGAGCGCAGATCATGAAGCCGAAGGGCTGCTCGATCAGGCGGTCGACGCTGTCGAGGCACTGGCGGGAGCGGGCTTCGTCGGCCACGCCGCCGAGCACCGCCCAGCTCTGGGTGTTGATGAAGATGCTGGCCTCGGCGTTCTTGGATGAGCCGAGACGGTAGCCGTCCTCGCAGATGGTGCGCTGGTACCAGGCACCGTCCCACGCCACGGAGTTGATCTTCGCCGCCATCTCGCGCTGGATGGCGCGGCACTCCTCGGCCACTGCGTGGTCGCCGAGGTGCTCGGCCAGTTCGGCGATTTCGATGCAGCCGTGGCAGAGCTGTTGGCTGACCATCACGCTCTCGCGCGCGCCGGTCTCCTTGGTCGGTTCGAGCTGGTCGTTCCAGTCGGCGTGGTGCTGGTCGCACAGGCCGTGCTTGCCGAGGTCCTTGGCGAGGTAGCGGTAGGCGCGCTGCACGTGATCCCACACCGTGCCGCTCTCCTGCGATTCGAAGTAGGGCACGACCTCCTTGAGCAGTCCAAGGTCGCCGCTCTCCTTCACCAGCCAGGCGACGGTCATCAGGATCCACGCCGGCTTGTCGCTGTAGAGGTGGCGGTTGAGCGGACGGAAGCCGTGCAGGGGGGCGCCATCCGGCTTCTGCGAGGCCAGCGCCGCGAGCAGGTTCGCCCGCGCGGTCGGGTAGTCGAACAGGGCGATGGCGTTGTCGATCTGCAGATTGTCGCGGAAGCCGCTTTTATCGATCAGGTACGAGTAGGCCTGCTTCTTGACGAACAGGTTGATCAGGTTGGCGCGATCGGCGTTGTCGGGGCCGAGATCGACGGTGAAGGCATCGGCATGGCGCACCTCGGCGGCGGTCTGCTCGGCCAGCCAGGCGTCGATCTGCGCCGGGGTGGCCTGGGCGCGGCGCGCCGCGACCTCGGACTCGTCTGCGAAGGCTCCGATCACGAAGTCGACGCGCACGCTGCCGCGCGCCGGGATGGTGCGGCGCACCTGCACCGCGCCGGCGCAGTCGGGGCCGAGGCCGTCGCGCCCGTCGAGGTCGCCGCCCCACATGATGCGCGGCGTGGCCGGGCTGAACTCGCTGCGCGTGAAGGTGTCGCGGTAGCCGGTGCCGGCGGTGAAGCCGTCGGTGGCGATGAGGTAGCCGTTGAACCACGGCGCCGGCCGGCTGTGGTGGCGATTGTAGACCAGCACGCCGCCGAGGTCGGGGCGGATCGCCGAGTGGTTATCCTTCCATACCCCGTGCCCCTCGCGGTTATTGCCGCTGAGCTGGAACAGGGCGTAGGCGAACACCGAGACGGTGCGCGCACGATCCTCGAGGTTCTCGACCGTCACCGACCAGATCTCGATCGGCTCGCGGCGTGGCACGAACACCCGCTGGGTGGCGCGCAGGCCGGCGGCGGTGCCGCGGGTTACGGTCTGCTCGGGATAGAAGCGGCAGCTGCGGTCGGTGACCTTGGTCGGGCAGGGCGCACCCCACGGATTGAAGGTCAGGTCGGTCTCATCGTCGCGGATGTAGCAGTACTTGGCGTCCCAACCGACCAGCATGCAGGTGTTGCCGACCGGATCGCGCACCCGGCAGAAGCCGTCGCCGATGTTCGAGACCTCGGCGTACATCTCGGTGCCGCCCCACTGCGTGTAGTGGATGTTGCGCCACTTGCGTGGCGGCTCACGGTTCAGCTCGAAGCAGCGTTCGGCGGGAAGGAAGCGACCGTATTGGCTGATCGAGGGCATGGCGGACTCCGATGGATATTAAACGATATTCCACTCGATCAGCTAGCAAGCCCCGGATCAGCCGCGTGTACGCCTGACGGTGCCGCGCAGGGCACGCAGATGACGGTTCAGCACCTGCGGCGAGCGGTAGCCGACAAGGCGGGCCACCTCGGCGACGCGTTGGCCGCCCTGGTGCAGCAACTGCTCGGCGCGCAGCAGGCGTTGGCGGTCGAGCCAACGCTTGGCGCTCATGCCCCAGCGCTGCCGCGCCAGGCGGAAGAGCTGGGCCCGGCTGCAGCCGTTGTCGGCCGCCACCCGTTCCAGCCGCCAGGGCTGGAACGGGTCGGCTTCGAGGACGGCCAAAGCCCGCGCGGCGGCGCCGATCGGCTGCGGCGCGTCGCGTAGCTCGTGCAGGGTGATGAACAGCTCGGCGCACAGCCGGGCCAGGGCGGCGATCGGCAGGCGCAGAGCGGCCGGGGCGAGCAGCGGGCGCAATCGCGACGCAAGGACACCGTGCGGGTCGGGCCACGCCGGGCCGTGCTGGGCGCGCAAATGATGGCACAGCGCCGCGAGACCATGTCCGTCGATGTTCAACCAGGTGCTGTGGTAGCCTTCCTGCGCTGTATCCTCGCAGCCATAGCTGCTGTCCTCGCCGAAGGCGGTAAGCACCAGGGCCGGGGCGTGGACCAGCAGCATCCGGCCCTGCCAGCGTACCTGCATGCTGCCGACCTCGAGGTACTGCAACAGCGCCATGCCGGGGATGCGCTGGCGGTTGGACACCCAGCAGCGGACACCGGCCTCCAGGTCGTGGCGGCCGCGGAAGTAGGGCACCACCAGCGGGCAGTCGGACCCGGATGCACCAAATCGTTCCACTGTGAAACGGATCATGATTAAACGACTATATAAATCAGCCCGGCGAGACCATATGCAGACGACTTCCGGCCGACGTGCGAGCCGGGCCACCAGCCGAGGTCATCCATGACGCGCTCCATGCCCTTCCTGCTGCCATCCCTGCTTGTCGTCGCCGCCCAGGCTGCCGATCCGCCTGCCTTGGCGGTGCAGTCGGTGGTGCCCGAAGGTGCAGCCGTCGCCGTCCTGCCATGGACCAACACCCCGGCCGCCCTGGGCGACGTGCGAACGCCTGCCGGGCAGCGCCTGGCGACCGTCGCGGGCTCGTGGTCGGCCACCCATCTGCATCTGCAGATCGTGGTCGAGGACGCCGACCATGTGCCTGCTGCCAACCGCAACGTCTTGTGGTCGGCGGACAGTGTCGAGATCGGCCTCGACCTGCTCGGTGATGGCAGCGCCACGATGCCCGCGACCACCACCGGTCTGATTGGCGACGATGACCTCAAACTGATTATCGGCCAGTTGACCGATGGTCCGGCCCTCGCCGTGCTCATGTCGCGCACTCCGCGCGACGACAAGGCCCTGCTTGCCGGGGTGCGCATCGCGCGCGATCCGGCCGATGCCACCCGCCTGGTCTACCGCCTCGACCTGCCGTGGGCTGCCGTGGGGGTGCCAGGCGGGGTCCGGCCAGCGCTCGGCCTGGATGTGCAGATCAATGACCGCGATGCGGGGGCCACCGACAAGACGGCCTACCCGTGGGGGACTGGCCTGCGTGGCGGCTTCACCGCCGCGCAACTGAACCGCTTTGCCTTCGGCGCCCCGGATGCCGGATACGCTGCCGCCCAGTGGAGCGACCTGCTGGCCTGGAGCGCCACCGACCGTTCGGTGCTGTCCATCGCGACGCGATCCGATGCTGAGCTGACCATGCGCGTGTCGCTGGGCGGCAGCGAGACGGCGGTCGTGCTGCCCGGTGGAGCGGGCCTACGCCATCATCGCATCGCGGTGCCGGCCCAGGCCGATGGCACGGCGCTGGTCGCCAGCCTGCCCGGTCGGGAGGCAGTGGCGGCCAGCCAGCTCGCGGCCGGAGATGTGTACCAGAAGCTGGTCGATCGCCTGTCCGGGCTGGCGGCCGAGCCCGGGGCGCATCCCTTCTTCGTCCGTCATCTCGTGTCGATGCAGGCCCTGGTGGTCGCCGAGTGGGCGCGGGTCCAGTTGCTGCGTGGCAGTGATCCGCGCAAGGCGGTGGCCAGCGTCGGCTACATGCGTGATCTGCTGGCTGGCTTCAACGGTGAGGCCGGCGAGTGGGCTGCCTACCTCGACGGGCGCCGCTCGCTGCTCATGTCCTACGTCTCGCCGCACGACCAGACGGTGCAGTACTACGACTTCGGCGTGCCGAAGGATTGGGATCCGACCAAGGCCTACCCGCTGTTCTTCGAACTGCATGGCGCCGGCGACGACCATCCCTTGAATGGCCCGGCCAGCCGGCTGGGCCTGACCGCGCAGGCGGTGAAGCGGAACGGCTATGATACCCCGCGCGTCTATGCCGAGATCGACCGCAGCGGCTACTGGGTGCATCCCTTCTGCCGTGGCAACCTCGGCTATGCAGGCATCGCCCGCATCGATGTGTTGGAGACCTACGAGCACGTCCACAATCTGGTGTCGATCGACGCCGATCGCCGCTATCTGTACGGCTTCTCGATGGGCAGCATGGGCACGCTGACGCTGTCGCAGCTGACCCCGTCGCGCTGGGCCGCCTTTGGCGCCATGTCGGGTGCCGGATCGCAGGGCGCGCCGGTTCGCACCTATCTGCTCGACAACCTGACCGGCCTGCCCTTCAAGATGATGATCGGCGGTGAGGACGGCGGGGCGAAGAACTTCGTCGCCATGGCCGAGGCGATGCGCGCCCGTGGTCTGAATCCCGAGCTCACCGTCATCGACAAGTTGGGCCACAACTACACGGCTGAAATGCAGCAGGAGATGATCACCTGGCTGAAGACCAAGACGCGCCAGCGCCCGGCGCGTTTCGCCTTCACCACCGTGGATAACCTCACCTCGGAGTGCTGGGGCGTGCGCCTGGGCATCGACTACGGCGTGCCGCTGCGTGGCGGCGGCGGGCCGCGCCGTGATCTGCGCGTGGTCGATGAGACGGCCCAGCCCTTCGCCCGCGCCACCGTGGCCATCGCTGGTCAGACCGTGACCATCGACAGTGTCGGTGCCCGGCGCCTCGCCCTCGACTTCTCCAAACCCGACGGTCTCGGCCTGGAGGGCGAGGTTCGCGTGGTGTGGAACGGCAAAGAGGCGTACGCGGGGACGGCGAAGCCGCTGAATCTCGAATAGCTCCGGTTGCGCCGGATCGCAACTGCGCGGTCCGGCCGCTGGCGCTCACCTGGACAGATCCAGCCTCCGGGCAGGATCCAGGCCATGTCGCGTCCGATCATCGCCGCCTATCATTTCCCGCAGTGGCACCCGGATCCGCGCAATGACCGGTGGCACGGACCTGGCTGGACGGAATGGGACCTGGTGCGCGCCAATCCCGCACGTTTTCCAGGCCATCAGCCGCTGCAGCCGGCGTGGGGTTGTCACGACGAGTCGGACCCGTCCCAGATGGCACGGGAGATCGATCTCGCGGCCGACCATGGGCTCGACGCCTTCATCTTCGACACCTATTGGTATGAAGACGGGCCCTTCCTCGACCATGCCATCACCGAGGGCTTCCTGCGCGCCCCCAATCGCCACCGGTTGCGCTTCGCCTGCATGTGGGCCAATCACACCTGGCGGAACTGGCATCCCTGCAACGCCACCCAGCACCCGTGGCGCGATGCGGCCCTGCTCGACGGTGCCGTGTCCCGCGCTTCCTGGCGGCGTTTCGCCGAGCGCATCGCCGGATGGATGACCGATCCTGGCTATCTGCGGCTTGGCGGCAGGCCGTACTTCAGCATCTACCAGGTCCGCACCTTCATGCAGGCGTGCGGTTCGCTGGCCGCTGCGGCCGACGAACTGGCGTGGTTCCGCGCCGTGGTGCGTGAGCGGACCGGAGTCGAGCCCCATCTTGGTGCCGTGTGGGGACGGCTTGGCGGACTCGATCTGCCTGAGGCCGAGGTCTATCGCAGGCTGGGCCTGGAGAGCATGACCCCATACAACTGCAGCGACCATCATCCGATCTGGGAGGAGGCCTTCCCGATCGCCGACTGGGCCCCGGTCGATGCTGCCAACCGCGCCGCCTGGCGCACCACCGATCCTGGCAGCGGCCTGCCCTACATCCCCAATCTCACCACGGGATGGGATTCCAGCGCGCGCTGCTGCCCGAGCGATGCCTGGCAGCGGCGTGCCTATCCCTGGTATCCCGTACTTCCCGACGATGCGCAGCGCTTCGGCCGCGAACTGGCAGCCCTCAGCGACTGGTTCGCCACGCAGCCCGACGCCCTGCCGATGCTCACGCTCAACGCATGGAACGAATGGACTGAGGGCGCCGTCCTGCTGCCCACCACGGCGCACGGCACAGCGCTGCTCCAGCAGGTGCGCCAAGTGTTCGGTGTGGCCTGCCCCAGCGTGGCGCAGGCCTGAACCCTGGCGGAGAGGCCCAGGTCTGTAACATCGCATCCCAACCGGGACATCATGGGCATGGCCGAGTCGGATCAGGAACTGTTCACGCTGCGCTGGATGCAGGCCCAGCCGGTCGTCGCCAGCGTGCTCATGGCGATGCTGCGGGATCCGTCTGCGGTGGACGACCTGTTGCAGGAGACGGCGGTGACCGCCTATCAAGAGATCTCCGCCTACGATGCGGCGCGTCCGTTCACCGGTTGGGCGGTCGGCATCGCCCGCCACAAGGCCATGCACTGGTTTCGCAGCCGCAACCGCCGGCCCCAGCAGCCGCTCTCCGAGAACGACCTGGATCGTCTGGCGGCGGCAGCCGAGTCGCAGGCTGGAGAACTGGATGCACGAGCGCTGCGCCTGCACCAGTGCCTGGAACGCCTGTCCGTCCGCGCCGCGCAGGCCATCGAACTGCATTACGCCCAGGACCTGCCGCAGGCGACCGTGGCCGAGCAGCTGAAGATGGGCGTCGGCGCCCTGCGCGTCCTGCTGTACCGCGCCCGGACCCAGTTGCGCACCTGCATCGAAGGCCGCGCCGGATCGGCCGCATGAGTGCCGCCGATGCCGAACTGATCGGGCGCTGGATCGCCGGTGATGATACCCCCGAGGCGCGGGCCGCCGTCGATCGCGCCCTCGCCGATGCCGAGGGGGCGGAACTGGTGGCGCGCGAACTGCATTTCGCCTACGCCCTGCGTTCGGCGGCGCGGGCGAGGATGGCCCGGCGCACGCTGGCTGGAGGCGGGGTCACGCTCGTCCCACGCCGTCGACACGGTTGGGTGACGGCGCTGGCTCTGGCCGCCGGTCTCGCTGTGGCAGCGCTCATCTGGTGGTCGGCGCAGCCGGAGCGGGTCGTGACGCCGGCGCACAGCGTGGCGGGGACGGTCGCGGTCAGCGAGGGGGTCGGGGCCTGGGTTCCCGGTGGGCGCTACGACGCGATGGCGGATGCCCGGCTCGAACTGCGTGCCGATGGTTCGGTGTTTGAACTTGCGGCCGGAAGCAGCTTGCGCGTCGCCTCCCTCGTGGGTGGTCCCCATGTGCATCTCGAGCACGGGATGGTCGGGGTCCAGGCTGCCCGACAGGTAGGGGGCCGGACCCTGGCCGTGGCCACCGCCCACGCCGAGGTCGAGGTGGTCGGCACACGCTTCCAGGTCGCGGCCGACGCCGCCGCTACCACCTGCAGTGTCGCAGAAGGCAGTGTACGGATGCGCTCAGGCGGAAGCACCGCCGTCCTGCCGGCCGGCGCCGCCATTTCCGCTGGTGCGGACGGATTCACCGCTGGTTCGGCGACCTTCGACCTCATCCCCGGTAGCGGTCCGAGGCCAGACCAGGGGACGGTCGGGCCTGGACCGGTCTTCGTTGCCGCGCATTTCCCCGATCGGTTCATGACCCACGGCGTGCAGTGGCGCCAACCGCTGGAACTGGGATCCGGATTCAGCCTCAGCCTGCGCTATCGCATCGGCGATGCCGGTGGGCCGCTGACCGTCTATCTGCATGGCGCAGATGGACGGCAGTACGACAGCACGGTGTGGAAGCCGGTCGTCGGAGCGTGGACGGACCTGACCCTGGGCCGTGCCGACTTCGCCAGCGCGGACGATGCGCGTCTGCCCCTGGGAGAAAGTCTACGGGTCGATCTCATCCATGTGCGCATCCCGCATACGCCGACGGCAGACCTGCAGATCGAGCGGGTGAGGTTGACCGGGTTGGACGGGTTCCCCATTCCCTAGCGGGGCTCCGCCCCAGCCCGAGGCTGATTATGGGCGTCGCCCCGCTAGCTGGCTGTTGCTGCAGGGGCTGCGCCCCCGCACCCCCTTGACTTGGCAGGTCAAAGTCGCTGCCCTCAAGGACTCTAGAACGGAGAAGAGTCTCGCCTCTGTCGCCAACGCGGCGCAGGGCGCCGTGGCAGGGAACATCTGTTGCACAGCCGTTGCCGTGCGCCGGACCGGCGCAGAATCTGCCACTCGATCGGCAGGAGATCCGTCGTGACCAGCCAACGCATCACCGTCACCCCTCCGCCCCGGCGCCTGCTCGCTTGGGATGGTCGGCCACGGATCCTGGTTGGGTCGGGTGAGCACTACGGTGCGCTGGTCAACCGGTCCTTCGATTACCGACGTTATCTCGACACGCTGGCCGGCGACGGTCTCGACCACATCCGGCTGTTCCTCGGCACGTATCGCGAGCTGCCCGGTCAGTTCGGCATCGACGGCAACACCCTGGCCCCGCGTCCCGAGGACTGCTCCCTGGCCTGGGTCCGCGCCGCCGATGGGCGCTTCGACCTGGCGCAGATCGACCCGGACCATCTCGAGCGCCTGAGGGCAATCCTCGCCGCTGCCGCCCAGCGCGGCATCGCCGTCGGGCTGTGTCTGTTCTGCCCCTGCTACAGCGACGAGCAGTGGCTGGCCCACCCCTTCCATCCGGCGAACAACCGGCAGGGCGTCGGCGACGGGCTGGTTCGCCCGCGGATGCTGCTCGATCCTGCGCTGCGCCCGTGGCAGCTGATCCTGCTTGATGCGGTGCTGCCGGTGGCGGCGGCGGCGGGGGGCGCGTACATTGAGTTGTGCAACGAGCCGTACCAGGCCTCGTCCGACCCGATGATCGCCCGCGAATTCGCCGTCTGGCAGGGCTGGCTGGCGGCGGAGATCCGCCGACGCGCGCCGGCCCTGCCGATCTCATACAATCCCGCCAATCGCGCGATCGCCATCACGGATCCGCCGCCCGGCGTGGACATCGCCTGCATCCATTATCCCGCTCCTGAGGCGGCCTGGCTCAACCGCGGCTGCGGCCTGGCCGTCGCTGGCGACGAGTCCGGCTTTCAGGGCCAGGAGGACGCGATCTACCGCCGCCAAGCCTGGGAGTTCTGCCTCGCCGGCGGTGCGCTGTACAGCCACCTCGACTACTCCTTCACGGTCGATCATCCCGACGGAACGTCGGCGATCACCCCCCGCACGCCGGGCTGGGGCGGGGTGGCCCTGCGCCGGCAGTTGGCCGTGCTGCGCCGTACCCTGGCCGCGTTCGACGTGCAGCGCCTGCAGCCATGTCCCGAGGTGATCGACATCTCCGTGCCGCAGGGCGTTCGTGTCGTTGCTCTCGGCCTTCCGGGTGAGGCGGCGATTATCCACTGCTGCGCCTGGCCCGGTGGACCGCTGCGCTGCTGTCTGGAGCCGGGTGCGTGGGACGTTTGCTGGATCGACCCTGTCGACGGCCGGCGTTATACTGGGCCTGTTTGCACCGTCACCAAAGCCGTCACCCCGATCCCGCTGCCCGACGGCATCGCCGCCGGGTCTGATCTGGTGCTGGAGCTGCGTCGCCAGGGCTGATTTGCGCTGGTTCCACCTCTGCGATGGGCCGTTCAATGCCTGCTAGCATCCGGGCGCCAGGTGCAGGGCGACGACGCTGGCGATGGGATCGGGCAGGTCGGCACGTTTGGGGTTGATCACCGCGTGCTGGTCGCCGCGCACGGAGTTCCAGGTCTTGTTGATGGGAATCTCGGCACGGTCATGCAGCCAGCGCGCGGCCAGGATTTTTCCACCGAGGCCGAGGAGAGGGATGGGGCCGGCCGGCCGTTCGAGCAGGTGAGCGTAGAGCGTATCGCCACGCCGGGTGTACCAGCCCCACTGCGGCTTGGGCAGGAGTTCACCACCGACCACGGCCGGGCCGGCACCGACGATGGCGTCCTGGTTCACCGCCATCCATTCGCCGATGGCGGCGTACGCGGCGGCCTCCTGCGGCCGCACCCGGCCGCGGGCGTTGGGGCCGATATTGAGCAACAGGTTGCCGCCCTTGGCCACGCACTCGATGAGCATGCGCACGGCGGCGGCCGGGCTCTTGAAGTTGCGGTCCTCCGCGCGGTAGCCCCAGGCATCGCCCAGGGTCATGCACGACTCCCAGACCACTGGCGTGCCTTCGGCTGTGCGCACGCCCTCGGCCGGGATGACCTGCTCGGGGGTGGCGAAGTCGCCGTGCCGGGCCTTTTGGCCGGGATCCTCGTGGCCGGCGACCAGACGGTTGTCGATGATGATGCCGGGTTGGAGCTGGCGCACCATCGCCACCAGCTCGTCGGCGCGCCAAGCCGAGCCGCTCTTGTGGTTGCCGCGGTCGGACTTGTCCTCGTAGCTGTAGTCGAGCCACAGCACATCGATCTGGCCATAATTGCTGAGCAGCTCTCGCGCCTGGGCATGGAGGTAGTCGACGTAGCGCTCCCAGCGGCGCTCGCGCAACTGGGCTGCGGGGTCGTCACGTTCAGGGTGGAGATGGTCGAGGGTGTAGTCGGGATGGTCCCAGTCGATGAGCGAGAGGTAGAAACCCGGCCGTATCCCTTCTTCGCGGCACGCGTCAACGAACTCGCGGGCCAGATCACGGCGGCAGGCCGGGGCCTGGACGCTAGTGTAGTCGGTCAGTTGCGAATCCCAGAGGCAGAATCCCTCGTGATGCTTGACCGTCAGCACGCAATAACGCGCGCCGCTGTGCTTGGCCAGGCGTACCCAGTCGCGTGGTCCACCGAGGTCGGGGTTGAACTCGGGCAGGTACTGCCGCCAGCGCGTCGTCGGGATCTTCTCCCAGCTCATCGGCCACGAGAGATCGCGGGCCGGAATGGCCGAGAGGCCGAAGTGGATGAACATGCCGAAGCGGTCGTGGATGAACTGGTCGGTGCGGGTCATGCTGGTTCCTCTACCCTGGCTTGTAGCGGCGGGAAACCCGGAATGCTATCCCAGTGATGCCATCAAATATACCCCAGAACGATCAAGGCCGACCATCCCTCACCAACGGACCGGAGTTAGGCATCAGCGATATGATGCAGATCACTGTGGAAAGGCTGGGATGCGTCGTTCTCGGAAGCAACTGGCGCTTTGCAGATCTATCTTCTCATTTCTGGCGCCTGTACCTGCACGACGTCGATGGTGCCGAGGCCATCATCGCTCGGCGATCCTGGCCCCTGCGCGGCGGCCATCCGTTGCTCATCCCGCCTTGGTTGCACTGGGCTAGCCGCCCTGGCCACGGCGTACGCCAGGTTTTTGTCCATTTTGCCAGCCCCGGGCTGTCGGATACCGTGCTGCGCCGCAGCTTCCAACAGCCCATCGACCTGTATCCGGCACCGTTCCTGGTCGAGGGGCTCTCCCATCTCGGCGAGAGGCTCACCGCTGGCCAACAACCCGGAGCTGGCGACCTGCTGCGCGCCAAGGCCCTGGTCTGCCTCGCCCTCGCCCAGGCGTGCGAGGGTCTCACCTCCGGCGCCATCCCGCTGACCCAGTTGTATGGCCTATCGCCTTTGCGCACCCTGGCGGCCGCCGTCGATGCAGATCCTGGTGCCGACTGGTCAACCACCGGGTTCGCCAGACAGCTTGGGTGCAGCACCGATCACACGACGCGGCTGTTCAGCCGACATCTTGGCGCTACCCCGGCGCGTTTCGTTGCCGAACGCCGCCTGGTGGCTGCCGCGCGCGCCCTGGTCGCAGGCCGGGACGACATCGAGACCATCGCCGTTGCCCACGGCTTCGCGAATCGCTTCTCCTTCACCCGCAGCTTCATCCGCCGTTTCGGCACCGGCCCTGCAGCCTACCGCAAGCGTGCCTGAGGTCCGATCGCTGCCCTCAAGGACTCCAGTTCCATGCTGTAACTTGGCGGCTCGGTCCGGGACATGTTGTTCAGAGGCCTCTTGTCCTGGAGCCTGGGTGCGGCCGACGTGACCTTCGCGGAGGATGCCGGCGATGCGCCCAATCCAGAACGCGGGTTTCAGCGCCGGTGATCAGCACGGGTGCAGTCGCGACGCCGGCGACGTGCGTCCAGCCCTGAAGACACCCGCCCTCGCTCATCGGCCAGGGCCGCCATCCGACACATGCGCCGTGTTATACCCGTTGGCGATGCGCCGTACAGGTGGCTGTGGCGCACTCGGATCGCCGGGTATCCTTGTCATTCTTGCCTTCAGCACGGCGGGTTCCGCCGTCATGGCAGCAGGCCTGGCGGCATCTCTCAGCGCCAGAACCAGACGGACGCACTCCCATGACCACCGCCACCAATCCCATCCTGCCCGGCTTCCATCCCGATCCCAGCATCTGCCGGGTCGGTCCGGATTACTACCTGGCGACCAGCACCTTCGAGTGGCACCCCGGAGTGCGTCTGCTGCATAGCCGGGATCTGGTCAACTGGCGGGCCCTTCCCGGTCCGCTGACGCGGCCGAGCCAGATCGATCTGGAAGGCGTGATGGATTCGGGTGGCGTGTGGGCGCCGTGCCTGAGCCATGCGCACGGCCTGTTCTGGCTGGTGTACACGCGCGTTCTGCACACCGGCGGGGCGTTCAAGGACACTCCCAACTTCGTGGTGACCGCCCCGACCGCCGAAGGCCCGTGGAGCGAACCAGTGTTCCTCAATGCCTCCGGCTTCGACCCCTCGTTCTTCCATGATGAAGATGGACGGACCTGGCTGGTGAACATGCGTTGGGACCACCGTCCGGGGCGCAACCGCTTCAACGGCATCATGCTGCAGGAGTACTCACGCAGCAGCGCCCGGCTGATCGGCGAGGCGGTGCGGATCTCCAGCGGCAGCACCTTGGGCTGCACCGAGGGCCCGCATCTGCTGCGTCGCGACGGCTGGTATTGGCTGATCGTGGCCGAAGGCGGCACTGGGCCGAACCACGCCGTCCATATCGCCCGTTCGCGCAGTCTCACCGGCCCATATGCCTTCGATCCGGACGGCCCCATGCTGACCTCGCGCGATGCCTGGGAGTTGCCGCTGCAGAAGGCGGGACACGCCTCGTTCGTGGATACCCCGGCCGGCGACACCTACCTCGTCCATCTCGTCGCCCGTCCGGACCGCCCGCTGGGTCGGTGCATGCTCGGACGGGAGACGGCGCTGCAGCGGGTCGCGTGGCCGAGCGGCGCCTGGCCGCGCCTGGCGCATGGCGGCAATCGGCCGGCGCTGCAGGTCGAGGTCGGTCTGCCGGCCCATCCATGGCCGGCGGTCCCCGAGACGACGGAATTCCGCGCCTCCGCCCTGTCGGAAGATTTCTCCAGCCTGCGGCGGCCGATCCAGCCCGAATGGTGCCGCACGGGCGATGGCCTGACCCTGGTCGGCGGCAGCGGCCCCACCGCGCGCTTCGGCCAGGCGCGTATCGCGCGCCGCTTGCAACACCACGCCTGCCGCGCCGAGACCTGCGTGGAATTCGCTGCTGCCGACTTCCAGGCCTTCGCCGGCCTGTCGGCGTTCTACGACTGCGATCTGTGGATGATGATCGCGCTCACGCATGACGAGACGCTGGGCGCGGCGGTGCTGCTGAGCTGGTGCGATGCGGGCCGTTACGGCAGCGAGGCACCGGTCGCGGTGCCCGCCGGCCGTGCGGTGCGCTTGCGCTTCGTCATCGCGCAGGGGGTGATCCGTTTCGCCTATGCCCTCGGTGAGGGAGGGTGGACGCCACTCGGCGAGGGACGGGATGCCGGGCAGCTCAGCGACGAGAACTGCGGCGGTGGATCCAATTTCACTGGTACCTGGGCCTCGCTGTCCTGCCATGACCTGTCCGGCCGCGCCGCCAGTGCCCGCTTCACCTCCTT
>JFJP01011296.1_pt1 | contig 27425 bp, 25 predicted proteins | sample 431651 | NCBI WGS metagenome assembly JFJP01 (sample SAMN02602958, study PRJNA72255) | Microbial mat metagenome, whole genome shotgun sequencing project. | biome: fresh water; feature: sink hole; material: water; isolation source: purple microbial (photo- and chemosynthetic) mats found in...
GACAAGAGACTCCCTCGCCCTTTGGGAGAGGGGCGACAAGAGACTCCCTCGCCCTTTGGGAGAGGGCTGGGGTGAGGGTGACAAATCTTGAAATACTGATCAAACTATATTGCCCCTAAAAAACGTTAATTCACTCACCCAATTCTATTGATTGAATAGCCCATGAGCAACCCATGTTGAATGAGTCATATCTTTATCTTATTTTTAGTCTTGCCCTAGCCGCATTGCTTTTCAGCTTATGGCGAGAGTATCGCACTAAAGGAAATACGTTAGAAAATTTAATTCAATTCACGATGATGAGTATTGTTGTGGTTGGCCTTATTTTTATCTTACCTGTGGCGATTTGGCAAACTCAAACTAAACTAACCGACCAAATTGGTAGCCAACTGCAAACCAAAGCCACCTTACAAAGTGAACGTTTCGCAAATGAACTAGCGCAACAACTTCAACAATTGGCTTATTTAGGGCAAAATTACCTGATTCTGGCCCAAATAACGCATCAAGAACCTGAGATTGCCTCCCTCTCGGCGGCGGCACAAGGCGATTTTTTGCTGGCGGGTGAACATAAATGGGCGACGGGTGATAAAACATGGCGAGAGCCTATCAATGTTAATCCCGCCAGCCAGGTTCTGAGCCAATTTAGCCAGCATTTCCCTTATTATAGTCAATTACTCGCTACAGATAAATTTGGGCGACTCATTGCAATGGTGGGCTTGCCGTCAGAACATTACTATTTTAGCAACCAACCCTGGTGGGAAAGGCTCTTTCAACCCAAATCGCCACTCAAACTCTATATTGACCGCCCTTTTATTAACCCTGTTACAAACGAAACTACCCTTGACCTAGCCCTACCCATAAACTCCCTTGATAGCAAAAAAACCGTTGGGTTGATTAGGGGACGTTTAATATTACAAAAACTAGCTATTTTTGCAACGAGTAACAGTATAACCACAACACCCCCATTAGTGGTGGTTGATGACACAGGCCAAATCATTTTTAGTTCTACGCCCCACCTTATCGGCACATTACTTTCAGTCGATAACTGGACGGCTTTATTAAATCAATCTCATGGCTGGTCAACCCAGACCGATAGTAATAACGAAGCCATTATTTATGGCTACGCTGAGGTCGCGGGAGAGCCTGCTATCCGTGATTTAGGTTGGAAAGTGATGATACAAGAAGCCGCTGCCCCGCTCAGGTGGCCGATACAACAAAGCCTAGCCACCATTTTAGGGGTGGGTTTTCTTATCTTACTCACCGCTAAATTTACCACAGGTTGGTTTGCCCGTCAGTTGGTAGAACCAGTGCAACAATTACAGCAATTAATTCAGGCTCATGTAGAGAATAAGCCCCTGCAATCCACTCTGATGACTACCCCTGAAGAATTTCAACAAATGACTGAAAATGTCAACTACTTAGCCCGCCAACTGCATCAAACGAAAAGTGACCTCGAAAATCGCTTACAAGAGCTAAATACCAGCAACGGAAACCTCAAGCAAGAAATTAATGAGCATAGTCGGGCTGACCGTATGTTAAAGGAATATAACCGCACCCTGTCCCAACGGATTGAACAGCGCACCCATGAACTTTCAATTGCTAATCAAAAAGCCCATGAAGCCTTTGCCATTGCGGAATCGGCTAATGAAGCCAAAAGCCAATTCCTGGCCAACATGAGCCACGAACTCCGCACCCCCATGAACGCAGTCATTGGCATGTCCACCTTAATGTTAGATACCCCGTTAAGCCTAGAGCAACGGGATTTCACCGAAACCATTCGCAACAGTGGCGAGTCACTCCTCACCGTGATTAACGATATTCTGGACTTCTCTAAAATTGAAGCGGGCAAGTTAGAGCTAGAAAATCATCCGCTCGATTTACGCGACTGCCTGGAAGGGGCGTTAGATTTATTAGCCCTCAAAGCCAGCCAACAAGGGCTTAATTTAGCGTATCAATTTGGGGCCAATGTACCTGAAACAATTATGGGCGATGTGACCCGTATTCGCCAAATTTTAATTAACTTACTTAACAACGCCCTTAAATTTACGGCGGAAGGCGAGGTGGTTATCTCCGTAACTAGCCAGCCCTTGAGCGCGTTGGCAGCCGAAAAGCTCATGGAGCTAGGGCAAAATGGCTCAGGCATGGTACATCATCCGCTGCCTACTAGCCCTACTGCTTATCATGAATTGCAATTTTCCGTTAGAGATACCGGTATCGGTATCCCCGCTGATAAAATAGACCGCCTCTTCAAAGCCTTTAGCCAAGCCGATGCCTCTACCACCCGCCGCTACGGGGGAACAGGGTTAGGCTTAACCATTAGTAAGAAATTATGTGAACTCATGGGCGGGCGTATTTGGGTGGAAAGTGAAGCAAACGTTGGCTCAATTTTCCATTTTACAATGGTGACAGAGGCTGCCGCCGAGCAAAGTTACCCCCAATTACATCAACCACACCCCGATTTGCAAGGTCAAACGGTCTTCATCATCGAAGGCAACGCGACAAATCAAGCGATTATCAGCGAATATGTGGCCCGTTGGGGCATGCCATCTCAAGCCACCGCTTCCCTCGAAACGGCGCGCCAATGGCTACAAACCGCCCCGCCGTTGGGCGCGCTCATGTTAGACCTGCAATTGCCCCATAGTTTAGCTCTAGGACAAGAAATCCGCCACATGGCCGCTTATCAAAATAAACCTGTTCCCATTATTTTAGTCACCCCACGCGGCCAATTAAATAAAGAGGAAAAGGCCGAAGCTGAAGCCTTAAAACGAGTTGCGTTTCTTAATAAACCCCTTAAGCCACCGCAATTGCTGAATACTTTGCTGAACGCCGTTACAGGCAAGCCCATGCAGGCGGAGGAAAGTAGTGAGGGGATTTTTGATAAACAGTTGGGCAAAGCATGGCCGTTGCGGATTTTATTGGCGGAAGATAATCTGACTAATCAAAAAATTGCCTTACAATTGCTGGCGCGCATGAGTTATCAAGCGGATATTGCCAATAATGGGCTAGAAGTATTACAATTGTTGCGCCAAGAACCGCTTAAATATGACCTGATTTTTATGGACATGCAAATGCCTGAGTTGGATGGGCTGGAGGCCACGCGCCGTATTCGTGAGGAATGGAATGAGGGGCCGCAGGTGCAAATTGTCGCCATGACCGCCAACGCCATGCAAGGTGACCGCGAGTTATGCTTGGCGGCGGGCATGAATGATTATGTGAGCAAGCCAATTCAGGTGAAAGAGTTGGCGCGCGCCCTGCGTGAATGTCCCCCGTTGATTGAACGTGAACCGATGATTGAGGTTGAAATGCCCATCATTGAGCCAGTTACCACGCCCGCGATAGATTTAACAACACTTAATTTAGCCGAGTCAGTGTTAGACCCCAAAGCAATTCAACGGTTGCTGGACATGGCGGGCGGCGACCCCGAATTTTTCCATCAATTAATTGATACCATTTTGGTCAATGGGCCGCAATTATTACATAAAATGCAACAAGGTTTACAACAGCAAGATACGGCTGCTATTCGCCTCGCCGCGCATACGCTCAAGAATAATGCGGCTGATTTTGGGGCGATGACGCTATCGGCCTTGTGTAAAGAGCTAGAAATGCAGGCACGGGCGGGCAATTTGGCCTTAATACCAACCCTGGTTGAGCATGTAACGATTGAATATGGTAAAATGGAAGCGGCCTTAAAACAAGCCCGTCAGGGTTCTGCCCCACCACCCACCCCAATGATTGAGACAACCCCTATCTCTGTCACAGCCGATGAGCCATTGGCTCAAGTGCTAGATATAAATGCCTTACACTCGCTAATAGAAGTTTTGGGCGGTAAAGAGTATTTAGCCGAAGTGATTGAAGGCTTTTTAGAAGATGCACCGCTCATGCTGACGAAACTTGAAACCACTTTAGCGGCGGGTGATGCGCTGGGGCTGCAAACGGTGGCGCAAAGCCTCCATGCCAATAGCCAAGATTTTGGGGCGATTATTCTGCCACGTTTATGCCAAGAATTAGAAACAATAAGTAAGGCGCAGGAGTTAGCGCAAGCTCCTCAGTTAGTCGCGCAAATTAATGAAGCGTATCAAGAGTTCAAGCAGGTTCTGGAACAAATTCGCAATAATTAGTCCTAGACCTGATAGGTTTTGAAAACCTATCAGGTCTAGGACTTACGCAAAAACCAAGTCTACCCCCCCTTAATCCCCCGACATCAGGGGGAGATGTTACGCCCTCTCCTACGTAGGAGAGGGTTGGGGTGAGGTGTTTGCGTAAGTCCTAAGATTTTGTATTATACTCAGTATTTCAAGATTTGGGTTCAACAACTAAATCCCCCTCACCCCCGCCCCTCTCCCAATGGGAGAGGGCTGGGGTGAGGGGGCTAAATCTTGAAATACTGATACTGCGTTTCAAATCAAAATGACACTTTTTGGGGCAGGAGTCCGCAATTATTTGCGGGCTATCCGCAATGGATTGCGGACTCCCATGGTTATAATAAATGTGTAGGTTTCAAATGAAACGCAGTATAGACCGATAAATTTATCTCAGGAAGTTATTTATGACAAATAATAACGGAAATATTTTAGTTGTTGATGATAATCGCATGAACCGATTGAAATTATCACGCGGGGTGCAGCAACATGGCTATACGGTAGATGTGGCTGAAAGCGGTTCACAGGCTTTTGAAAAATTACAAGGCATGGTCTTTAATTTGATTTTACTTGATACTACCATGCCTGACCCTGATGGCTACCAAATATTACAACAGCTTAAGACCAGTGAGCAATTCAAACAAATTCCCGTCATTATGCTCTCGGCGTTGCCCGATAGTAGTGATATGAATAAATATCTCTCTCAAGGCGCGGCGGATTATCTACCCGCGAATTTTGATGCCGCGACTCTTAAACATTGTTTAGATACCTATATTCATCATCGTATTGAGGAAGATGACAGTGGGAAAATTGCGATTTTGGTGGTCGATGATGATGAAATGAATCGCTTGAAATTATCTTACAGTCTCAAAAAGGCTGATTTCGCGGTTAAATTGGCAGAAAATGGCGAACAAGCCCTGGAAATTGTGCAACAAAAAGCGTTTGATTTGATTCTCTTGGATGTGATGATGCCAGGGATTGATGGCTTTGAAACCTGTCGTCGCTTGAAAATGGGACGCACTACCCGCGAAATTCCCGTTTTGTTCATGACGGCGTTGACCGATACAGAAGATAAATTGAAAGGGTTTGAAGTGGGCGCAGTGGATTATATTACGAAACCGATTCACCCAGAGGAGGTGTTAGCGCGGGTGAATACCCATTTGCGGATTCGGGGCTTGACGCAAAGCCTAGAGGAAGCCTACGGTCAAGAGCAAAAACGGCGGCAATTATCCGACACATTACGCCAAGTGGCTAAAATTGTGAGCAGCACCCTTGACCAAGACGAAGTGTTAAATTTAATTCTTGACCAATTGGAACGGGTGGTCACTTATCACCGAGCCTCAATTACGTTATTATTTGAAAACAAGTTAATTGTAGCGGCAGGGCGCAATAAAATGGGAACGGTGGTGAAAGGCTTCACCATTCCCGTTGACCAATATCCGCTCAATGCGACGGCCTTGCAAGAAAAACAGCCGATTTTAGTGGCTGACGTGAAAACGGACCCGCGGTGGCAAGGGGTGAAACATGATGTCGCGATTCGCTCATTCATCAATGCCCCGTTATTAGTGCAAAATCGCCCGATTGGTTTGTTAGGCGTGAGTCGGAGTGATGAGGTACCTTATACCAATGAAGATGCCCAAACTGTTTTTGCTTTTGCGATTCAAGTGGCAATTGCGGCAGAAAATGCGCGTTTGGTGCAGCAAACTAAAATCTCACTTTATGAAACGGAGGGTTTATTCAAGGGCGCGCGCGCCATCCTCGGCTCAACTGACCTGCATGAGATTTGCCAGATTTTAACCAGCCAATTCAAATATTTGGTTCAAGCTGACCGCGTAGTCATTTATTTGATAGATACGCAACAAAAAGCTATTTCTTTAACCATGAACAATGGGGAATTAAGTGTCGATGATGCTTATATGAGTTACGAGGAATTACTACAGGGGCTGAGTGGCAAGGTCATTGAAACGGGGCAACCGATTTTATCATTGAGTGCATATGATGGACAAGAATCCGCTGAAACGGCTCAACGGAGAATTAAATCTGGCACTGGTTCAATTATTGTATTACCTTTAATTACGAGAGAAAAAGTCATTGGCACGGTAACGGCTCTTAATCGGTTTGAACAACGTCTATTCACCACGCATGATGTCGATTTATTAATGGCTCTGGCTAATCAAGCGGCAACGGCGATTGAAAATGTGCGTTTATATAATCTAGCCCAAGCGGAACTCATTGAACGTAAGAAAGCGGAACAAGCCCTGCAACAAGCCAATGTGGAACTAAAGAAATTGAATGCAGATAAAGATAAATTTTTCTCTATCGTGGCCCATGATTTACGCGGGCCATTTATGCCGTTGATAGGTTACGCTCAATTACTTACTCAAACGGCGGGGGAGTTAAGCACTACCGAAATTAAAGAAATGACCTCATCCATGTATCGCTCAACCAGACGAGTATTAGATTTATTGGATAATTTACTAGAGTGGGCCAGGCTACAAATGGGCCGCATGGATTATAACCCAGAAGAGGTTTTGCTCAAGGATTTAATTTTACGCAATATTGACTTGCTTGGAGCTACGGCTACATATAAAAATATTACTTTACATACGGCCTTTGAAAATACGCTCTTTGTTTATGCCGATGCGTATATGACAGACACAGTATTACGTAATTTAATTTCTAATGCGTTAAAGTTTACGCCTGCGGAAGGACAAATTACAGTGCGGGCGAAACTAAATGCCATCACTGAATGGGTAGAAATTTCAGTTTCAGATACGGGGGTGGGCATTAGCTCAGAAGACTTGAATAAACTATTTAAGTTGGATGTGCATTATACAACTTACGGCACAGCGCAAGAGCAAGGTACAGGCTTGGGACTGATTATGTGCCAGGAGATGATTAACAAAAATGGCGGGAATATTTGGGTGGAGAGTGAGGAAGGCAAAGGCACCACCTTCACCTTTACCTTGCCGCGCTATCCGCAACAAATAGCTACGGCTGAAGCCAGCAAATCTTCAGCAGAGTCCGTGTTATCAACTGCCGAGATAATCCATTCAAGCTATCATTCCGAGTTCATTGTGCCACCCCCAATTGAACTGGCAACCCTGCTTGAGTCAGCCGAAAAAGGCCATATTCCCGTTATAAAACAACAACTCATGGCCTTAGCCGAACAAAATAATCTCTACCAACCCTTTACTGAACAACTTTTAGAATTAGCTAACCAATTTGAAGATGAAAAATTGATTACCCTACTTAGAGAACATCTTACCCCCAAAGTAAATGGTTAGGCTTGACGAATCAGCCTTACTAAGGCATCACCAACCATCTCGCCATGCTCTAACAAAGCTTTAGCGACAACTTCAATGGCCGCCCGATGTTTATTAAGGAGATATGTAGCCACTTGATAATGACCAGGCACATCTACCTGGTTGCGATATTTAGAAATCACCTGTAATACTCCACGTCCATCCGATTCGCTGTGATGCATGACATCATCAAAAGTAGCAAACCTCGGAGTTTTGGTCACCATATCCTCGGCAATTGGGCCAGCTAAGGCAATCATGACCTGTTGACTAGGCGGCAATTTCTGCAAACTCATGCTATAACCCACTTGCCCCGCGATTTGCTCTTTAGGAATAATGGTGGCGTAATCTACATTAATCCCCAATAAATAGCCCATCACCACATGCCCCGCTTCATGATAAGCCACCTCCGTTTGCGTGACCATTTGCTCATGCATTTCCCGATTAGGACATTGCCAATAACCCTGGACAAGCTGGCCTAATTTATTGGTCGGTGGTAGCCAAAACGTTCCACATGTTAAACAATGTAAGAATATTTTACCTTGGCGTTTGACAATATCTACCTTAACTTTAGCTAATTCAGTTTTAGAAAATTTCTTGGGGGCTATCATGGGGTTGGTTATATAGGGAGTAACATCTTTCAAAAACCTCACAGGTCTTTGAGAGCTGTGAGGTTTAAACGGAGTAAAAATTTATTTGACTAGTTTAACAAAGAGAAAGCTACAATTACAATTTACCTGTTAGGACTTACGCAAACACCTCACCCCAGCCCTCTCCTACGTAGGAGAGGAAGCAAAATCTCCCCCCGATGTCGGGGGGATTAAGGGGGGTAGGCTTGGCTTTTGCGTAAGTCCTACCTGTAAATAATTCGGTGATGGGGGCATGGTTTAAGCCATTATAAGGTTTTGAACCTTATAATGGCTACCCTTATCACCTGAAAATTTACAGGTGGATTACAATTTACTAATTGGCTTAATGTTAATCGCTTCCAAACCATCAGTGCGGTTTGACTCCACCAATTCAAATTCAAAAATGTAATTTTGAGTGGAAGGCGACGTAAAAGAAAAGCCGCGCGGAATAATGCTACTATCATGGAAATAAACGGATTCGAAAGGTGAATCAGGGTGGCGAGTATCAGTTAACCATAGATTAGCATTCATTTTTTTCATAAAACGCATAAAACCAAAGCCTCGGTCCCCATGACGATAACACACGCCGCGCACCCGTGACCCCACATCCCCCCAATTCAAGTTAAATTCCAAATTATGGTCAATCGGAATCACATTGGGAATGAGATAGCCAGAGATAAATAAATCGGCCTCGTTACGTAAATCCATGGAAGTGTTATCTAACGATACAATCTCCACCCGACAGCCTTCATTTTGCAACGCCCGCACCACCCGCACAAAATCGCCATCACCTGTAGCAATTAAAATGCGGTCTAAACTACGCGATTGCAATAACACATCCACCGCCAAATCAAGGTCAGCGTTGGCTTTACGATACCATTTATCATCATCTTGATACCACTTTACTTCCTTACGAATAACTTTATAGCCAAAATCCTGCAATTTTGAGTGAAATTTATTAATCCCATCACGATAGTTTACATCTTCATGCGCTCGTTCCGCATCATAACTGGCATAAGCGTTCAACCGTAACGGTTCAGCCCCATCACGACAAGCAAACTCACGTAAAGCATCATATTGCATGCGACGACCCCCATTAAAGTACATATTCGCCACATCCACATAAACTCCCACTCTAAAACCAGAGCGTCCTGTATCTCGCATTTGAATAAAATCCTCCTAAATAAACTAAAATTAACGTATTAAATTTAAAAAGCTGCTCCCATGATACTCTTGGGAAACAGCTTTCCTTCCATAAGCGACTTAATTAGATTGGTTTGTTTAACAAATCAATGGCTAAAGGCATCTGTTCCCATAACGGGGGATTATACTTCAAGAACAGTTCATTGGAAAACCTACCCAATACAAAAGCCCGCCAAAAAGCGGGCTAATTGAAAACCAAAATGAAATTATCGTGAATAGAACTCAATCACGAGCGAGATTTCACACATCAAGTTTACATCTTCACGTTTAGGCAAGGTAACTAAACGAGCGGAAAACTCACTGGGTGAAACAGACAAATAACTGGGGGCCATGGCAGTTGATTCCAGCGCATCGGCAAAACAAGGCATATTACGGCTTTTTTCACGAACCGCGAGGGTATCGCCTTCGCGCATGTTATAGGAAGGGATATTCACTCGCTTGCCATTCACTTCAAAATGACCGTGAGAGACATATTGACGCGCCGCATAAATGGTGCGGGCTAACCCTGCGCGTAACACCATCATATCTAACCGAGTTTCTAAGAGTTCGACCAAATTATCGACGGTATTACCCGCTTTACCTGCGGCTTTGCGAAAATAATTTTGTAATTGTCGTTCATGAACATTATATTGGGCGCGGAGACGTTGCTTTTCCACCAACTGCTTGCGATAGTCTGACTCTTTTCGCTTAAATTGTTGCATTTTGCCATGCATCCCAGGGGGATAGGCTTTCTTTTCCATCACCCGCGCCGCTTTAGGCGTCAGGGCAATCCCTAATTGACGTGATAATCTAACTTTTGGACCTGTATATTTCACTGCTACCTCGATGGTTTATTTAAGTTTGTTAGTTTGTTGACTAAAAACGGTTGGCATAAATAGGGACGTTGCAGCCGCAACGTCCCGCAAAGTTAGATTTATTTATCCCGACCGTTTTTTAGACAAGCCACAATAATTTACCTCCATAGAATAATGGGAAATGCCACTTTAGTCAAATTTCAGGGGGGGTGATGAGTAGCTTGACGGCTTTTCGATTCGCCAAATTAAATCACACATGGTACAGTTTATAGCTAACCTCTTCATATTTGTATCCGTTTGATTTTTACGAAGGTGTCGCATGAATAAACTTGATGAAATAGAACCCCTCCTTTTAACCCTCACCAAAGCTGAAAAATTACAACTCCTACAATGGGTAGTTGCAGACCTCAGTGATACCTTTATCGGTATTGAAACTAACCCTAATATTTGCGGGGGCGAACCCTGCATTATTCGGACAAGGATACCCGTTTGGCTATTGGTTCAGGCACGACAATTAGGGTTGGCAGATAGTGATATATTAAGGGCTTACCCCACCTTGCATGCTGAGGATTTAACCAACGCCTGGAACTATTTTCGCGCCCATCGTTCCCAAATTGAGCAACAAATTCAGGAGAATGAAACCAATTTAATAAATTTTAGTGGGCAGCTTATTCGTATCAATCGCCCTAATGTTTAAAGTAAAGGTATATGAACATTCTCGTCACGGGCGGCACAGGCTTTCTCGGACGCGCCCTAGCCCACCGCCTACAAAGCCTCTCCGCCAACGTCACCGTCATTGGGCGTAATGTCGCCATCGGGCAGCAACTCCAACAAGCGGGCTTACGCTTTATTTACACCGATTTAGCCGACACCGCCGCCATAGATACCGCTTGCCGTCATCAAGATTACGTTTTTCATTGCGGCGCGTTATCCGCCCCCTGGGGACGCTTTGAGGATTTCTACGCCGCTAACGTGCTAGGGACACAAAACGTGATACAAGGTTGCCTGGCGCATAACGTGAAGCGACTCATTCACCTCTCCACCCCCGCCATACATTTTGATTATCATGACAAACTCAACCTCAGCGAACATGCCCCACTGCCCCGCCAGCAAATCAATGGCTACGCGCAGACAAAATACATGGCCGAGCAAGCCATAGACGCCGCCCATGAACAGGGTTTACCTGTCATTACCTTACGTCCCCGCGCCATCTTTGGGCCAGGCGATACCAGCCTCCTTCCCCGTTTGCTAGAAAAATTATCACGCGGTCAACTGCCCATCATTGGCAACGGGCAAAATATGACTGATTTAACTTACATTGATAACGTGGTTGAGGCCATGCTCCTTTGCCTAGAGTCGCCCCCCGCCACGTTGGGATGCAAATATTACATTACAAATGGTGAGCCGATAAAACTTTGGCCGTTCATTCAACACTTAAGCGAACAGTTAGGCTATCCGCCACCGCAACGCCATGTCCCCCGTTGGTTGGCCTATCAAGTGGCGGGCATGATGGAGCGATATTGGGATTTTAGCCCTTATAAGGTTCAAAACCATATAAGGGCTAAAAGTTCAGAACCACCCCTCACCCGTTACGCCGTTGGCCTGCTTGCCACCACCTTTACTCTCGACATCACCGCCGCCCGCCAAGAGTTGGGCTATCAACCTAAAATTAACATGGAGGAAGCCCTCGCGCAAACCCTACGCTATGGGCAAGAATAACAATGGATTGGCAAGATATTGCAGCCCAACGCGCCCTCTTAGGCCGCCCCTTCGTCATGGCGCATCGTGGCTCATCGGCCATTCTGCCCGAAAACAGCCCCTCCGCCTTCTACCGCGCCATCGCTGATGGCGCGGACATTATTGAAACAGACCTTCATTTTACCCGTGACGAGGCCATTGTCCTGATTCATGATAGCACCCTTGAGCGCACCACCAACGGGCATGGGGCAATTCGCGATTTAACCCTAGCCGAAATCAAGCGTTATAAAATCAAACAGCCGCCTGAACGACAGCATATCAATGAACAAATATTAACATTACCCGAATATATCGCCTACACAGGTGGCAAAATTCCGACGGCCTTAGAATTGAAAGACCCCCGTTTTACTGAACCCCGTTACGCCGAGAAATTAGTGCAACTGTTAGCGCAATATAACGTTTCAGGTATCTTTGGGGTGATTTCCTTTGACCTGCCCAAAGTTCAGGCGGTGCAAGCCGTTGCCCCTAATATGGCGACAGGTTGGATAACTTTAAGTAATCTTTCACCTAACCATGCCGTCTCTTTCATTGGCCCGTTATGGCCGATTATGCTGCTCAATCCCTTCTACGTGGCGCAGGCGCATCGTCTCGGCAAAATTGTCTGCCCGCTTGACCCCTGGCCTGACCAACGGTTGCCCCTCTATCTCCGCTTAGGTGTCGATGTATTACTCACCAATAACCCCGCCACCACCATGCAAGCCCTAAAAAAACAGACGCATTAGGACGCGGATATGAAACAAATTTTTAGCCGTCTACTTCTCATTACATTAGGTTTCATTATTCCCCTATTCATGGTCGAGTTTGGGGTGCGCCTGACCAACCTCGCCCCGCCCCCTGAGCCGAACCCGACCATTTGGCAACCGCACCCTTTGTTAGGCTGGTGGCATATTCCCTACAGTGGTGGCCTGTTTCATAACGATTTTAATGAATTTGAAACAGATGTGCATATCAATGCGCGGGGTTTGCGTGACCGTGAAATTGGCTATGATAACCCTAGCCATGCCTTCCGCGTCTTATCGCTGGCCGATTCTTTTGGCGAATCATTACAAGTGCCGTTAGAGCAAACCTATCATAAGCAACTTGAAAGCCACTTAAGCGCATCGTTAGGCCACCCCGTCGAGGTCATCAATGGTGGCGTTGGCGGCTGGGGAACTGACCAGGAAGCCATTTTTTATCTGTCGGAAGGTTTTCGTTATAACCCTGACATTGTATTATTGGCTTTTTTCATCCGCAATGATACGGTCAATAATTACGGCCCCTTAGAAATTGCCCGTAATGGTGGCAGTCAGCAAAAGCAATTTTTCAGCCTCTCGCCCACAGGTGAACTCATTGCCCCGCCGTTAGATATATCAACCACCGCCACCGTCACGCCAACAACTTCGCCCACCGAGTCACCGTTATTATTGCCTCTGGCCGATACATTATGGCAATATTCAGCCATATATCGTTTTGCCACACCCTATTTACGCAATATTCCGCCACTCGTGCAAAATTTGGGGCCAAGTGGCATTTTAGGCGGCGAGGGCGTGGTGCGCGCCCATCACCCCACCACGCCGTTAGAGTTCTTTATCTATCAAGAGCCACCTAACGAGCCATTTACCGCCGCGTGGCAACTCACTGAAAGCCTCATAGCCCATTTGCAAATCGAGGTTACAAAACGTAACTCTAAATTAGTTGTAGTGCTAATCGGCGCGCCAGAGCAAGTGTATCCCGCCGAATGGGAAACATTACTCACCCGCAACCCCGCCTTTCAAGGTATTACATGGAACTTGGACAGTCCCAATCAACGGCTCAATCAATTCCTGACCGCCCAAAATATCCCGCATCTTGACCTACTGCCCATCTTCCGTCAGGCCGCCGCCCAACCAAACACCCCACCCCTTCACCTCCGCCATGACCAACATTGGACGGTTACAGGCCACGCCCTCGCCGCCCAAGCCATTGGGGAATATTTAGAAAAGGAATTAGGAATTAGGAATTAGGAATTTTTACGTTTTTATTTCTAATTCCTAACTCCTTTTTTCAAATCCGCCACAACGCAACACGGGCATGGGTGGATATTTGGGAAAACGGGCATCGGTTTTGGAACGATTACACATAAAAAAAGTGCTACCTTTAGCACTTTCAATGACCCGTACATGCTGACAGATAGCACACAAACCTGCTTGCGGTGAAATGGGCATCATGAATAAATCTAGTCATCAGATGACTTGAAGTCATCTGATGACTAAGATAACATTTTTATTGTTCCTCAATCACGATAGTTTTGATAACATCGCCAATTTGAATTTGTTGGACAACTTCCATGCCCTGCTCAACCACGCCAAACGCGCTATATTGCCCATCTAAAAATGGGGTGGCATCTAACGTAATATAAAATTGACTCCCGCTTGACTCGCGGTTAGGGTTCGCCCCATCAGGCAAACGCGCCATCGCAATCGCCCCTTTCACATGCTTAAGGTTAAACTCACCTGGCACCGTATAGCCTGGCCCACCATTGCCCACCCCTAACGGGTCGCCACCTTGAATGACAAAACCTGGCTCAACTCGATGAAAAGTTAGCCCATCATAAAAGCCATCACGCGCCAAAAAAACCAAGTTATTCACATGTTCGGGCGCGGCGGCCGCATCCAAGGCCACCACAATATCCCCTTTGCTGGTTTGAATTGTGGCGCGATATTTCTTATTCTTATCAATCGTCATGGCTGGGCGAGTTTTATAAAAATCAGCCCGTTGCGCCGAGGGCAAATCAGCGGCCCCACTCCGCTTAAATTCAGTGACGGCAGCAGGTGCAGCCGCCGTTGCCTCAGCTTTAGGAATTTCCGTCGGCGCAGCCACCGTTGCCTCGGCTTTTGGGGCTTCCGTCGGCACAGCAGGTGCGGCTCCGCCACCACAGCCACTCAAAATGAGGGTTACAGCGAGTAAATAGATTACAGTTAATTGTTTCATGCAGTTTATATTCCTTTAAATTAAGCAAAATTATATTCCAAACTATCAGGGGCTATCATACCATACGCCGCGAAGTCAGGCAATTCTGAAAACAAAAATCCTGATAAACTTTATGATAGCCTTTGCGAAAATCTTTTCAATATCTTTTTTTTTAACACAGTTCATAATTGTCTAAATCAAAACCGTCCTAAGCAGTTAGTTTGCTTAGGACGGTTTTAGTTTAAAAAGCGACAAATTGGTCTCGCCAATGCCCCGCCAACTCTTGCCAGGTGGTTGGGCGGTATCAAGTGAGGTTGCTGATTTACCATGTTGCTCAGGAGGCCATTGTTATTTGGAAAAAGTAGCAACATTATTGTTAGATAGGACTTACGCAAAACCGTTCATTTTGAGGAGTGACACACGCCCTCGTGTGTCACTGTTAGCACGGGGGCGTGCTAACTCCGCGATTTTTGTGCTAACTCCGCGATTTTTGCGTAAGTCCTATTAGATTATGTAGGTAATAGCGCGGATGCGCGGGACAAACGGAGAAAATCCACAAGTTCTGCGTATCCGCGCTATTGTTTTCTCACGGCAACCACATGGGCTGACTGCCCACTGTAACGATTTGTTCCACTTTCTTCGTCGCCACCTCTAGCCGCCAAATGCTGGGCTGACTGCCTAACTCCTTGAGTGAGAAACGTTGAAATAATAAGTAACGGCCATCAGGCGACCAGGTGGGGAAACTATGGTGCATTTTCGCATCATTTGTTAAGGCTTGCGCCTCACGCCCATCGGGGCGGATGAGCCAAATTTGCTTGCCCATGGCTGTGCCTGCGGCCTTGCGCGCTACGGCAAGCCATTGACCGTCAGGTGACCAGACGGGGGAGCTATCCTCGACGCTGGCCGCGCCCGCGCTAATGTCGGTGAGTTGTCCCTTTTCGGGTATGGCGCGAAAAATATGCACGCCAAATGACTCGCCTGTTGATTGAATATCTGTGACCAGAACTTCATTGCCCACTGGACTCCACACGGGTAGCCCCCCCGTGCGGCTGGGAATGAGCAGAGTACGGGCATCATTAACGTTATAAATCTGTACCCCCTGACTGGCGGGCGCAACATAACTTAACCATTGACCATCAGGCGACCAACTCGCGCCATAGCCTAAAATTTGTTGCTCTTCAAATACGGGAACGGTTTCACCATTTGACGGATTAAGCCACCATAAACGAGGTGGGCCAGGGGCGGCATTTTGGACTAACATGCCCCGTTTTTCATACACCATGCGCTGACCATCGGGCGACCAGGCCACGCCATTACAGGCCGCTTGGACACAATCTAAACGCAAACGAGGTTCTCCGCCATCTAATGTAACTTGCCATAAATCCCGCCCATCATCTTCTTGCCAAGCCGAATAAATAATATTGTAACCTGACGGTGACAAAACATAATCAAAAATACCAATCGGTTCATGGGTGAGTTGACGTGGTGGCGTGTTGCTTATGTCCGTAACAAATAGTTGGTCAGCTTTATTTTCATCAGGGGCAAGGTAAATAATTTGCAAGCCTCGCGTCCTGAATTGCCACTGCGCTAAACTCAACACCGACCGTCCCAAAGCACTCTGCAAATTATCGGCTAAATTAACGGTGTACAAAGTATCGGGTTGTAACGGGCGACTCGGTCTAAAAGTGAGCGTATTGCCACGCCAAGTCGTTGTCCCCGTAATAGTTGGACTCAAGGTTAATGGTTCAGGCAAATTGAGCATGGGTTGGGCAAAGGTGATTTGCAAATCTGCTTGCGTAGAAATCGCCTCAGCCCCATGCGCGGGGCTGACCGCGATGAGGGTTGCCCCAATTTGGTCGCCTCGCCATACCAATAATGCGGTAAATAGGGCGAGGCTGAGTAAACAGCCACTCACTAACGTATCAAAGCGGCTAACATTAATCGTGGTCATAGGTATAAATGAGAATCCGCGAAGTACGCAAAGAAAAATAACGTAGGACTTACGCAGAACCCTCACCCCGACCCTCTCCCACAGGGCGAGGGAGTAAAACTTCCCTCCCTTTGGGGGGGACTGAGGGGGGGATTACTGAGGGGGGGATTTTGCCTTTTTGCGTAAGTCCTATGAAGGAAACCCTTATTCTTTCTTCGCGTGCTTCGCGGATTTAATATTTTTTAATAGGGGTATAAATAGGGTTGATTGGGAATATCGGTGGGGGCGAGGAGGTCTGCGATTAAAATGGGCATCTCTTTGCCATCAAATTGCCCCGCTTGAAAGTTGCCCTTCACCTCAACCCATTGGTCGGTGGGAAATAGTTTGGCCTCATCTGACCGCACCATTAAACCAATCGGCGCGGCATCGGCGGCACAACAGCTAATGGTGAAGCGGCTAACCATAAATTCATTGGCCTTAAAACGGTCATCACGATAGACGAAGCCGATAACTTTAGCCTCTTGCCCATTAAAGACGGTCGGGTCAGGTGAAGACCAAAAATCCATTTGCCAGTCTAAAATATTACGTTCACCTTTCGGCTTACTCAGCACCACATCATTACTGGGCGCGGGGGCTGAGGTCAACGATTCCAGACGGACATCACGATTACTCATGGCCGCCGCACCGAGGGGTTTGGGTGGTATAACGAGGCCGAGAACAATTGGCGTGACCACAATCGCCAACCCTGCCCACGATAAATTGCCATGCTCATGCCCCTCATGGGCGTTAGGTAAGCGATAACGATAACTTAAGCCAACGATGATAAAACCGACTGCCGCGAATAGGGTCAAAATTACGAAACGTTCATTAATGTAAAACAGCAGGGTGCCGCCAAAAAATCGGCTATAGAGGTATAACCCCATAGCAATTAAGACAAGTGATTTGGTTGAGGTAGGTATCATTATTAAATATTACAACAAATAGAGAAATAAATAGGTAATATACCGCATTTTTTATTTGTTTATTTCTCCATTCGTTGTAGCGTAGCCTTTACCAACTAACATTTAAGCTCAAATAAACCGTAATGGTTAAGGTCATCATCAAGGGTAACAAAATTAAATATAGTACCACGCGCCGCTGAAACACGCCCATAAACATCAACGCGCTTTTAATATCCACCATCGGGCCAAAGACCAAAAAGGCCAAAACCGATGACGGGGTAAAACTGTTAATAAAGGCTAAGGCGAGAAAGGCATCAACGGTTGAACAAACTGACAATACAAAAGCTAACATCATTAAGGTCAGAATGGAACTAATTGTGCCATTGCCCAAAGCCAGTAAGGTGGGTTGGGAAACGAGGGTTTGCATGGCGGCGGCCATCATTGACCCCGCAATCAGATAGCGTGCCATGTCCAAAAAATCATCGCCCGCCGTAGCCAAAGCCTCCCATAAACGCGCGCCAGGAGGAATATCAACTATCTCATGGTCATGGTCAACCTCACAATGGTCATGGTCATCTTGGCTATCAGGGCGCAAAATCTCTTCGGGGCGAGCAAAGTAAAACAGCGTCCCTACCGTCACCGCAATCAAAAAACTGAAACCGACCCGCGCCCATAACATCGGCCCCCAACCAAAGGCCGCGTAGGTGCTGGCAATCACCACTGGATTGATGACGGGCGCGGCCAATAAAAAAGCGATGCCCATAGATAAGGGCAACCCTTTTTGATACAGCCGCCGCGTGACGGGAACAACGCCACATTCACAAACGGGAAACAATAACCCTAATCCTCCGCCTGCTAGGGCTGCAAAAAAGGGATTACGTGGCACAAAACGAAATAAAATGTCACGATTAACAAAGACTTCAATGAAGCCTGACACGAGTGACCCCGCGAGTAAAAATGGCACGGCCTCAATAAAGATACTTTGGAAAATGGTGACAAAGGTTTGGCCTTTATCGCCTAGCGAATCAACGGGAATGTTGGCGCGTAGTAGGATAATGGCTGCTAGGAACAATAGTAATATAGCCAAACGTTTGGCAGGTTGGTGATACCAGAGTTGGGCTGAGGGGGTGTCTAAAGTGGTCATAACAAATTACCCACGGTTTTTTATTTTTTAGTGACAAAAACATTGCTAGGGAAATATAATCCTAAAGTAGGGGTTAGGCAAGTTATGAAAATAATTCACGGACTTTACTATTTGACAATATACAGGATACATCTATAATTGAGATATAATCTCATTATGGGCGGAGGGGTTATGACCATCATGGTTGGGTTGGAGCAAAAGCTAAAAATTGCGGGGCATAAGCTCACCCCCGCGCGCTTGGCGGTGGTCGAAGTGTTAGAAACTCAGCATGACCACCTTAACCATAACCAGATATTAGATGAAGGACGCAAACTTTACCCCAAACTGAGCCGCGCCACCGTGTATCGTACGATGGATTTATTGGTGGAGTTGCAATTGGTGCGCCCACTTTATCTAAATGACCCCACGCAACGCTTTGTTTCGGCGGCGGGCGGTCATCATCATCTGGTGTGTTGCAAATGTGGCGAAACGGTGGAGTTTGAGCATTGCACGGCTGACCCATTGGCGCAGGAATTGGCGGAAAAATATGGTTTTCAAATATTTAACCATTTGTTAGAGTTTCAAGGTTTATGTATTAAGTGTCACTAAAAATAGAGCTACCAGGTTTTAAAAACCTTGCAGCTCTAAAAATTAATTTACCTGACAACGTGTCAGGTAAAAATTTATTTATAAATGAGAAACAGTCTCATTTAGCTCTTTTCTAATAGCAACCATTTTTTTACATTATAATTGAGAAACTGTCTCAATTAAAAAAGGATAACTCATGTTTAAACCAAGTAAGGTAGTTTTAATCAGTTCGATGGTACTTTTATGGTTATTGGCCGCGCAATGTAATGGCGCGCAACCCACTCCACCGCCCGTTTCACCTGAAACGGTCACAACAACTCAGCCTGAAGCCACCGTTAAGGAACTTAAAGCAATCCCTTTGGCCGCAGGTGAGAAATTGAAAATTGTTGCCACCAGTAATATTATCGGCGATATGGTGCGGCAAGTGGCGGGAGATAACGTTGAATTAGTAATATTGTTCCCTTTGGGCGTAGACGCGCATGGCTATGTGCCAACACCGCAAGATACCGTTGCGGTCAGTCAGGCGCATCTCATTTTGGTGAATGGGTTGCATTATGAGGAGTTTTTGGACAAATTATTACAAAATGCGGGCGGTCAAACCCAACTCGTGGAACTCTCGACGGGTGTTGAGCCGCGTGTATTAGTTGAAAGCGAGCATGATGAACATGCGGCGGAAGAGGAATCTGAACATCATCATGATGGGAGTGACCCTCACGCCTGGCTAACGGCGGTTAATGCGCTGGTTTATGTGCAGAATATTAAGCTGGCCTTAACTACCTTAGACCCTGCTCAGGCGACAGTTTATGAGACTAACGCGGCCAATTATAATAAACAATTACAGGAATTGGAGACTTGGATTAATACCCAAATTGCTACGATTCCGCCTGAGAAACGGCGGTTAGTGACTGACCATGACGCGTTAGGCTATTACGCTGACCATTACAAATTAACCGTCATTGGGGCGGTGATTCCTGGCTATAGCAGCATGGCCGAACCCTCAGCGCAGGAGATGGTGGCCTTGCAAGAGGCTATTAAGTCATATAACGTCAAGGCCATTTTTGTGGGGACAACGGTCAATCCCAATTTATCTAAACAAGTTTCGCAAGACATGAGCGTGCAGCTAATTTCGTTATATACCGAATCACTCGGCGCGGCGGGCAGTGGCGCAGAAACTTATCTGGATTATATGCGTTATAATACCACCGCCATTGTGCAAGGATTGAAATAACGGTAGACTATAGACGGTATAAAATTTTTTCACCTGTAAATTGTCGTGGGGTCTAGTCATCAGGTGACTTGAAGTCACCTGATGACTAAAAGTTTTTGCCGTCTACTTTCTACGGTCTACCTTCTACCCAATTATGACTCATCAACATCCAATTAGTATTTCCGTCAAGGAGTTGTCCGTAAAATATCAGAATATTATGGCCTTGCGTCAGGTCACATTTGACATTCGGCGCGGGGCGCGGGTTGCCATTGTGGGGCCGAATGGGGCGGGTAAAAGCACGCTTTTTAAGGCGATTGCGGGGACGCTGAAAGCGCAACAAGGTGAAATAAAACTGTTTGGCGAAAATCCGTTGGAACATGCGTGTGTGGCGTATTTGCCGCAACGGAGCCAAATTGATTTGAATTTTCCCGTCAATGTGACCGATGTGGTGATGATGGGGCGGGTGGGCAAAATGGGCATTTTGCGCTGGCCTAGTCGGGCTGACCGCGACTTAGTGGCGACTTCATTAGAATCGGTGGGCATGACTCAATTTGCCACGCGCCACATTAGCGAATTGTCAGGCGGACAATTACAACGGGTCTTTATTGCCCGCGCTATTGCCCAAAAAGCCGAGATTGTCTTAATGGATGAGCCACTGACGGGGCTTGATATTACGTCACAAAGTGATATTTATGGTATCTTGGATAAGTTACGGGAGCATAAGGTGACGGTTTTAGTGGCAACCCATGACCTTAATCAAGCGGCGGAACGGTTTGATGCCGTGATGTTACTTAATAAACAGTTAGTGGGTTTTGGTTTGCCCACCACCGTTTTTACGCCGTTATTATTACAACAGGCATATGGCGGCACGATGCAATTTATTGAAACAACTAACGGCCAGACGGCGTTAATTAGGAATTAGGAATTAGGAATTATAAGTTTTTAATTCCTAATTCCTAATTCCTAATTCCTAATTAACATGATTGATTTACTGCTTGAACCTTTGAAATATCCCTTTATGTGGCGGGGCTTGCTGGCGGCGGTGATGGTCGGTATCGTCTGCTCAGTCGTAGGAAGTTACATGGTATTGCGGGGCATGGCCTTTTTGGGTGATGCCCTCGCCCATACGATTTTACCTGGTGTAGCATTAGGTTATATTATTAACGGCCAGGTGAATGATAATATCTTTTGGTGGGCATTGGCAACGGGAATTATGGCCTCATTAGGCATTGGCTTTATGAGCCGTCAGGGACAGATTAAGGAAGATACCGCCATTGGGGTGGTTTTTGCAGCCATGTTTGCCCTCGGTGTCGCCATGATTTCAACGGTACGTAACTCTTCAACCGATTTAAACCATTTCCTCTTTGGTGATGTGTTAGGCGTGTCCAATCGCGATTTAATTTTGATTGCGGTTTTCGGCTCGCTGGTCTTATTGCTGGTCTTCCTTTTTTATAAAGAATTTCTGGTGATTTCCTTTGACCCGATTCTGGCAGAAACCTTACGGATTCGCCCCACCTTTTACCATTATCTGCTATTAGTGATGATTCCGATTACGATTGTGATTTCATTACAAACGGTTGGCATTGCGTTGATGGTCGCCATGTTAGTCACCCCCGCCGCCACCGCCTCCATGTTGACCCGCCGATTGCCTATCATGATGGGCTTGGGCGCGCTGATTGGCGCAACTTCGTCTGCCAGTGGGCTATATATTTCCTACTATGTCAATGTGGCTTCGGGCGCAGCGATGGTGTTGGTTTGTACCACGATGTTCATGGTGGCTTTTTTCCTGGCCCCTGGGCGGGGGTGGTTGTGGCAATATTGGCGCGGCGAAAATCTGTAATCTATTTTTAAGATAACTTAATACTAAAATCATTGAAAAAATTCCCCTTGTAAATAATTCGGTGATTTAGTCATCTGATGACTAGACCCCAAAAAATTGGAGATAACATATGTGGCAAAAATTATTAACCTCTAAATCAACCTATTTCGCTTTAGGCGCAGCTGTTGGGCTGGCCTCAAAAACCGTTATTCCTGCCATTGGGCGAGCGTTACGCCCCGTAGTCAAGGAGACCGTTAAAGGGGGCATTGTCCTCAGTCAACAAGTACAAACCTTAGTGGACGAGGCCCGCGAAGAATTAGAAGATATTGTGGCTGAAGCCCAACAAGATTTAACCCATTAACCTTGTTTAGTAAATATTAATTTCACCTGTAAATTTTTAGGTGATAATTTGAAGGAGTCCGCAATCATTTGCGGACAGCCCGCAAATGATTGCGGACTCCTATACTAAATACTCCAACTTATTTACTCCCTTCCAAGTGAAAGAAACCATAGTTCTGAGAAGTGATACACGCCCTCGTGTATCACGGGTTAGCACGAGGGCGTGCTAACTCCTCTCAGGCCGAGTCTTGCATTTGACACTTGGTAAGGGAGTACAAGTAGTATTATGATTTATGACCATGACTCACTTACAGCTTCGTTCCCATATTCCAGGGCGAATGCGCTGGCAAACTGATAAATTACGAGGTCAGCCGCGTTATGCCAAAGCCGTTGAATTAACCTTACAGCAACTAGATTGTTTCAACAGTGTTACCATAAATCCCCGCACGGGGCGGATTTTGTTACATTATACATCTCAACTAGCCCCGACTGAAATAGAAACGCACCTCATGGCGGCCTTAGAAACTCCGCCACTAACCAGAGACGATGATTTAGCTTTATCCTCCCATGAAGCTGAATGTGGCGATAGCTGTGGTCATGACCATCATCATCATGACCCTAGCGCGCATATATTTAACTTAACCATAGGGGGCGTAGTCTTAGCAGGCATTGGCCTAAAACGGCTTATTTTTGGCGCAACTGCTTTGACAGGCAACCCGCTATTAATTGGCGTGAGTACGGTGGCGACCCTGATTTCAGGCCATCCTTTTTTACGTGGCTTATGGCGGTCTATTACGGGGCGAACTGGTATTAACACCGATACCTTAGTTGGGTCAGCCACCTTAGCCAGTCTGGTTTTACGGGAAAATATTACGGCCTTAACCGTGATTTGGCTATTAAATTTGGGCGAGTATTTACAAGCCTTAACCTTACAACGCACTGAACAAGCGATTCGTGACCTTTTAAGGCTAGAGAGCGACGATGTTTGGCTGGTATTAGAAGAATCTGAAATTAAAGTTAATTTATCTAGCATCAAACCAGGCGATATGGTGGCTGTTCATTCAGGACATCGTTTACCCGTTGACGGTAAAATTGTTATGGGGCAAGCGACCTTAAATCAAGCCCCCATTACCGGCGAAAGTATGCCTGTTATCAAAAATGTCGGTGATGAGGTCTTTGCGGGGACAATTATTTTGTCAGGCGAGGTGCGGGTATTGGTGGAGCGAGTGGGTGATGAGACGGCGGTGGGGCGATTGATTCAACGGGTGGAAGAGGCGCAAGAGTTACGCGCCCCGATTCAAACGATTGGCGATAAATTTTCCGAACGCTTTGTTCCCTTCTCCTTCGCCTTAGCGGGCTTGATTTTTGTGGTCACATGGGACGTTCATCGGGCTTTAACCATGTTACTGATTGCTTGCCCCTGTGCCTCTGGATTAGCTACCCCAACAGCCGTCAGCGCGGCGATTGGCAATGGGGCGCGGCGCGGTGTTTTAATCAAAGGTGGCACTCACCTGGAAGCCGCCGCAAACTTAGATACGGTTGTTTTCGATAAGACCGGAACGTTAACGTTAGGTTTGCCTAGCGTACAACGGGTTATTTCCTTAGTTGACGATTATACCGCCGACCAAGTGTTATCCTTAGCCGCAACGGGCGAACTCCACTCGCAACATCCCTTAGCTTTAGCGGTGGTCAATTATGCCCAAGACCGTGAACTATTGATCCCTCCGCATGAAAGCTGTGAAATTTTGGTCGGGCGCGGGATGCGGGCAGAGTGGCCTGAAAATCATATCTTAGTTGGGAATAGCAATTTACTGACAGGCTTTAACATTGTTATTTCGCCCCAAGCGGAAGCCCGTTATCTGGAATACGCGCAAGCAGGCGAAACCATGATGTATGTGGCTCATCAAAATCGCTTAATTGGTTTGATAGGCGTGCGCGATAAAGTTCGCCCTAGTGCCGCCCAAGCCATGAATGATTTACGGCGCATTGGCATAAAACATCTGCTCATGTTGACGGGTGACGGCAATGAAGCGGCGGAGTCAGTGGCCTATATCGTGGGTTTAACTGAGTGGCAAGCCCAATTATTGCCCGAACAAAAATATGAGATTATTCGCAAGCTACAGTTGGAAGGACGATGTGTGGCGATGGTTGGCGATGGCATTAATGATGCCCCCGCTTTGGCCTTAGCCAATGTGGGGTTGGCGATGGGAACGGCTGGCTCAGATGTGGCGATTGAGGCGGCGGACATTGCGCTGGCCGCCAATGATATTCATGGGGTAGTTACCACCGTGCGCCTCAGCCGTCATACCTTACGGATTATTCGTCAAAATTACGTGATGGCGTTGGGACTTAATGCGGGCGGGGTAGTAATTGGGGCAATGGGCGGGATTAATCCCTTAGTCGCCGCAATTTTACATAACTTAAGCACGTTGTTAGTCGTCTTTAATTCAGCCCGTTTAATTGGTTATAATCCCGAAAAATAACGGTCATTACGAAACCCACGTTTGCGCGTGGGTTTTAATAGGCCGCTAAATGAGATAATTTCTCATTTAGCGGCAAGGTACTAATTCATGGAGCAAACAACAATGTCTCAACACAGCGGTTTATATTACCCTAACTTAATGGTGCGGATTTACCTCCAAGCCTTAGAAGAAGTCATGGGCAAAAACGGGATTAATGCCCTGTTAAATCTTGCCAAATTATCCCATCTGATTGATAACTACCCGCCCGCGAACCTGAATAAAGAGTTTGATTTTGCCGATTTCAGCGCGTTAGGTCAAGGCATTATTGACATGTATGGGCCACGCGGCGGACGAGGCTTGGCTTTAAGAGCAGGCCGCGCTGCCTTTGCTGATGGTCTATCCAAATTTGGGGCGACAGCAGGCGCGGCGGATTTGGCCTTTAAGGTGCTACCTATGAGTGTCAAACTGAAAGTGGGTTTGAAATCAATGGCCGAAACCTTTACCAAATTTAGTGACCAAAAAACCAGCGTCGAGGAGGCCGAAGAGTATTTCATTTACATTATTCATGGTCAATGCCCGATATGTTGGGGGCGCAAAAGTGAGCAACCCGTCTGTTATGGGGCGATTGGCATATTACAGGAAGGGTTACGCTGGGTCAGTGGCGGTAAGGATTTCCGCGTGGACGCGGCCAAGTGCATTGCCTGTGGCGAAAAAGAAGGCGTATTTCACGTTCATAAAGAGCCGTTATAAAAACCCTATTTAGTCATCAGGTGACTTGAAGTCACCTGATGACTAACGTGTACTGTTAACTATTTTATGAGAAATTATCTCAATTAGGAGTTCATCATGGCAAAAAAGAAAAATATCCGCCTGGTGGTGCGTTTAGTCAGTACCGAAAGTCATCACTGTTATTGGACCGAGAAAAATCGGCGTAATGACCCACAACGTTTAGAACTACATAAATATGACCCCACCTTACGGCGGCATGTGCTTTATCGGGAGGCCAAATAATGGATAGTCGTTTACCAGTGACCGTTTTATCGGGTTTTTTGGGCGCGGGCAAAACCACCCTCTGCGCCTGTTGAAAAATAATGCGGCCAGTAAATTGGCGATATGGCAAGTTGAAGATTTGCCCATGATTCGCAAACCCAATAATGAAGAAGATATCGCCTTAATGAGTCATTTATTAGCCGATAGCCTCCATTGGATAAGCCATTATGAGCAGTGGGTTTTGGCTCAGGCGGGTTTGGCCTATCGCCAAGCCTGTTTACGTCGCTGGCACAAAAAGGTGGCGGTGACAGCAGATGACCTGGCCGTCACTTGGCAACAGTTGGCGGGACATTGGCGAGACCAATTTGTCGCCATTTAAACCAAAACCGTCCTAAGCAGTTGGCTTAGGACGGTTTTAATTTAGACAATTATGAACTGTGTTAAGAAAAGATATTGAAAAAATTTTCGCAAAGGCTATCATAAAGTTTATCGGGATTTTTGCTTTCAGAATTGCCTGACTTCGCGGCGTATGGTATGATAGCCGCTGATAAGTTGAAATATAATTTTGCTTAATCTAAAGGAACATAAACTGCATGAAACAATTAACTGTAATCTGTTTACTCGCGGTAACGCTGATTTTGAGTGGCTGTGGTGGCGGCGTTGCACCTGTTGCGCCGACAACTGCCCCTAAAGCTGAGACTACAGGCTAACAATTTGATACAAATTTTAGAGGCAGAACGTGATGAATTAGAAATACAAGGAATTTATTATGATTTATTCTAGTTATTAAAACTACCATCTCCAAAACCACACCTCTTGCTCACTGAGAGACGCGGCTTTTGGGTTAGGGGAATCGCTAAAGAGGGTAAATCTGCTACAATTTTGGGCGAAAGGAAATAGTAAATCTAGTCAGGTAAAGCCATGACATTACGAATATATTTAGACAATTGCACGTTTAATCGCCCTTTTGATGACCAAAGCCAGATTCGGGTCAATCTTGAATCCAAAACCAGATAAAACATGGTCAGCTCCAGCTAGTTTGGTCTTATATTTTGGATTACGAAAATGAACAAAACCCTTTTCGAGAGCGACAAATTGCCATTACCAGTGGTAGAATCGGAAGCCATTTTGAACCTGGCAACGAGTCTTACCCCACTGGGTTTGAAAGCTAAAGATGCGCTCCATGTAAGTAGGTGAGCAAAAATTCTGCGGCATTATACCGATTTAATGATTTTCGTAGGGGCAGGGCTTGTCCCTGCCCAAAACGGGGCAAGCA
>JFJP01039111.1_pt1 | contig 27407 bp, 29 predicted proteins | sample 431651 | NCBI WGS metagenome assembly JFJP01 (sample SAMN02602958, study PRJNA72255) | Microbial mat metagenome, whole genome shotgun sequencing project. | biome: fresh water; feature: sink hole; material: water; isolation source: purple microbial (photo- and chemosynthetic) mats found in...
CCTATCTCCAGTTCGGCAAACGAGAGGGAGTGGTACATGGTGGTGATACCACAGGAAGCGATTTTCTTGTCCAGTTCGTAAGCGGCGATATCGACCGGGAAAAAGGTGTTCGGCCGGGGTTCAATGCCCTTTTCGATGGCATCGGAATGCATGTCGACAAAACCCGGAAACAGATAGTTGCCGCCGGCGTCGATCACCCTGGTTGCCGGGATGGTTCCTTGCCGGATCTCGACTATCCTGCCGTCTTCCACCTGGAGAGAGGCGTTCTCGCAGACACCCTCAGGGGTGACTATCTGGGCATTTTTGATCACGAAACCGCCGGGCAGCTCGATTTTCTTTGATGAATTTTCCTCGCATGACCGCTCAATCCGGCCTGGCGGGAAGGTGCATGGGCCCTGGTAGGTATCAAAATTTTCTGTCAGCATATGGTGTACACCGAGTCTGTGACCGACTGCAGAAGAGCCGTGTCGTGAAAGATGCCGATCATCGTCGTGCCTTCCTCGCGCAATTCCCTGAGGATATCCAGCACGATCCCGACCGAGTCCTTGTCAAGCGAGGCGGTTGGTTCGTCCAGCAGCAGCAGCCGCGGCTTCCAGCTGACCGCCCGGGCAATGTTGATGCGCTGCTGTTCACCGCCGCTAAAGGTTGCCGGATAGGCGTCAAACAGGTGTTCCGGGATGCGCAGCTGCTCAAGGAGATGGATTGCCCTCTCCCTCGCCGTTTCCCGGCTCACCCCGTTGCGGGTCAGGATCGGTTCCATGACCACATCGAGCGCCGAGACCCGGGGGATGACCTTGAGAAACTGGGAAACATAGCCCATCTCCCGGTGACGGATATCAATCACCGCCCGGTCGGGCAGGGTTGCCAGATCGACCGGCCCCAGGGCGGCGGAATCATAACGGATGGCCCCGCCGGTGGCGAGATAGGTGCGATAGAGACACTTCAGCACCGTGCTCTTGCCGGCACCGCTGGGTCCGGCAAGGCCGAGAAAGCCGCCTGGAGGAACCCTGAAAGAGACATCACGGCAGGCCTCAATCCTTTTTTCACCGAGGATGTGCAGGGTGAAATATTTTGACAGGTTTTCTACACTGATCACGGATGCTCCTCAGTTAAAGTTGCGAGGCCACCAGCAGCTGGCTGTAGCGATGCTGGGGATCCTGCAGGATCTGGTCGGTCAGACCTTGTTCAACCACATGGCCTGATTTGAGCACCATGGTCCGCTGGCAGAGCAGGTTTATCACCCCGAGATCGTGGGAGACAACCAACATCGACAGCTTGAATTCGCTGCGCAGATTCCTGATCAGATCGAGGACCCGGGCCTGGACCGAGAGATCCAGGCCGGTCGTCACCTCATCGAGGAAAAGAATCAGCGGATTGTTCGACAGGGCCTTGGCGATCTGCACCCGCTGCTGCATGCCGCCGCTGAAATTGCAGGGCGGCTCGTCCATGCGCTGCACCGGGATTTCGGTGCGCTCCAGCAATTCCGCTGCGCGCTGACGCATGTTGGCGATATTGCGCCAGCCGGCACCAAGCAGCCGCTCGGCAATGTTGCCGCCCGAGCTGACCTGCATGCGCAGGCCCAGATGCGGATTCTGGTAGACGATACCCATCAGGGCATTGCGCATCTGCCGTTTCTGGAAATGGCTCAATCCCAGAAGGTTGCTGCTGTACTCGGCATTATCGGCAAAAAGCTCCGGCAGAAACCCAGCCGCACAAGAGCGGTGCACTTCCATGCTGCCGCCACTGGCCTCCCATTCAAAATGCATCAGACGCACCAAGGTGCTCTTGCCCGAGCCGCTCTCGCCGACGACGCCCAGGGCCTCATCCGGAAACAGATCGAAGGACAGATCGTTGCAGGCTGTCACCGAGCCGCAATGCCGGCAGAGATTGGTGTCATGTTCCGGCCCGGTCGAGGCCAGGCAGCGGTCGCAGCCCGGGCCAAAACGCTTCGACAGGTGCCGGATACGGATCAACGAATCCATTGTTCGCTCCTCTTGTCGCAGTAGCCGGAATCAGAGCAGAAATAGCTCCGCCCACCCCCGACATTATCAATGACCTCATCAAGAAAGGTGTCGGTGGCGCCGCAGCGGGCGCACTTCTTGCCGGCGAAGTTCTCGGTCCTGAAGGTGTGGTCCTCGAACTCCAGCGGTTCAACCGTGGTATGTGGCGGGATGGCGTAAATCCGTTTCTCCCGACCGGCTCCAAAGAGAAAGAGGGTATCGGCCATGTGCAGCTTAGGCACATCCCAGCGGGGGATCGGGCTGGGGTCGGTGATATAGCGGCCGTTGACCGTCACCGGATAGCGGTAGCTGATCGTAATCTCTCCGAAATTGACGATATCTTCATAGAGATACAGCCACATCCGGCTGTAGTCTGCCTCGGCGTGCATCCTCCTGGTCTCCATTTCCGATGGTTCGACCTCTCTGAGGGCCTCTGGATAGGGAACCTGGAGAACGAGGATCTGGCCGGGTCTGGATAATGGTCGCCTCACAGGTGTCGGTGGTCACCGAGACACCCGCCACCTTGGCCACGAATTTTTTGATGTTGGCAGCGTTGACGCTGCCGTCGCAGCCCTGGTCGATGACTTTGAGGATATCATCCGGGGCAATGAGCGAGAGGGTGATCTGCAGACCGCCGGTGCCCCAGCCGCGGGCGATCGGCATCTCCCGCGAACCATAAGGCACCTGGTAGCCCGGAATGGCAATCGCTTTGAGGATGCTGCGACGGATCTCCTTTTTGGCTCCGTCATCCATAAATCCAAAGGGATAGCCGGCAGACCTGGCGGCATCGCCCTGCTGCCGGTCATGCCTGAGCCATTCATGCAGAAACATCGTCATCCTCCCTGTCTTTTCCGGCTTGGGCCAGTTCCTGGGATTTTCTCAGGCGATCAAGATCCGAGAGAAAATCGACGTAATGCGGCAGTTTCCAATGGTTGCAGAAACCCATGGCCTCGATACCGTCGGTATGATAGAGGACGAACTCCTGATCCTCTGCCGGACTTGAAGGATTGGCCGTGCGGGTGCAGCGATCGAGAACCGCCATCGAGATGGCCTTGATCTCATTCTGGCCAAAACACAGGCCATACCCCAGGCTGAATTTCGGCGGTCCGTCACCGGCCTGCATCTTGGCCAGCACTTCCGCCTCGGTGACCTTCACCTCACCGACGACATAGGCTTCTCCGGTTGCTGGATGACGGACGGTGAGCGGCAGGTAGCCGACACGCAGTTCACCCAGGGTCGGATGGATGTTGCCGTAGCCGCGCATGCTGGAATAGGCAAGAGCCAGCATGCCGCCGGTCTCACCCCGGGCCAGGGCCTGCAGGGTGGCACTGCGGGCGGCCGGAAAGGTCAGAGGCTGCCGGGTTATGTCGAAAACCGAGGCTTCCTGCTGGCCTGCTGTCAGGGCCTCCGTCAGCAGACCTTCCCGGCGCAGGATGCTGATCACCTTCGGGAAGGTGGCCGGGATCTCGGTATCTGCCGGAAGATCGCTGAACAGCCGCTCGCGGAAGGCTTGCCGCCGGCTCTCGTCATCTTCGAGCAGATCAAAATCCAGCAGCCGCAGGGTATAATCGCTGGTAGCACCGAGAATCTGGCCGCCGGGGACATCCTTGAAGGCCGAGGAAATCCTTCGGACAATGCGCATCTTTTCGGTGTCGATCGGCAGGGAATAGCCCAGGCGCTGCTGGGTGGCCCGGAAGGCTCGGAGCATGAATGCCGCTTCGAAGGTATCACCGGCCGACTGCTTGATTGCCAGGGACGCCAGGTCGGGGGCATAGAGCCCGCCCTCCCCCATCACCCGGTCAACGGCCAGATAGAGCTGTTCCTTGATCTGCTCGACTCCCAGGGGATGCGAAGATCCCTTCATCCTGTCATAGGCAAAAAGCTGACAGGCCTTTTCTATCGCCTCATTGCCGCCTTTAACTGCAACATAGCCCATATCAGTTCACCCCAATCCGCGACGAGCGGGGAATACAGGCTATCCGCTTGTGTTTATCAAGAAATACAGCATCCACCCCCAGGGGAAATTCGCTGTTGACCTGCCTCAGGCGATGCACTTCACCGATCGGCAGTCCTTTGATCTGCAGGGAGGCAGTGCCATCCACCCCAGGTCCGGACAAGACAATGTCACCGTTTCCTTCCCGCACTTCCTCAACCAGATAGAGGATGGTCGCCCCGGTATCCGGGTATTCGAGACTACCCCGTTTGACCTGTGTCAGCTTCTCGCTGCCGTGTCCATTGCCGATTACCAAGTAGTCGGCATCCTCGGGAGCTACCCGACGGCTGCCGGTATAGAGGCCGATGGATTTTTCCAATTCCAGGTCACCGATAACGGCAAAGCCCACCTCGTTGTCCATGACCGAGCCGAGAAATCCGACGGCAATCGGCCAGTCCTGCGGAAAATCCGGCAGCGGATACACCCTGCCGGGATGGCTCATGGCCTGCAGGAGCACCCTGAAGGTCAGATGTTCGCGAATAATTCTGCTTGAATCCATGATTATGCTCCCGGCATGAGATCAAAATTGACTTTGGTGGCAGCGATCAGGGCAGCTTGTCCCGCCTGCCTGGCTGCCTGCAGCCCTTCCTCCTGACGCAACAGGGAAAGAAGGCTCTTCTGGATGACAGTGGCCTCCGGACAGCGCAGCACAGCATCAGCTGCGGCCCTGGCTAAAGCACGGCGAGGCGCTTCACCCGCAACCATGCCAAATCCCTCGCTGCCATGAAAGAGTACGCGGGCCTCGGTCACCAGAACCTCTCCCACGTGGAAATCGGTACCGAAACTGTCCTGCACGGTCAGCATCATCAGGCCGGTACGGGGAGGAAGGCTCACCGTCAGTTCGACGTCGGCAAAAAGCGTCAGCAGCTGCTCTATCCCCTCATCGGCCATGGTATTCATCAGAACGGTCATATCGCTGGAGTTCATCTGGCATCTCCTTCACCCTGAGCATTGGACTGGGCTTCGATAGCATCGAGAGCGCCACCCCCGGAGCTGAACTTCTCTGGACAGCCGAAATGGGTCAAATAACTGAAACCATGCTGTTCAAAACCCAGCGATTCATAGAAACGGTGGGCAGCCTGCCGGTTGCGGTTACTCGACAGGGCCATTTTGTAACAGTTTTTAGCCCGGCAAAGGTTGCAGGCAGAGGCCATCATTTCCTTACCTATGCCGTGCCCTCGCAGACCGTCAGCTACCACCACATCCTCGAGAATAGCCGATCTGGCTCCCCGGTGACCAAGGTTGTCCATGATCAGCAGGGCGAAGGTCCCGACAACCCTGCCGTCGAGTCGGGCGACATAGAGCCGGTAGTCGGGATAGGTCTGCATGCGGGCGAATATGCGGCCGGCATCTGCCAGGTCAAGCACACTCCCGTCGTCCTGCCCAAGCTGGCTATAGAGAGACAGTACAGCGGGCAGATCGACTTCGGTTGCCTCGTGTATTTTGATTTTCATGTTGCCTCTGAAGGGTACGGGTTTTTATCAGGTATAGCGGGTTCTGATGGCGGCGCTGATCCGGTCGATGATGGCCACGGTGATCACGATGATGATCAGAATAGTCGTCACATCGTGGTTTTCGTAGCTCCGCAGCTTGTCGAACAGGTAGATGCCGATTCCACCGGCGCCGGTAAAACCGAGGATGGTGGCGGAACGGACATCGGATTCAAGGCGGTAGAGCGTCATCGACACAAAAAACGGGGTTATCTGCGGGATGACGGCATAGCAGATTACCTTGATAAAACCGGCACCGGTGGCGATCAGGGCGTCGATCGGTTCCTGCTGGGCTGTTTCTATCCCTTCGGAGAACAGCTTGATCAGAACTCCTGAGGTGTGCACCCCGAGGGCAAGGATGCCGGGCATGGGGCCAAGGCCAACGGCCGAAACAAAGAGCAGGGCCCAGATCACCTCGTTGATCGAACGGCTGAGATTGGCGAAGAACCGCACCGTCGTATAGATGCCGTTCTTCAGCAGCACAGCCGACCGGCGCTTGCCGGGGATGATTATGTCGAGCGTGTTGCGTGAAGCGAAAAACGATAACGGAAAGGCAATCATTATCGACAGGATCAAGGCGAGAACTGCCATCTGCACCGTCTCCAGCATCGAAAGGAGATATTTTTGCAGATTATGACCACCGAGATCAGGCGGAAAAAAGCCGCTGTCCTGGAGTTCGGGATTGCCGACAATATAGGTCACCATATTCCCCCAGCCATCCAGCAGGCCGCCGAGGCTCATCTCGGTCGACCGCCAGCACCAGGCCAGCACGATCAGCACGACGCCGCTGACCATGATGTTGTAGGGATGGAACGGGTTGGTCCGGCGCTTTATTTCATCAATATGCATGCACTACCTCAAACACTTTCGGACCTGGACATGAGGGTGCAGCCGGCGCAAAAGGCGACCGGCTGCTGAAAGAAGTTCTATTTGGCGGCCAGTTGCTTCTTCACCTCGATCTGCTCGCGGATCGGGTTGTAGGTTGCATCGTCAGCGGCGGCATAGCCCTGCAGCTTGAGCATCTTCAGGCCTTCCTTGTCATTATAGGAAAGGAATGCCTCTTTCAGTGCTGTCTTCAGGGTGTCAGGCAGGTCCTTGCGGCAGGCCATCGGCGAACCTGGAATCAAATCTGAGGTCCAGACAATCTGAAAATCCTTGTCAGTGTTCCAGCCTTTGCCGTTGCCGCGGGCCAGATCCAGGTCGTTGGTTGATGCGATATCGATCTTGCCGCCCTTGATTGCCAGGATGGAGGCCTCATGGCTGCCGGAATAGATAACCTTGGAGAAGTACTTCTCGGGATCGATTTTCATGGTCTTGACAAAATAGACAGTCGGCACAAGGGTGCCGGAGGTCGAGTTGGGATCCGTGAAGGCCCAGGTCTTGCCTTTGGCATCTTCCATCGTTTTGATATCAGATCCTTTCTTGGTGATGATCACTCCCTTGTAGCCCTTGCTGCCATCCTCTGCGACTTCCATGACCAGGGCCTCGGCATTGGCCCGATCGGCTGCCTCGACATAGGATTTCGGACCGAAATAGGCCAAATCGATGTGCTTGAACTGCATGGCGGTGATGACCCCGGCGTAGTCGGTGGCAACCTGCACCTTCACCGGCATGTCGAGCTGTTTCTCCAGATATTTTGCCAGATTGTCAAAACGCTCGGTGATGTTGTCGGATGATTCGGTGGGAATCAGACCGAAATTCAATTCTTTCGGCCAGTCAGCAGGTGCGGCCTGGGCTGCCAGGGGAAGACAAAAAGACAGGGCGAGGGTTGCTACAGCTTTGCAAAGCTTGTTCATCGGTTTTCTCCTTGTGGTTGGTTTTTGGCACTTCAAGAGGATTGCGGGTTTAAATCTGACATACTGCCGGTTGGAGCGAGGCAGGGGTAAATGGGATGCAGACACAGTCACTGCCAAACTGTTCCGGCTGATCTTTATGGTAAATCTGGGCGACTGCCGCTGCGGTGAGTTGGTCAGGCGAGCCATCATAGACGATACGGCCGCCATTGAGGCCGATCACCCGGCTGCAGAATTCCCGGGCGTAATCGAGCTGATGCAGATTGGAGACCACCGTGATGCCGTATTTCTCGTTGGCATTTCGGAGGGTTTCCATAACACTGCGAGCACTTACCGGGTCCAGCGAGGAGATTGGTTCATCGGCCAGGATGATTTCGGGCCGCTGGGCGATTGCCCGCGCTATGGCGACCCGCTGTTTCTGGCCGCCGGAAAGCCGATCGCAGCGGCTGAGGGCCTCCTGTTCGATGCCGACCACCTTCATGTACTCGTAGATCTCGTCATACTGGCTCCCGCTGTAGTGTCGGAACAAGGCCGAGAGAAGCGGTTTTCGGTGCAGCATGCCGCTGGCGATGTTATCAAAGACGCTGAGTCGCGATACCAGATTGAAGCCCTGGAAGATAACGCCGATTCTGGCACGCAGGGCCTTCAACTCGTGATGCCTGATCGATCCCAGATTGCTGCCGAGTACCCGCAGGCTGCCATCGATGATCGAGGTTGTGGCGTTCAATCCCATCAGAAGCGTTGACTTGCCAACACCGGACGGCCCGATGATGCTGAGGAATTCTCCCTTCCTGATGGTCAGATCGATACCCTGGATGACTTTTTTGCGGCTATAGCCCAACGTCAGGTTTTCTGCTGTGATATGCCCCATATTCTTCCCTTGGCCCCCGTTCAGATTTCAAATTTGACTGCCGTGCTCGCCACGAGGCTGCACTGTTACATTTCGTGATGCCGAAGCTGCTTTGAAGTGTCTGCGATAATACCGGGCCAAAATGAGGAAGCTGTTCATTCTCAATGAGGAAAAAGTGAGCTTTGCATCAGGAAAGGGTTGCTGCCGAAAATCCAGATTGTCGAGAAACTGCTGACTGCAAGATTCCCAGGAAGCTGTAAGGGCAAAGCTGCGGCAGGAATCAGCCGGGATAGTCAGGGCCTTGAGGGCAGCCTGGCGCAGATCTTGGTCGACATAGCCGTTCAGGCCATTCACTATGACGCTTTCGGGCCCAGGCACCGGAAAGGCGGCGGCCGGCACACCGCAGGCCATGCCTTCGAGGAGCACCAGCCCGAATGTATCGGTAAGACTCGGAAAAACAAAAACGTCAGCGGCCGCAACATAACTGGCCAACTCGGCCCCCTGACGGAAACCGACAAATCTGACCTGCGGATATTTCCTGCCCAGTTCCTCCTTTGCCGGCCCGTCACCCACCACCACCTTTGTGCCGGGCAGATCAAGGGACAGAAAGGCCTCCAGGTTTTTCTCGACGGCAACCCTGCCCATGGAGAGAAAGATCGGTCGCGGGACATCGAGAAAATCCTTGGGTCCCGGCTTGAAGACAGCAGTATCCACGCCCCTCGTCCACAGGGCGATATTGGCAAATCCCCTGCCTTCCAGCTCTTTCTTCAGGGCCGGAGTCGCCACCATGATCCGGCTGGCCGGGCGATGGAAGTGCCGCATGACCGAGTAGGAGATTGCAAGCGGCAGCGGTAGGCGCAGCCTTAGGTATTCAGGGAACCGGGTATGGTATGAGGTCGTAAAGGGGAAGCCCGCCTTGAGACAGGCTGAACGGGCGGCCCAGCCAAGAGGCCCCTCGGTGGCGATATGGACTGAATTCGGGGCAAATGCCGCCAGTTTCCGGCGCAAGGCCTTGGGTGTTGCCAGGGACAACGGGATGTCTGGATAACTCGGACAGGGAAAGGTTCTGAATTGACCGGGATGGAAGACTTCGACCTGAAATCCCTTCTTTACGAGGGACTTGGTGGTATGGCCGAGGGTTGTGACGACTCCGTTAATTTGTGGGTGCCAGGCATCGGTCACTATAGCGATTTTTTTCATATTCAAGATTTGTCACCATATCTTTGACGGGATTCTCTGACACCCAGTAGATAATGCCGAGGGTGCCGTGGCTGTTTTCGGCGAGTGCGGTGCAGCTCTCCACCCAATCGCCGGAGTTGCTGTAGAGAAAACTGTCGACGGATTTGATTCCGGCCCGGTGGATATGGCCGCAGATGATACCGTCGACCTGATGCTTGCGGATTTCCCGGACAAGGGTCAGTTCAAAATCACCCATGTAATTGACGGCTCTCTTGCACTTGTGCTTGAGCCAGGCGGAAATCGAGAAATAGCCACGGCCTCTCAGCCTGCGGAGATGGTTGTACCAGCGATTGACCACCAGCAGGACGTCATAGAGGATACTGCCGATATTGGCCAGCCACTCGTTCTGCTGGACGATGCAGTCGAACTGATCGCCGTGCTGGACCAGGAATCGGCCGCCGTCGACCGTGGTGTGGACGATATCGCTGCAGACTTTGATACCGTTGAACTCGCTGCCGCAGTACTGGCGGATCATGGCATCATGATTGCCCGGCAGGTAGAAAATCTTTGTGCCCTGTGCGGCCTTGCGCAAAATGAGGTTGACAATTCGGGTGTTGATCTCCGGCCAGTACCATTTCCGCTTAAGTTTCCACAGATCGAGAATATCTCCGACGAGATAGAGATATTCCGACTCAGTGTCTTTCAGGAACTCATAGAGATCGGCGCTTTTGACATTTCTCCCGCCCAAGTGGGTGTCGGAGATCCAGATACTTCTGAAGTGCTGCGGCATAGCATGTCCTCCTTATTAGGGTTTGCCTTTGGGGAGGATGCTAATGCGGTCGTATTATCGTTTCGTCAATAACACGTTATGTTGCCGTTATAAGAGGAACAAGGTTCGATGAGCGGAGAAAACGACGAAAGGGAGCGACTCTGCGGTTTCTGCTGCAGAGGTCCAGGAGACATCGTAAAAGACATCTCCGGGGAGGATCAGGGGAGAAATCAGGCTGGCGATTCCTTCTTCTGGGCTACAGAAACGGCGACCCGGCGATCACGCACAATAACCGACCCCGGCGTTTCCTTGGCCCTCTTCTTCAAATCGCTGGCGATTGACGAGACCTCGGCAAAGGAGGTGATATGATGGATCTCGGTGCTGACGATACCGATCGACAGGGAGAGCAGGCCGAACTGCTGGTTGCTGCCGGAACGGTCGCAGCTCATATAACAACCCTGTCGACACTCTTCCTCGGAGTGGAAACGAGGCAATAGCCGGTTAAATCGCTCAATGAGATCTTCGCAGGCGGCTACCGAATTTTTCGGTCGGGTGATCATGATGAAATCGTCACCGCCTATATGGCCGACGAAACCGATGGACTGGATCTCCCACTTCTTCAGGACCTCCACCACACAGTCTCCCACGGCCTTGATCACCCGATCGCCCATTTCAAAGCCGTGCCGGTCATTGAAGGGCTTGAAGCTGTCGAGATCGATATAGCAGACGTCGAAATGGATGGCCTGGGAGAGCATCTTGGCGATCTGGCGCTGGATAAAGTCATTGCCCGGCAGGCCGGTGAGAGGATTTGCACCCTTTGCCAGGATCATGCTGTTGTCGGTAACGGCATTGAGGATGGCGCTGACCGAGACAGTGCCGACATATCGGCCGCTGCGGGTCACGCAGATATCATCATAGATGGAGATCTGCTTTCTCAGATGGATCTTTCTGGCCACATCCTCAACGGTTGAGTAGTGGGCAACCTCAAGAAAATCGTCATCCAGGATATCCTCGACTTTCTTGTAGTAATTCAGGCTCAGTCCATAACCGAAACGACCTACCATATGGTTTTCCATAAAGCGGTGCCGGTTTATCAAGCCGCAGAGCTGCCCTCCCTTCAGGACAGGCAGGCAGTGGGTGGCGGGATTTTCGTTGAACCTGTCGAGCACCTCGAGGGTTCGGTCCGTTGCGGACAGGGGCTGGACGTGTGAGGCAATGTCGCCGACACAGATGACCTCGTCGAAGAGACGGGTGCCTGACTGCATCAGGACCTGCTGGACCGGCACGTCAAGTTGTTCGATGTCGAAGAGATCGGCTGAAGGCCGGGCGATAAGGTACCCCTGAACCAGGTCGATACCGATCTCCCGACAGACCCGCAGATCGTTTTCGGTTTCAATTCCCTCGGCGATAACATCAATGCCGATGCGATGGCAGGCCGTGGCGATGGAATCGATCAGGGTATGATTGATGCTGCTCTTTTGCGGGTCACGGAAAAAGTGGCGATCTATCTTGACAAAATCCGGTTCCAGGACCGAGAGCATCTTCAGGCCGCCATAACCCGCGCCAAAGTCATCGATGGCAATCCGGAAACCCTCGTTGCGATAATGATCAACGGCCTTTTTAAAGAGCTGGTAGTTGGAGACCGCATCCTGTTCGGTGATCTCCAGGACGATATCATGCCGGCTGAATCCGTAGTGTTTGGCCAGGATTCCGGTCGCGCCGAAACTGTGCTCCGGGTGCAGAAGACTCGTCGGACAGATGTTGATAAAGAGCAGAGCTTCACGTTCCGGCAATCCCTGTGCGGCAGACTGCACGATACCGTTTTCGCGGCATCGCATGTCAAGCTCAAGTATCATGCCGCAGACTTTTGCCTGGTGGAAGAGTTCCTCGATATTACCGAAGGGGTTTGGCCCGATGGTGCGGCAGAGGGCCTCGTAAGCGAAAACTTCGCCCTTGGCCAGACTGACTATAGGTTGGAAATGTGAGGTAAGGCGCTTATTCTCAATGAGATCCAGTAAAGAGGTCTTTCCCGTCCGGTGCGGCGTAATATCGAATACGGCGACAGGATCTTTCTGGTTGTCAGGGAGAGCGTGGGGCTGAAGTGCAAACATGATAGGGGACCTGGGCGAAATACGGATTCCTTGGATTTTCCAGATATGGAAAGTACGATGCGAAATATTGTAAGATCGGAAAACCTGTTAGCCTAAACCAGATGCCCCCCCGGGACCGATGCAGACATATTAGCCGGTCATTGTTTCAAAATGATGAGGAACGTGTCAGAAATGCGTGAGGAGGTAAATCGGCTCGAACGAGGCAGTTTCATACGGAATTTTTTCAACCCCGAAGACGCCTTTGGCAGATACGCCGCGCGACATAATACAAACAAAATCAATCTCTAAAATCAGTCGAATCTTGGCTTGGTAATCTGTGCGTAAAGAGAGATTCTTCGTCTGTTTCTGCAATTCTGCAGGAGTAGACGAAGAGAAATCCTTTCCACAGCTGCCTGGGAGGTGAGTGTGCAGGTCATTTGAGCAAAAGAAATTTGTGGCGGGGCCGACATGCCACATCGCGCCAGACACGACAGCGAATTCGGCTCCTTCAACCCATCTCTTCACCATGGAGTCCGCAAGTGCCGACGAAAAAAAAGGTTTTCATCCTTGATACGAATGTCATTCTCCATGACAGCTCCTGCCTCTACAATTTTCAGGAACACGATATAATTATGCCGATCACCGTCCTGGAAGAATTGGACAATTTCAAAAAAGGTCAACAGATCATCAACTACCATGCAAGACAATTTGTCCGCTATCTCGATGAGTTGAGCTCAGACAAATTGTTCAACGGCGGGATGAAGATCGGTCCGGACAACGGCAAGATTGCCATCCGTCTTGAAAAAGAGATGCACAAGGACCTGGTCCTGAGTTTCCCCGGCCAGGATAAACCTGACCATCGTATCCTGAATATCGCCTACCATCTGCGTGAAGAGTTCACCAATAAATTGGTGGTGCTGGTCAGCAAGGACGTGAATCTCAGGATGAAGGCCAGAGCAGTGGGCCTGATGTGCGAAGACTACACAACCGATCATGTGCGGGAACCGGGCAAGGTCTATACCGGCTGTCATGTGCAATCAGGAGTGTCCAGCGAATGCATTGAGAAACTCTTTGCCGCAGAAGGTGAGGCGGCCAGGGAGTTGTATGCGCCCGCAGAGACTTTGTACAATAATGAATACCTGATCCTGAAAAACGGCAAGAAATCGGCCCTGGCTGTCTACAAAAAAGAAACCGACAGTATCAGGCGCATCAACAAAGCCAGTGTTTTCGGCATTTCACCACGCAACGCCGAGCAGTCGTTTGCGGTGCACGCTCTGCTTGACAAGACCATTCCTCTGGTGACAATCACCGGCAAGGCGGGGACAGGCAAAACCCTTCTGGCCCTTGCAACAGCCCTCGAAACCCGAAAAAATTATCACCAAATCCTGCTGACGCGGCCGATCGTACCTCTCTCCAACAAGGATATCGGCTATCTGCCGGGCGATATCAACTCAAAGATCAGGCCCTACATGCAACCGCTGTATGACAATCTGGGGGTGATCCGCGGTCAGTTTTCGGAAAACAGCGAGACCTGTCGGCGCCTGCAAAAGATGCTTGATGACGAAAAACTGATGATCGAACCACTGGCGTATATCCGGGGAAGGAGCCTGGTCAAAAAATACATGATCGTCGACGAGGCACAGAACCTGACACCGCATGAAGTAAAGACCATTATCACCCGGGCGGGAGAAGGTACCAAAATCGTTTTTACCGGCGATATCCACCAGATCGATCATCCGTATCTGGACAGCAACTCAAATGGCCTAAGCACGCTGATCGACAAGATGCAGGGCCAGAGTCTCTATGCCCATATCGATCTGCAAAAAGGTGAGCGCTCGGAACTGGCAGAACTAGCCAGTAATCTTCTTTAGCTGGAACCCAGACCTTCGACACGACCACAAATGGAAAAGGGAGCATGACAACTCGCCGGAGAATTGTCGTGCCTTCCTTTTCCTGTTCAATTTTTCAATACTGACAGGCCGGCTCGGTCTTCACCAGGCATCCTTCTGCACGCGCCGTTTTCTGGAAACTCCGCAATCGTTCAGGGACGAGCGGCTTTCGGCCATCAAAAAAATTACAGGCCCTGGCATAACGGACATCCTGCCACCACGCCTGAAGGGCCGGTCTCTGCAACCGGTATCTGGTGAACAGGGCGCGAGGATCACGCAATCCCTCTACTACAGGCCCGAAGAGTTCGGACGGATCGCGAAAACACTCCCAATCACATAGAAAGCAGTCTTTCTTGCTGTTCAGGGACGACATATCCAGATCCCATAAATAGCCAAGAGAGTCATTCCCCCGATAGCCGCAGGGATAGGTCAGGCCGTCCCGACAGTCGACAAAAAAGTAATCGATTCCTCCCCGGCACGGATACTGCTTGAGAGAAGTGCCGCTGGTCTGAGCGATCAGGGCCTGCAGCGACGACAACGGCGTCAATATCCTGATCCGGTCACGGTATTCCTCCACCGTATCAGACAGGGCCCGATAGAGCAGGATCTTCTCCCGTCGGCTGAAATTGACCACCATATCCATGGCCGTGGCGGCATAAACGGACTGCAGGGAGCCGTCATCCGTCGGCTGGATGCTCATGGGATAACAGGCACTGGTCATTGAAAAGCCGAGATCCGTCAGATATCCATAGAACTGGCGTAGCGCCTGTCGGTACACCTGGTAAAAGTGCGATTCCGCCTCATCGCTCGGTTCTGCCCCAAGAATCTGCAGACCAGCCGTTTCTTCGCTCATATTGCGGTTCAAGCCAACATTGGCGGAAGGATATATGCCGTGCGCGTGGAAAATCGGCAGGGCCCTGGCAATGCCTTCAATAATCCCCGGAAAGCCGCGCATGTGTTCATGCATTGCCGGCACGGCAGAATCAACACTGATCCAGAGATTTCTGAGCGGCGTCGCTGCCAGACGTTCCGCCAGCCGGTTCATTCTCTCGCTAAAATCACTTTTCTCAGGATTTCGAAAAAGAAAGCCGTTGGTCCCGGTGCGGATATAGGCAAAACCAAGTTTTCCGGCATAATTGATCAATTCGATCAGGTCATCGAGCAACAGCAGCGGTTCACCGCCGGTGAACGAGACGATCTGGATGCCCCGCTGAATCGCTGCGTCAAGCAGACGTTTTACCCGTTCGTTGGTCAGGCGTGTCCGCGCAAATTTTTCACTGACCCGCATGCCGCACTGCGGACATCGGGCGTTACACTGATCCGTCAGCTGAATGATGAGCTGTCCCGGCACACGCCCGCGCCCAAGATCCAGAAGATGCCTGATTCGCACTGATGCTGTTGTCATTGTTCCTCACTCTGTGTTTCACGCGAACCGCGATGTATCTGTTTTGACATTACGTTTTCTCATTCTCTCGCCTGTCAAAGAAAAACTGCACCAGGGCCAGGATGGCTGTCCCGAGAATGAGCAGGAGGGAGATGGCATTGATTACCGGTGTCGAACCATCTCTGACCTGCAGGTAGAGGTTGATCGGCAGGGTTGGCTGAGAGCCGACCAGAAAAAGGGTGGTATTGAAGTTTTCAAAGCTCATCAGAAAAGCCACCGCCCCGGCGCTGATGATGGCACTGCGCAGGTAGCGGAGGGTTATGAACCAGATGACCTCCAGGCGGCTCGCCCCCAGATTCATGGCTGCCTCCTCCAGACTCCTGTCAAATTTGCGCAGCCTGGCGGAAACCACCAGGGCCACGAAGGTGGTGATAAAGGAAAACTGACCGAGAACTACCAGCCAGAAACTCGGCCTGAATACCGCCACGTCGAGGCCCAGCCTGTCCTCGAACCAGGTTCCCAGGGTATTGGCTCCCATCAGGATGGAAATACCCAGGATGACTCCCGGGATGACCAGCGGCGCCAACATCAGGAAATAGAGCAGATTCTTGCCCCGAAAATCCTCCTGTTCAAACAGAAAGGCGGCGCAGACGCCCACCACGACACAGAGCAGCGATACCCAGAGCGCCGTCTGGAAGCTGACCATGAGCGAACGTAGATTGTCGGTATCATGAAAAATACCTACCCTCCCAGGACCCGCCGAAAGAAACCAGTCCAGGGTGAAACCATGCCAGGGCAAAGAGGGGAAACCGGAATTATTGAAGGCCAGCAGGCAGGTTACTAGCAGCGGGGCGAACAAAAACAGGAAATAACACACGATAAAAGCGGTGTAGGCCCTATCGTAGGACCTGGATCGTGGCAGGGACCTGATCATGAGGCCATCTCTCCGAGCCGCTGACTGGAGAGCTTCAATCCCAGCCAGATGATTACCGAACTCAGGGCCAGCAGCAGAAAGCCGAAGGCCGCCCCCTGGTTCCAGTTAAAGCTGGCGATGAACTGATTGTAGATCTGTTCGGTGAACCAGAGGGAATTCTTGCCGCCCATCAGATTGGGGGTCAGATAATTGCCGAGCACCAGCATGAAGACCACGATCGAGCCGGAGGTAATGCCGGGTTTGCAATGCGGGATGATGATCGTTTGCCAGGTGCACAGCCGGCCAGCCCCGAGATCATTGGCCGCCTCGATAAGGCTGTCGTCGAGGCTTTCCATGGCCGAGATCAGCGGTACGACCATGAACAGCATCGAGGTATAGACCAGGCCCATGATCATCGTGGCGTCATGGTAGAGCATTTCCACAGGCCGCTGCAAGATACCGAATTTCAGCAGAAAATGATTAAGCACCCCCGATTCCCGGAGCAGGATCATCCAGCCGTAGACCCGAACCAGTTCGCTGACCCAGAACGGCAGCAGGACGAGAATCAACAGAAAAGGATCAGGGTCAAGACCGTGGTGATGAACGAATAGACCGCCGTCCGCAGAAAAGTCAGCCAGTAGATCGGTTCGATGAAGAAAGTGCGATAATTCTCCAGCGTCCATCCTTCTCCGTCCCGGAAACTGAGTAGCAGAAGATCAAGATGCGGCAACAGAATGAGCAGGACAAGCCAGCACAGAACCGGCGCGAGAAAGAACCAGAACAGCCAGGAACGCCTCATGCCGCACCTCCCTGCTCTGACACTGCAAACGCCACACCGGACTCTGGATGCCAGCCCAGATTGACCTGTGCGCCTGGCCGGAGGTGATCAAAGGTTCGGTTCTGGGGCAAGGCCACCAGCAGTTCGTGGCCCGAGGCCGTGGCGGTCAGCAGACGGCTGTTGCCGCCGTCAAAGAGAATCGCCTTGATGGTGACGACAAAGATATTGAGTTCAGCCGAGGCCACCGGTTCGATAACCATGGACTCGGGCCGCAGAAACAGCATGGCCGGTCCCCTGCCCAGATCGGGCCGCCTGCGGGTGCGGAAAACGAAGTCTTCCTCAGTGCGGAAAACCGCGGTCTCGCCGCACACCTCCTCCACAGTTCCCTGCCAGCGGTTGTTGTCGCCGACAAATGAGGCGGTGAACCAGGTTCGGGGATCACGGTAGAGTTCCTGCGGTGTGCCGACCTGCTCAAAACGACCCCGGTTCATGACGGCGACCCTATCCGACATGACCAGCGCCTCTGACTGGTCGTGGGTGATATAGATGAAGGTAGTTCCCACCTTCGCCTGCAGCTTTTTCAGCTCGACCTTCATCTGTTCCCGGAGTTTCAGATCAAGGGCGCCAAGCGGTTCATCCAGCAGCAGGACCTTGGGATCGAGTACCAGGCAGCGGGCGATGGCCACCCGCTGCTTCTGTCCGCCTGAAAGTTGATGAATCGCCTTGCCGCCGAACCCCGGCAGATCGACCCGTTCGAGAATCTCCTCTGTGCGGCGCTTGATCTCCGCCGCTGCCACCTTATGTCGCTTGAGCCCGAAGGCGATGTTTTCTGCCACGTTCATCATCGGAAAGAGGGCAAGATGCTGGAAAACCAGATTCACCGGTCGCTTGTCGGGGGTGACGCCGCGCATGCTGCGTCCATTGATCAGAATATCGCCGCTCGTCGGTTCTTCGAAGCCGGCGATCATCCGCAACAGGGTGGTCTTGCCGCAGCCCGACGGACCGAGGATGGAAAAAAAGGAACCCTCAGGGACGGTAAAAGAGACATCATCAACGGCGGAAAATGCGCCGAAGTGCTTGCAGAGACGGGAAACGATCAGATCAGATTGCATGCGCCAGGGGGGAAATGGTCCGGGGCAAAAGCACCCCGGACCGGCAGGGGTATCAGTTTGCGGCCTTGATCTTATCAAGCACCTTGCCTTCCATTGCTTCGATTCCGGCAGGCACCGGTGGATACCATTTGATATTGTCGATGACCTCCTTAGAGTAGGATCGGTCGTAATTGGCCTGGAAACCGGCTTCGATAAACTTGCCGGCATCTTTTGAGGCAGTGGGGGTTTTCTCGGCGTTGGTGAAGACACCGCTGTTTTCCGGCCTCAGCATGAAGTTGATCCATTTGTAGGCGGCATCGAGATTCTTGGCTTTTGCCGGTATGGCGAAGGTATCGATCCAGCCCAGAGCTCCTTCAGCGGGTGCAACGAAATCAATTTCCTTCTTCTCGTCGTGCAGCTTCCAGCTACCGTTGTCCCAGGCCTCGGCCACGGTAACTTCACCTGACCGCACCGATTCCAGCAGCTGATCGCCATTAGCCCAGTAGTTCTTCACCAGCGGTTTAGCCTTGATCATCTCGGCCTCGATCTTCTCAAGCATGGCGGCGTAGCCTTTCTCATCGGCGTAGAGGGCAAAAGGATCAAACCCCAGGGCGAAGCCAAGCCCGATCAGGGCCGGGCGTTTCAGTCGGTAGCTGATGCGGCCCTCATACTGCGGATCGATGAGCGCCTTCCAGGAGGTGGCGCCTTTGGCCAGAGATGTATTGACCACCAGGCCGGACGTTCCCCAACAGAAGGGCACGGCGTAGGATTTGCCGTCTACCAGGGTGTTCTTCTTGACGGCCTCGAGCATGGATGGGATAAAAAGCCCCTCTTCTACCTTCGAATAGTCGACAGGCTGATAGATCTTGAATTCCTCCTGTACCGAAGAAATGCGATCCTGGCTGGGCTGCACCAGATCAAAGCCAGCTCCGCGGGTAGCCCGCAGTTTGGCGATCATCTCTTCATTATTGGAATAGGTCGCTTCGACTTTGACTCCGGTCTCTTTTTCAAATTTCTCGACCAGTTCCTTGGGGGCATAGCCCTTCCAGGTGAGGAGCTGCAGAGTGTCTCCAGCCATCGCCGCAGAGGGACCAATCACGAGCAATACAATCAATAGCATCAATCTTTTCATAAACCTTCTCCTTTGCACATTACGAGTGATAAACAAATGCATCCGGGCAATAAGCACCACACCGGTACGAGTATGAAACAGCTAGTGTTTACCACACCAAACCTTCGAAAGGTGTTAGTTAAGCGTTAGGGTTTTGCTAGGATCACTCGCTCGTCCAGCAACTGATCGACGTGCATGCACATGACAGCAATCCTTTTATTCTTTGAGACTGCCAGCCGCTTTCCCCCCTTCGAAACGAAAACCTAAAAGCTTTCTAACGGTGGCAAAATCTTGCAGCAGTATTTTATCGCCTGCAACAGATGACCGATACGCTCATATCACTCGGGAATACGGTTTTCCTGGATTGTGCTTCAGAGTTTTGGCCAACCGCAGCAAGGCGATGGAACATATGCGGCGCGAAAGGATGTGTATGGATCATCGCAGGAGAGGGCCGATTATCGTGATGGAACCTGCAGAGAAAAGCAGGAAGATGGGCAGTGCAAGGAAACCGATCAAATGAACCTGAAATCAGCCGGCATGACCTCGAGCGGAATACCAGTGGCCGGCGGGATGATCGAAGCAGAGCAGATGGGGTGGCAATCGATCCCCGGCCCGAAAGACCGGGAAAGCTTTTTCACGGCGCAGCACCGTCATCACCTGGCAACCTGGAGGATTTCCGCTCTCTGCCTGCTCGCAGTTCTGTTCATGGGAGTTCCCTTGAGCATACTGACAGCACCGCTGGTCTGGACGCTGATCATCCTGGCCTCTGACCTGATCAGTATCGTCATCCCCTTCCCCGACCTCTTTTCACCGCTGGTTGCTTTTCTTGACGGGATCATCAACAGCGAAGAGAGCCAGACGATCTTCTCCCGGCAGCTGACCGCTGTCCTGCTGCTCTCCCTGGCCTCCGGTTCCCTGACGTTTCTGCTCCTCTGGCTGAACATACGTCGACTGCTGTTCCGTTCAGGCACTGCCGGCATTCTGGCCCAACTCAAGGCCCGTGAATCAGACAAGCAGGACCTGGAAGAGCGGCAATTAGTCAACATTGCGAGTGAGATAGCCATTGCCGCCGGCCTGCCGGCACCGAGAGTAATGCTCTTCGACGGGGATGTGGCAAATGCCGCCATACTCGGCGTATCGTATGATGATGCCACCCTGGTCATGTCACGCCGTCTGCTCGACGACTGCGACCGTGATGAGACGCAGGCCGTCATTGCCCATCTTGTCGGCTCAGCGGGCAACGGCGACCTGCGCATTTCGATGGCCATCATCTCGATCTTTCTGGTCCTGGGCATGGCCATGACTCTGCTGAATACAGCGGCCAGCAGGGAATCGCGCCTGCTCTTCGGCCGACTCCTGCGGGCATCCCTCAATCCCCGGGGCAACCCGCAGGAAGAAACAGCGCTGATCTCCGACCTCATGCAGGCGGAATCAGCCGAAATCGATGAGGAAAGCAGTGAAGGACTGGGCAGTCAGCTCCGCGCCGTTCTGAAGCTGCCGTTTCTCCTGCTCTTCATGTCATTCATGGTGTCAAAATCGATCTTCGGCTTGTTTATCCTGGGACCGGCTTTGTCGCACCTCTGGCGCACCCGTCGTTATCTGGCGGACGCCACGGCCGTGCAACTGACCCGAAATCCGGCGGGACTGGCCGGAGCTCTGCAGCTTTTGAGCAGGAGTGGCGGCCTGGTGCCAGGAGGTCACTCTCTTTCACACCTGTTTATAGTCGGGGAAGAAATCCAGCAAGCCAGGGCACAGCAACACTTTCAGGCCAGGATGAGTGAAATACGCAAAGACAGCCGGGGGAAAGCCTGGTTTGAGCGCCTCGGCACGATTGCTCAGGCCTGCAAGGTTTCTCAGCGTCAGGACCAGGAATTGCACGAAACTGCAGATCAATCCGTCGGAAGCAATCTAGGCATCCCTTTTTCCATGCTGCCACCGCTGGCAAATCGTCTTCAGCGACTGACCAGGATGGGAGCGGATACCACCTCAGCCGATATCCATCCCGCCAAACACGCACACACCATCTGGACGTGGGTCGCCAGGGCGGCCGGCGTGCTGTTCATCGGACCGATAGCAATACTGGTGCTGATGCTGATATACAGCATCATGGCTCTGTCGACGGTGCTCGGGCTGGGTGCAAGCATGGCGGTTATGATGTTGATGCTCAGTATCCTGCATCCCCTGCTGCGACTGTTATGAATATCCATGCCCCCGCATGGCGAGAATAAACAACAAAATACTAATTTATTTCAATGAGATATCGCTATGAATATACTGTTTGGCATTGCAATCTTTGCCGGCCTGCTGCTTTTGTATGGTGTCATTGTCTACAACGGGCTTGTCGCCAAACGCAACCGGGTCAGCAATGCCTGGTCCCAGATTGATGTGCAGCTCAAACGACGCTCTGATCTTATTCCTAATCTGGTCGCCTCAGTAAAAGGCTATATGCAGCACGAGAAGACCCTCTTTGACGACCTGGCAGCCTCACGCTCACAAGTGATGGCCGCCGGCAACAATGTCGACCTGCGCTCGACCGCCGAAAACGCCCTGTCAAAATCACTGGGCGCGCTCTTTGCGGTGGCGGAAGCCTACCCGGAACTCAAATCCAATCAAAATATGCTCGCCCTGCAAGAGGAACTGGCATCGACTGAGAACAAGGCCGCATTTGCCCGCCAGTTCTATAATGACTCCGTTATGGAATACAATACAGCCTGCCAATCGTTTCCGGCAAACCTGCTGGCAGAATATTTCCGCTTTACAACAGCAACTTCCTTTGAAGTCAGTGAACCTCTTGAACGCAAGCTCCCCACGCTCCAATTCTGAGTTTTTCCGATACTCTCCTCACCAGTTGTTCACAGGAAAAAACGTTTTGCAGAATTCCACCTGTGGGATCAGAGGGAGTTGACATCAGCGAGCCCCCCTCTCGCTGATGTATGCCGTAAAGATACCGCCTCCTCAAAGCACACCCGCCCCTCTCCCCCTCCTTTTCCCGATTTTCATCAGCTGCGTCAATGCTTCCGCCGAGGCAGCAGCATCGAATCCCCCTGTCTTCGGCCAGCCTCGCTTCGAGGAAACCACAACCTCATATTTCAATTGCATGAAGAGGGGGTTTAGTTTTTCTTCGATTTATGTTAATAAGGCTTGGAGCTGCGCGCTCATGCAGCGAATTCTTCTGGAAAGACGTCTCAGAGCTTACAATCATGAATCAGGCCAATCCAAACCACATCACGTTGCATCCGATCTCTGTCCTGGGCGAAGCCCAGGTGTTCAGCGACATGCGAGAGCGAGAGCAGGCGCTCGACCAGAGTGGCGCGTTCAAGCTGCTGTTTGTTCTTGTTTGTGCATTTTTTGTGCCCTCGACTCTCATCTGGGTGGAGATCATTCCCTTTGAGTACCGCTTTTATGCGTTCTTCTGTGTACTGACAGGTTTTTCTCTGTATTGCCTCCGCAGGCGCTACAGCCTGCACGAGTTGGGTTTCAGAGCCGACAACCTCCGCAGTTCACTGACCTGGAATCTGCTTTTTTGCGCACTTGGTGCAGTCGGCCTGTATGCGACACACACCGCCGGAATTCTCAGGCCAAGCAGCCCGACCTATCTTCCTTCCATGTATATTTTGTATATCGTCTTTCTGAGCCCCATCCAGGAAGTGGTATTCCGGGGGATACTTTTTGCCGAGATGAAACGAATAGGGCTGGCTGATCACCGGTGGATGATCCTGATATCGACCTTTTCGTTCTGCTTTCTGCACATTATCTACAACCATCCGCCGTTATTGATTATCACCTTTGCAAGCGGCTTGGCCTGGGGCATAATCTTCGCAAAACGACCCAATATCTGGGGTATTTCCCTTTCCCACTCCCTGCTCGGCACCTTGGCAATGTTTCTGGGCGTCATCTGAGCCCCTGATTTTCTTCTGACATCACCATTCCCCGCTCGACCGAAATCTTATCCAGAGTTGTTTCTGCACAACCGGTCTGACCAGATTTCCTGGCTTATCAAATACACACGTGAAGCAGATTTACCAGCCGATGAGCATTCTGCTGTGTTTCGGCAGGGCCGACTTGATCAGCCTGGCAAGAAGATATGAGGCATAGATAACCAAGGCAGTGAGCGGAAGGAGAAGCTGCAGGCCGTTCAGGGCACTGTAGTTGTTCTGCACTCTTGAGAAGGCATGGATAAACCAGCCGTGCAGAAAGTAGATGGCAAAACTGGCGGAGGCAAGGGTCGTCAGGATTTTACTGTCGAGATGCTCATAACGGTGCAGAAAGACCATAAAGAAAACACTGAGGAGCAGTTTCTGGAGCAGGCCTATATCGATGCCGTTATATGCCAGAGGCGCTTTCTGCAGATTCCCGGCGGAGCCGTAACAGACGGTCTGGAGTATCGCCAGCAGGACGACTGCCACCGCCAGCAGCCAGTCCCGTCCAGACAAACGGGCATATATCCTTTCCTTCTCCAGAGAACAGAAAATACCGATCAGATATACCGGCAGGAAAAAGACAATCGACTGCAGGATCGAGAAATTGTTCACCGGTCGGTGCATGAACAGGGAAACCGCCAGGGTCAGGCAGATCAGACAGACCCTGAATCGGCGACTGCTTTCTATGAAGTTGATGAACAACGGCGAGAGCAGGAAAATACCCATGATGAACGGGATATACCAGTAGGCAAAAATCCCGCCGGTCCAGAGATAGAGCAGCGCCGGCCGGATAATCTGGTCGTAGAGGGTCTCTTCAGGGCCAAAATAGAATTCGGGAAACGGGATACGGATCACAATGGCATGCCAGATCCCGAAAATCGACAGAAAGAGATAGGGAAGATAGACATTCCGGAATTTTTTTATCATGAATTTCCGGTAATTGAATTTCTGATAGAACACGTGATGAAAGAGGAATCCGGAGATAAAGACAAAAAGCGAGGTCCCGCCGGAGATAAGGTTGGCGAGAACCAGTTCAGCGAACGTGTCGATATTCCAGCCGCTGATCGCATAACAATGGCCGGCAACGATCAGCACGATGGCTATAGCTCGAAAATATTCAATTGATTTCAGATGCATGATTGAGCTGCCGGGAAGGATCTTTCAGATGATGGTGCCGCTTGGGATCCGGCTGTTCTGGGGGATCACGATGATGCCGTCCCGGACGGTGTAGAGGTCTGTGCTGCCCTCTTTCTTGCCGGCAGGCGATATCGTCACATCATTACCGATCCGCACGTTCTTATCGATGATCGCCTGACGAATATGGCAGTTCCTGCCAATTCCCAAGGGAATTTCTTCTCCGTTCGCCCCCTCGAATTCATAGTAATCACTACCCATTATAATCGATTTCTCGATAACTGTTCCTTCCCGCACGATACTGCGCAGCCCGAGAATCGAGTCCTCTATCCGCTGGGCGGAGAGTATCGATCCTTCTGTCACCAGACAACGTATCAGGTCGCAATGATTGATCTTTGAAGGCGGGAGATAACGTGGATGGGTATAGATGGGAGCTGCGGCATCGTAGAAGGTGAATTCCGGAATCTCGGCCGTGAGTGCCAGATTCGCCTGCCAGAACATCCCTACCGTACCGATATCCTTCCAGTACCCGTCAAAGATATAGCTGAACACGCGCTGCCTGTCGATGGCCGTCGGGATGATGTGCTTGCCGAAATCACTCTCGTCCGTGGCCAGAAGCAACGCCTGCAGGATATCGCTGTTAAAGACATAAATGCCCATGTTGGCCAGGTATCTTTCCTCCGCCATTGGCGCCCGCAGATCTTCCGTTAGGCCCGCCTCTCCCGGCTTCTCGACAAACCGGGTTATCCGGCCGGAGGGATCACAGCAGAGAACCCCCAGAGCGCCGGCTTCCTCCCGCAACACCGGTTTTGTCGCAAGAGTCACCTCAGCGCCGGTGGCGAGATGCTGGGCGATCACCTGGCGGAAATCCATCCGGTAGAGTTGGTCACCGGAGAGGATGACAATCAGGTCAGGTTTGGGACTGAGGAGGTGATGCAGAGACTGGCGCACAGCATCGGCCGTACCCTGGAACCATTTCCCCGACTCCGGGGTCTGCTCGGCAGCCAGGAGTCTGACATAGCCGTGAGTGAAATGATCAAAGATATAGGCAGACTGGATATGGCGGTGCAAAGAGACGCTGTTGAACTGGGTGAGAAGATATATCTCCTTGATATCGCTATTGATACAATTGCTGATCGGAATATCGACCAGACGGTATTTGCCGGCGACAGGCACTGCCGGCTTTGAGCGTTTGGAGGTCAGAGGCTTGAGCCTGCTGCCCACACCGCCACCGAGTATGACACCAATAGTCCTCATAAATTCAAAGTACCACTGATCAAAATCGTTTTCATGCCCGCTTCCTGACGTAGAATATGCTATGCTGCCACGGGAGAAAGGCTCGACAGCCCCTCCCAGCATTCCATCTCTGCAATCGTACAAATGTAGCCGGAGATCTTTCCGGTTGTATTGATTTTCAGTTAGTATTCTGTGAGGGGGAGACAGGCACAGCCCTACTGGATCTTCCGCCTGCAGCCGATATGCTGCCGCTCTCCGCAAGCTGGCGACCTCAATGGCAGCTCTTTACCGGCATCAACCGGTATGATATCGACATGACACTCTCTTCCAGCAAATGAACATGCGGAATGAGCACCTCTTCTCACGGGGCTCATCCTGCACAGAACGGAGAAAAACATGCCGGAATTGATCGATTCGAAGTTTTTTCAGGAACTCGCCACTCAGGATCCCCTCGATGTCTGCAGGAGGGCGGTATGCACCTTCAACGACACCGAGATGTTCTATTCGGTGCCGCTCTGGGATCAGCACTACAGGATATATCCTCATCAACGCAGGGTTGAGGCCGAAAGTGGAAGCCCTGAAAAGCTCCACCCCTACTTCGAGCTTTTTCTTGTTCATTACCTCCTTCGGGCCAAAGAGATCGAACCAACACACCAATGGATTTCCGAAAAGGACATCCCGGGCGGCAGCACCTTCTTCCGCGGCCCCCATGCGATTCCGACTGATCTCATCGCAGATCGCTTCAATAATGATCTTTCAGGATTCTCGGCGAGATGCGAACAGCTTGGCGGCACCCATCTTGACATGGCAGACAGCGCCTTTATTATGCTCATAGCACCCCGGGTTCCAGTGGCTGTGTTGTATTGGCGAGGTGACGAGGAATTCCCGCCGGAATCGAGGATTCTCTATGATGAAACCATTGCCGGCCATCTAGCAGCCGATATCATCTTCGCCTTAGCCAGCGGCATCTGTGACCGACTGGGGAGACCCATCGACAAGCCGATCTTGGGATAAAATCAGAAAAGGGAGGGCCATGACATGCTGTTTGATCTGGGTGATCTATCAAAGGGAATGGGCATGATTTTCATGCATGAATTCATGGAAACGGCCAAACATATGCGGTGCAACGAGGGCGAGATCCTTTTTCGGGCGGGCACGAGAGGCCAGAGATGAGCGAAAAAACACACCTGTATGTCCTATGGACCAGCGACAATCCGATCACCGCCGAGAAGATGGTGTTCATGTACACGATGAATTCCCTCATTCGTGGCTGGTGGCAGAAGGTCACACTCATTGTCTGGGGCGCACCCGCCAAATTGATCTGCGAAGACGAAAAAATCCGGCAACTGGTGCAGGATGCATTGGCGGTCGGCGTGCATATAACCGCATGCAAGGCCTGTGCGGATCAACTGGGCGTGACGGAGACCCTTGAGGGGCTCAACATTGAGGTGAAATACTGGGGTGCCCCATTCACCGAGCTTTTAAAAAATAACGAGAAGCTCATTACCATATGACAGAAGACACCGAGAGGAGGACGACCATGACAATAACAGCTGCAGGCAAGAGGATGTTCATCAGTTTCTGCTTTGTTGCATTAATGTTCGCCGCTATAGGCGGACTGAGCACCGCCAAAGCGGCAGAAATGCCCATAGCCATAAAGGGCTATGATACCGTTGCCTATTTCCAGGATGGCCGTGCCATCAAAGGCATTGAATCTTTCACCTTCCCGTGGAACGGCATGATCTGGCATTTCCAGTCCAAAGCGAACAAGGACCTCTTTGTGGCCA
>JFJP01018691.1_pt1 | contig 27406 bp, 13 predicted proteins | sample 431651 | NCBI WGS metagenome assembly JFJP01 (sample SAMN02602958, study PRJNA72255) | Microbial mat metagenome, whole genome shotgun sequencing project. | biome: fresh water; feature: sink hole; material: water; isolation source: purple microbial (photo- and chemosynthetic) mats found in...
ACCGTATCACAACCGTAGGAGGTTCCATCATGGCCGCTCTGAAGTCTTCTGCATGGTCATTTTCTCGTTGTTTCACGCTGGTCGCGGCCCTCGTTGTCGTGCCGGTGTCCCTGCTGGCGCAGAGCATCTCCGGCACAGTGGTCAACGATTCCACCTGGTTGAACGATTCGTCGCTGCTGCCACCTCAATGGCATGTTGCGGGGGATCTCGGCACCGTGGTGCCCGGGCAGGGGCGGGTGATGGTGGCGCTTTTCCTCTCCACCGATCTCGAGACCCGGATTGACTCCCTGCCGCTGGCGCCGGCGAACATGATCAGCCTGGTGGATTTAAGCACGGTCATCGGCGCGAACTGGACGTATTCGCTCGGCAACCTGCTGGAAGCGGGGCATTACCGGATTATTGCCTGGGTCGACGGGAACGACAACGGAGTGCACGATGTCGGCGAGCCGCACGGCCATGCGAACGTCCGGATCAGCGGCGATTCGTCGATCAACAACATCAAGATCGTCATCCGCGAGGATTCCGACCTCGATGGGATGGAGGACTGGTGGGAGGTCCGCTGGTTTTACGATTTGTCGCAAACGGAGGATATGGATTATGACAATGATGGCCTGCGCAATATCCAGGAATATGACCTGATCCACTTCGTTGCGGTGTATGTGCGTCCGGATTACTGGGATACTGACGGCGACGGCATGGATGATGCCTGGGAGGCGTTCTACGGGCTGGATCCGACAAGTGCAGTTGGCGCGAACGGTGCTTCCGGCGATCCGGAAGAGGGGGGGGTAGGTGATCGGATCAGCAACATTGCCGAGTATGTCGGTCCCGATGGGGTGGGCTGGCGCCGTGACGCCAACCGGGACGGGATTGCCGAGTTCACGATTTCAACCGACGCGATGAACCCGACGGACAGCGATTCGGATCGTGACGGCGTGAGTGACGCCAATGAGTTCCTGGTTGACTTGACCCATCCGGTGCATTCGATGAGCGGAACCAATTTCGCTGACCCATCCGGTGCATTCGATGAGCGGAACCAATTTCGCTCCGCGCAGCCTGTCCATGAATGTAGCCGGCGGGGCCGGGGTGGCGATCACCGATCCGACCGGCAACACTTTCGCGCTCGGCTACGGCGGCGGGACGGTCGAGTGCTGGGTGTATCCGCAGACGGACGGGAATGGTGTATTGGTGTCGTTCCCAGCGGCTGAAGCGGCCGGTCTGGATCATTTCCGGATCTCGCTGGATGATTTCCGGCCCAAGCTCGAAATACTGACTGGTGCCGCCGTGCAGGCAACGGTCGGCGGTGCCGGTGTCGCCGGTTCGGTCCAGCAGCTTGAGCCGGGGCAGTGGAACCATCTTGCATTTGTCATCGCCCCCGAGAACAAGAGCCTGTCGATCCATCTCAACGGGGTGCTCCTGATCGCGCAGAAGGTGCTGATCAACCTGAATTACGTGGGGACGCCGAGTATCTGCCGGTCCTTTACAGATGGCTATCTTGATGAACTGCGCATCTGGAACTACCCGCGTCCTGTCAGCGATATCGAATACTGGGCGAGCCGCTACTATCCAGCCCCGGGGTATGTGCGCCTATCGGCCGACACCCGCAGCGGGCGGACGGTGCAGATGTACGACTATAGCGATCCTCACCCGTTGATGCTTTACCTTAGGTTCGATGATGGCGGCGCTGCGGTCGAGAACTTTGCCTTCCTCAACCACGGGTTGTATCCTTATCCCGATACCTACCGCATCAGCGGACCGATAACGAATTCAGTCACAACCCTTCAGGCCGCGCCGATGTTCGGCTCGGACGATGCCGACGGCGACGAACTGCCCGAATGGTGGGTGGACTTGCACAACATGGAGAAGTACCAGGAGTACTACACGTCCGCCTACGGTCCTGAGCCGGTGTGGTGTCCGGATAATGGCGCCAATCTGCTGGGGTTCGAGTACTTCCGTGCGTTTATCGGCTATGGGTCGGTTGGTAACCAGACCGGATGGAACGAGGCGGGCAGCACGGTATTCCACATGCCGAAGACCAGCCCTGATTTCTTCGAGGGCGATAATTCAACCTATACCAAGCATGTCTACATCTTCACTCAGCCGCGTTCCTGCCCGCTGAGCGTCTTCACCCCCGGCATGACCTCCACGGTTGTCTACGTCAACGGCGAGCGGGTGACTACCACCGGTGACGAGGGCAACCAGGGCCAGCAGTACGATGTGGCCCAGTACATGCGGATTGGACGCAACACCGTGCATATCCAGTGCAAGAGCATCGTGGCGTTGAGGTCGATTACGGGCCTGCCGTACTCGTTGGATGACTACCGGGCCTATACGTCCACCCCGTTGGTGGAGCCGCTCATCGGTTGCAACGAGCAGCCGTACCAGTTCAAGGTGGCGCAGGGAAAGTTTGATGCGGAGCTGGCCTGCAACGGGATGCCGGTGATCGTGCGCGGCGACAAGACCCGTGCCGATGCGCGCGCGGTTTGGCATGTGCAACTGTGGAGCACGCTCTTCGAGTCGGTCAGCCAAGTGCCGATCCCGGACCTTGAATACCGCGACGCGGAGTCGAATCCCGATTACGGTGTGCCCCTGCATGCCGAGCGCGAAAACAACCCGCTCGACCCCGACAGTGCCGATGACGGGCTCGACGCGGTATACGAGTATATCGGACTGACCAATCCGCGTGAGCGTGATTCGAATAACAACGGCGTGACCGACGGTGACGAGGACTTCGACCGCGATGGCCTTGTCAACCGCGAGGAGCAGCGGTTCGGCTCGAGTCCCTGGCTGGCGGATACCGATGACGACGGGATACATGACGGCATCGATGTCGGCGACGGGCATCCTGCCCAGTCCCTGAGCCCGCAGCGGAACCAGTCGCTGCGCTTCGGCGGCGGTGCCGGCGATTTCATTTCAATGCCCCTGCAGCAGCGGTTCGCCCTGGAGAAATGGTCGATCGAGGCATGGATCCAGCCCGATGCCGACGAAGCCGATGGCGGCATCCTGGCGCAGCGCGCCGTCGGCGGCGGGGCCGTGAATTACGAGGTCGGGCTCGATGCGTCCAATCGTCCGTATGCGCGCTATGTCTCCGTGGCCGGGGTCGAGGTGCTCGTCTCTGGCAGCGCAGCGGTGGTCGCCGACGGCTCGACCTGGACGCATGTGGCGGCGACCTACTACGACCGCAAGTTGAACCTTTTCATCAACGGCACGAATGTGGCCAGCCAGACCGGAGGCTCGTTTCCGGCGCTTTATGCCGGCGGCCCGGTGCAGCAGCGGATCGGCTCCGGCTTCAAGGGCTGCCTCGACGAATGGCGCCTGTGGAAAGCCCAGCTTACCAGCGAACGCATCGTCGCCAATCGCGACGAGGTGCTGACCGGTCTGGAGGAAGACCTGGTGGCCTATTACCGCATGGACGATGACACGAGCTACGATATGGGGCTGCCGCTTGTCGGGACCAGTGCCAACAACGGCACTAACGGGGCGTTGCCTGCTGTGGCCTGGCAATCGGGGCAGGTCGAGGATAACGTGCTGCGCTACTCGTCGGACTGGTGGCTGCAATGGAAGCATGCCGCCGCCTTCGCCGGCAATGTCGCCTTCTCGACCAACCACATCATGCAAGGGCCACCGCGCCTTCAGGTGTTTATCGAGAATGATGATGCCGTGGCTGCCGGTGCGCGCTGGTCCTACAATGGAGGGGCCTCATGGAACGAGAGCGGTTTCGTCGAGACGCATCTCGCCGCCGGTGACTACAATATCAGCTTCAACGCGATTGGCGGCTGGATCTCACCGTCCGCGCTGCCGCTGAACCTGGTACGGGGGCAATCGACCATGGTGACCGGCACGTACGTGCAAACCGCTTCGCTGACGGTTATCGTTGATAACAATGCCGCGATCAAGGAAGTGGCCACCTGGTCGATTGACGGTGGCGGGACCCGTCGCGGTTCGGGGACGCGGGTGGTCAATCTGGTGCCGGGAGCCCCCGGTTATGATGTCCTTTTCTCGGATATTTTCGCGGATATCCCCGGCTGGGACCGTCCGCCCACGTTCAATGTGCAACTGCTTCCTGGCGAATCGCGCACGGTCTCGGCGTCCTATACCGCCGTTCAAGGGGCATTGCAAATCGCATTTCCCGCCGCCAGTTCACCATCCACTGCCCGCTGGCGGGTCTCCGGCAACACCAATTGGTGGGCGAGCGGGGAAACGGTCACGAATCTGGCCTATGGCGAGCATCTGGTAGAATACAATACGGTACCCTGGTGGAACGCCCCTGCTGATGAGACGGTTGTTATTGAGCGTTCGTCTCCCGTCTATTCCCTGACCCGCAACTGGACGAAGCTGCCGGAACCATCCCTGATTCCGGTCTCCGTGACCAATGCTTCCAGTTGGCTGAACAATCCGTCGAACCTGCCGCCGCATTGGTCTGTGGCCGGCAGTAACGGTGTCCTTGTGGCAAGGCAGGGCCAGGTTAAGCTGGGGCTGTTCCTCGCCTCCGATCTGGCGATACCTGTCGATACGCAACCGATCTATCCAGCAGCGGTGGGCACGTTAACTGATCTGGGCTCGATTGCGGGCTCGTCCTGGGTGTATTCACTGGGTGCTCCAGCCGCCGATGGCGCCTATCGCGTTGTGGCCTGGATTGACGGTAACGGTAACAACCGGCACGACATCGGTGAACCGCAAGGCTATACGGATGTGACGATTATCGGAGGGAAATCACTTGGCAACGTCAGCATCAGCATCATGGAGGATACGGATGGTGATGGGATGGCGGACTGGTGGGAAGTCCATTGGTTTGGCGACCTGTCGCAAACGGGGTTCATGGATGATGACAACGATGGCCTGGGTAACGGCCAGGAGTTTGGCCTGATCTATGCGGCGGGCGTGTATGCCACCCCCGTTGACTGGGATACCGATAATGACGGGATGGATGATGCGTGGGAGGTCTTTTACGGCCTGGACCCGGCCAGTGCGGTTGGTGACGATGGTGCGACGGGTGATCTGGACGATGATGGACTGATCAACCTGGAGGAGTATCTGGGGACCGACCGTGTCGGCTGGCGCGAGGACCCCGACGGTGACGGTATCGCCGAATACACGGCCTCCACCGATGCGACGCATCCGCGTGATGCCGATACCGACAATGACGGAGTCCGTGATGATGATGAGGTCCTGGTTGACTTGACCCACCCCGTGCATCCGATGAGTGGAACCAATTTCCTGCCGCGCAGCCTGGCGATGAATGTCAACGGGGGCGCTGGCGTGGCGATGACCGACCCGACTGGCAGCACCTGTGCTTTCACGAACGGCGGCGGGACGGTTGAATTCTGGATTTACCCGCAGACGGATGTTGACGGGGTTCTCTATGCGTTTCCTGAGGCACAGGCGGCGGGACGGGATCATTTCCGTATCTCGCTCGATCACTTGCGCCCGAAACTGGAGATGCTGGCAGGCGCGACGGTGAAGGCGACCGTGGGCGGAACCAACGTACTGCCGACGGCCGGCTCCGTGCAGCAACTGGAGCCAAATCGCTGGACGCACCTGGCGTTTGTCATTGACCCGGTAAACAAGACCGTCGCCATCTATGCCGATGGCGTGCTGCTGATTGCGCAGACCACGTTCATCGGATCGGATCTACAGGGGACACCCACGATCTGCAGTGGTTTCACGGATGGCTATCTTGACGAGCTGCGCGTCTGGAATTACCCGCGTACGCTGAGCGATATTGAATACTGGTCGAATCGCTACTACCCCGCTCCTGGGTATGTGCAGACTTCCGCTGCCACCCCCTTTGGTGATACCATACGGATGTACGCCTACAGCGCGCCGCATCCCTTGATGCTGTACCTGCGGTTTGACGACGGGGGCAGCACCGTCGAGAACTTTGCCTTCCTGAACCACGGGTTGTATCCGTATCCCGATTCCTACCGCATCAGCGGGCCGATCACGAATGCAGTCACAACCGTTCAGGCCCTGCCGATGTTCGGTTCGGACGATGCCGATGGCGACGGGCTGCCCGAGTGGTGGGTGGACCTTTACAACATGGAGAAATACCAGGAATTCTACACCACAGCCATAGGCCCTGATTTTGTGTACAGTGCTGATAACAGCATTCTGGAGGGCGTTCGATACTACCGTTCGTTTGTAGGTTATGCGTCGATTGGTAACGAGACGGGGTGGGAAGATAGCAGTAATGCGGTCTACTACATGCCCAAGACGCGGGCTGACTTTCCCCTGGGGGAAAATTCCACCTACACGAAGCATGCCTATTTGTTCTCGCAACCGCGTTCATGTCCACTGACTGTCTATACACCGGGTATGACCTCGACCGTGGTCTACGTCAACGGCGTCCGTGTGACTGCTGCCGGCCAGGAGGGCAATCCGGAACAGCAGTATGATGTCGCCCTGCACATGAAGACCGGACGTAACACCGTGCATGTCGAGTGCATCAGCACAACCGCTTCAGAAGACTTTGTTCCTCCTCATGAAATCACCGTCGCCAAAGGCAAGTTTGATGCCGAGCTGACCTGCAACGGAATGCCGGTCATTGTAAGGGGCGACAAGACGCGGGCAGATCCACGAGCGGCCTGGCATGTGCAGGTTTGGAGCTCCTACTTTGCCGCGATGGGCGGAACTTCACTTCCTGATCGGGAGTTCCGTGATGCGCGATCGAATCCGGATTACGGGGTACCCCTGCATGCCGAACGCGACAACAACCCGCTTGATCCTGACGGTGCTGATGACGGGCTGGATGCGGTCTACGAGCTCATCTGCGGCACGAACCCGCGCTATCGCGACTCGAACAACAATGGTGTTCCCGATGGCGATGAGGATTACGACACCGACGGTCTCACCAACCGCGAGGAACAGCGGTTCGGTTCAAGTCCCTGGCTGGCGGACAGCGATGATGACGGGATCCATGACGGGGTTGATGTCGGCGATGGGCATCCCGCGCAGTCCCTGAGCCCGCAGCGCAGCCAGTCGCTACGGTTCGGCGGCGGGGCCGGCGATTACATCACCATGCCTGCTCAGCAGCGGTTCGCGCTGGAGAAATGGTCGGTCGAAACCTGGATCAAGCCTGATGCCGACGAGGCCGACGGCGGTATCCTGGTGCAGCGTGCGGTGGGGGGGGCGGCCGTCAATTACGAGGTCGGATTGAATGGATCCAACCGTCCGTACGTCCGTTACGTTTCCGTTTCCGGCATCGAGACGATTGCCACCGGTAGCGCGGCGGTGGTGGCCGACGGTACCACCTGGACACATGTGGCGGCGACCTACAGTGATCGAAAGCTCAACCTGCTTGTCAACGGTACGAACGTGGCCAGCACAACCGGCAGTTCGTACCCGGCACTGTATGCTGGCGGGCCGGTTCAGCAGCGCATCGGTGCGGGATTCAAAGGCTGTCTCGACGAATGGCGCTTGTGGAATGTCGCGTTGCCGCGTGCGCGCATCCTCGCCAGCATCGTGGAGGTGGTCACGGGATTGGAGACCGATCTGGTGGCTTACTACCGGTTTGATGACGGAACCAGCTATGATACGGGATTGCCGCTCGTCGGGACCAGCGCCAACAATGGCACCAATGGCTCCCTTCTGTCCGCCGCCTGGCAATGGGGGCAGGTCGAGGATAATATGGCTCGCTATGCTTCGGACTGGTGGCAGCAGTGGAAGTATGCCGCCTCGTTTGCCGGCAATGTCGCGTTCTCGACCAACTTCATCGTGCAAGGGGCACCGCGCTTGCAGGTGTTCGTTGAACCCGATGAAGCCATAACCGCCGGTGCCCGCTGGTCTTACGACGGCGGAGCCACCTCGAACGAAAGCGGTTCTGTCATATATGATCTCGCGGCTGGCGATTATGTCATCAGCTTCAATACAATCGATGGCTGGATCACACCCGCGAACCTGCCGCTCACCTTGGTTCGCGGACAAACAACCGTTGTGACGGGAACCTATGTGCAGGCGGCTGCGCTGACGGTGATCATTGATAATAATGCCGATATCAAGGCGGCAGCGACCTGGTCGATCGACGGCGGCGGGACCCTCCGCGGCTCGGGAACGAAGGTAATCAACCTGGTGCCGGGGGCTCCGGGTTATGACATACTTTTCTCGGATATCTCTACCGAGGTGCCCGGGTGGGACCGCCCGGCCACGCTCAACGTGCAGCTGCTTCCTGGCGAGTCGCGCACGGTTTCGGCGACCTACACCGCCGTGCAGGGTTCACTGCAAATATCTTTCACGCCGACGAATGCGCCATCTGCCGCACGCTGGCGGTTTGCTTACGATACGAACAACTGGTGGGCGAGCGGCCAGATAGTAACCAACCTGGCGTATGGCGAACACGATGTGGAATATAATGAAGTCGCCTGGTGGAAGGCACCGACGAACGAAACGATCAGGATCGAGGGGTCATATCTGCATACGCTCTCGCGGGCATGGGAGAAACTTCCTGAGCCGTCTACCCTTACCGTGACGATAACGCCAGCTGACGCGATTGCGGACGGGGCTCAGTGGGGTGTGAACGGGACCTGGTACAACAGTGGACAGACCGTCTTGGTCGATGCGGGCTCACATGTTGTGACGTATCGCGCGGTCGCGGGATGGCTGAATCCGACGGCTGTGACGCTCGAGGCGGTCAATGCCGCGGCATATGGTACCGGAACCTACCACCGGTTGGATATAATCGGCAGTGCCGAGAATGGCGGGTTCAATACACCATGGGGGGTGGCGGCGACCACGCGTTATATTTATGTGGCGGATACGGCTACTCACCGAGTTCAGCGGCAGGACAGGATCAGCGGCAAATGGACGGTTCTCGGCGGCCAGGGAACGGGAGCAGGACAGTTTTTACAGCCGATGGGCGTAGCTATTGCCGATAATGGCGACTTGTGGGTGGCTGATGCAGGAAACCACCGTATTCAGGTTTTGCCCGCAGCAACTGGTAAATGGACACCCTTCGGTTCTTATGGAAGCGGAAACGGGCAGTTTAATGCGCCCTATGATTTGGAGATCGATGCCGCCGGCAATGTCTATGTGGCCGATTACCATAATTCGCGAATACAGAAGCGCCAGCCGGACGGGAAATGGTCTGTCATCATTCAAAGCGGGTCACAAGATGCCCGCGTCCGTTATCCGTCAGGGTTGGCGGTTGACAGGGTGAATCAGGCGCTTTACGTATCTGATTACGATCCGGCGGGAGAAGGTTTTGCTGGACGTGTCCAGGAATTCTCGCTGGCGGGTGGCTTTGTTGAAAGGGTCGGTACTTCCGAGCCGGCGAACGGCGATCTTGAACAAAACATGGGTCTGCATGTGATGAATGACCAAAGTTTGGTGGTCGCCAGCACGTTTAATGACCAGATTGTGCAGCGGGATTTGAATGGCGCCTGGGACACGGTTCTTCGTCCTGGCGTTGTCGGACGTCCGCGGGATGTAAGTGATGATGGTTGGGGTAACATCGTTGTGTCCGATAGCGGCAACCATAGGATTCTGATTTTGTACACGGGTACGAATACAAGTTCGACTTTGGAGAGTATTGATGGCGCCGTATACCGTTTCTGGTCGGACAGCCTGAAGAGTCATTTCTTCACGGCGTCGGCAGCCGAGAGGGACGGGTTGATAGCGAACGGTGCGGATGTATGGACTTACGAGGGCATCGCGTTCTATGTCCCTGGGCAGGCAGTGGTTGGTTCCTCGCCGGTACACCGTTTCTGGTCGGACCGCATCGGTTGCCATGTGTTCACGATCTCGGAGACGGAGAAGGCGACGCTGGAAAGCCGGTATGCGAGTGTGTTCACCTACGAAGGGCCTGCTTGGCACGCCTTCACTAATCAAGCACCAGGGACCCTTCCGGTGTATCGCTTCTGGGCCCCGAAGTTGAAAAAGCCCTTCTTTACGATCTCGGGGGCGGAGAAGGACAATGTGATTGCCAATATGTCGGACACCTGGCGCTATCAAGGCATTGCCTGGTATGCCTATGAATCGGCATCAGCGATATCCTCATTGAGCATCGTTCCGCAGAGCAAGGCCAGCACGGCGAGCATTTCGCAATCCTTCCTTTCAGAAATCGGTCAAGCAGTCGAATTGCCGGGCTCAGTTGTTTTTGGCCTTTCGTACGGTGACGACGAGGTTGTGTCCGCGATGGTGCATGATCCGGTGGCAACCACCTACATGCAGGTGCTGGAGCCGACGTTGTCGCCGCGGGAACTGGTGATCCCGCCCCTGCCGTTCGGCCAGCGCTATTGGCTGAGCGTGATGAGCCACCGCCTCGGCGAGGAGAAGGATGCTCTCGATTACGGGGGTTGGCTGGGCAGGGTTGCGGACGTGCCTGGGGAAGCGGTTGAGACGGTCGACGTCGTAGCCGACATGCCCATGGGGCTGCCGGTGGAAAACATCGCGCTGCCGGAAAGCGCTGGCCCGCTGACCCTGCAGCTCTATGAACGGACCGGCAACCGGCTCGTGGAAACCATCCAGGGACTGGAAGGCGGCTCCACCTACGAGCTGACCGTTCCGGCCTGGAACCAGTGGTACCGGGTGGATATCGTGAACGAGGCCAGCGGAGCCGTGATAAACACCCTCTGGATCGGCCACCTGCGTACCCATTGACGGGGGGCGGCAAATATCACTTACAGCACCTGATCGGCGCGTCTGGCGGCAATAGAGATGCAAGGACTCCACGGGGCATCCGGATTGTCGTCGATGCGCAACACGTCAAACTTGAAGTGTTCCAGGCAGCGAAGGATGTCATCCTTGGACATCCAGTTGCTGGTGTTTGCTACGCCGCCGATGAAGGTCTTGGCGTTGAGCGTATCGCGGTACTCCTGACGATAAAGCGTATGTGCGAAACCCTGATAATCGGAGGTTGACGAGCCTGCAAATCGGTGAGGAAAGTTAGGATTGGCCGTCATGATGGTTTCGTCGTAATAGTTGGTCCAGAAGTAGACGTACCCCCGGCACCGTTTGGACAGGAGGGCGATGAGTTCTGCCGGATTCCGCATGTGATACAGAATGCCGGACGCAATGCAGACGTCAAACACGGTGTCGCTGTGGCGTAAGTATTCAACGCAATTTCCGCAGAGAAACCGGACGCGGGACATCCCTAGGAGCTCCTTCACGATCAGGCATTTCAAAAACGCGCGCGTGTTGGCCTCGACGCCAATCACCTCTGCGGCGCCATACTTCTCCAGCATGTACGAATGACCGCCTTCCAACGGTCCCAAGTCGAGTGCCCGCGCTTCACGGATGCGTTCGTGTCCGATCGTGTCGAAGAACCACTTGAGTCTGTCGTCATCGAAGACATTCATGGCCCCGGCCAATAAGGTGTCGTGAGGTTCGGGCAGTCGCGATAACCATTCCCCCTCAAAGATGTTCAGTAGGGTTTGTGGTGATGGCGTGGCATCCGTTATGCGGTCAAGAATGTTGAAATGAGCCGTATCGTGCCCTGTCTTACGGGCGACGAGCGATAGAAGCGTATGGACGCGCGCGCGAATACCATGCGTGACAAGTTTCATTCAGGTGCCTTCTGTTCGATCTCGGGGTGCTAAAACGTGGAACGGTAATGGAAAATGAAAACGCTGGCAATCTTAATCAAATCAGTGTCGGGGGGGGGAATGTGTTGACAATCCTGAAATCGCTGTGCTAGCTTCTCAAACTTATGGTTTTCAGCAGCACTGTTTTTTTGTTTCTTTTCCTGCCTGTCGTTCTTCTAGGGCATACTTTTCTTCGTGCTCGCTGGCAACAGAATCTCTGGCTCCTGTCGACCAGCCTGTTTTTCTATGCCTGGGGAGAGCCGGGGTATGTTGCGCTGATGATTCTGTCGATCTCATTCAATTACCTGGGTGGACGGCTTGTTGACCGATTGCGTGATCGCCGCGTTGTCTTATGGGTGCTTGGCTGTGTCGTGGCTGGCAATCTCGGTCTTTTATTCTTCTACAAATACGCTAATTTCCTCGTCGAAAACATCAACGACCTCCTGGCAGCTATCGGTCGGGCTACCTTTAGCTTCGAGCCCGTGGCCTTGCCAGTCGGCATCTCCTTCTTCACCTTTCAGGGCCTCTCATACATTCTGGATGTCTATAGAGGGGACGCTAGCGTTCAGCGAAATCCACTGCGCTTCGGTCTCTACATCAGCCTTTTCCCACAGCTGATCGCCGGCCCGATCGTGCGATACAAGGATGTCGACGATCAACTTTGCGGGCGCGTTCTCACCCGTTCCTTGTTCGCGTCGGGGGTTCGGCGCTTTGTCATCGGTTTGACCAAGAAGTTGGTTCTTGCAAACGCTTTCGCGGTTGCGGCTGATCGCGTATTTGACCTGGACTCTTCCCAACTGACCACAGGTTTGGCTTGGACCGGTGCACTGGCTTATGCCATGCAGATATACTTCGACTTCTCGGGCTACTCGGACATGGCCATCGGAATCGGACGAATGCTCGGTTTCCGGTTCCTCGAGAACTTCAACTACCCCTACATTGCTGTTTCCATTCGGGATTTCTGGCGTCGCTGGCACATTTCCCTCTCGAACTGGTTTCGCGATTACCTCTATATCCCTCTGGGAGGTAATCGCAAAGGGGCACTCCGCGTTAGTTTCAATCTGGTGCTGGTGTTTGTGCTATGCGGAATCTGGCACGGTGCCAGCTGGTCTTTTCTGCTTTGGGGGCTTTACCACGGGTTGTTTCTGCTGGCGGAACGTTTCCGCTGGGGAGAGGTGCTCCCCCGTCTTCCTCGCGTGGTACAGCATGGCTACACGGGGTTGGTCGTGCTGGTCGGTTGGGTCTTTTTCAGGGCGGAAACCCTGCCTGAGGCGTTGGCATTCCTGCGTGCGATGGGTGGCGTGGCCCATGGCGACGGCATCGCGCTGAATTCGCGTATGCTTTGGACGCCTGAATTACTGATCATCGGCGTCGTGGGTTTTGCTGCCGCGACACCGTTGTTTCCTGCCATCGCCCGGAAGATCAATACCTGGGCAAGAAGCACTGGGGATCGGGGCTTCTGGGTGGCGGAAACGGCCGGTTTGCTGCTTGATGTCGTAGCCATGCCGGTGGCACTGATTTACTGCGCCATGCTTTTAGCCAGCAGCACCCACAACCCCTTCATTTATTTCCGCTTCTAAGAGTTTTTCATGCCGAAAGCAAATACAACAGTTCCGCAGGTGAGAAGGTTGCGTAAGACTCGCGAATGGATGGTCATCGTGATCTTCGCGGTTTTGCTGATCCTGCCTTGGCTCGGGCAGCATGCTGGCCTTGACTCGCGCTGGAAACTGCGGGAAAACCGCAATCCGGCTAAGTGCCCCAGTTTTTCTTTGAAATGGGACGGCATCTCCCGCTATCCGAGTCGCTTCGAGCCGTATTTCAATGATTCCTTCGGCTTTCGTAGCCTGCTGACGCGCTGCCGCAGCTACATGCTTTATTTCTGGCTGCACATGTCGCCTTCGCCACAGAATGTGGTCCGGGGGGGGGAAGACCGCTTGTTCATGGGCTGGCCGGAGGAGCTCCTGAGCTATCAACGCCTTCGCCCCTATCGCCCTCAACAGCTAGCCCAATGGAGTCACTATTTCGAAGGCATTCGTAGTTGGCTGGCCGAGCGGCATTGTAAGTTGATCGTTATGATCATCCCCAATAAGAGCACCGTGTATCCCGAACTCATGCCGAGTATGCTGAAGCGCGCACCCGCTCCAGCAAGAGCCGATCAGCTCATTGACGTTTTGCGCGAGCGCGGCATCACCGTGATTGATCCGCGCAATGTCTTTGCCAGCGAGCCTTTTGATTCTCCGCTCTATTACCGCTACGACACCCATTGGACTCCGTACGGCGCACATATCGGCTGGCGCTTGCTGCTGGAGGAGGTATACCCCGATGTTCGACAACCGCCGTTGTCCTGGAAACGGAGCACCACAGAATCCTACACCGGCGACCTCCTGCTACTTGGGGGCCTTGAAGGTTTTCTGTCGGAACCGCTGATACAGATGGCCCGTACTGCGCCTCCATCGCTGCGGCGTATCCCTCCGCACCCCGATCAGACAGACTGGTTCGGTCGTCGGATTGTCTATGAGACCGATACCCCAGGCCAGAAGCGCGCGGTCTTGTTTCACGACTCCTTCGCCATGACCGTTTTCGATGATCTGCTCACCGCGAATTTCAGTTTCCTGGCCATGGCATGGACGCATATATTCGAGCCGGACCTCGTCCGCCTCCACGATCCGGATTTTGTCATCTTCGAGATATTGGAACGGTCACTGTATAACGACGACACGTTCGGCACCCCTCACGATATTCTGGCGTCTTTGCATGGCGTTGAAGCGGCGGTCTCCCGCCCTTTCCGCGTTGGACGCAACGTCTTTGCCACCGATTCCCTTCTTGGAGCCGTACGCCGGGCAGATGAAGATACGCCCGCCGGTTGGTTGTTGTTTGGGGGATACAGGCCATGGACCAACGGTCGCTATACGGCAAGATTCCGACTGCGGGGTGCGGCCGGCGTGCAGGCAGAACTGGATGTTTCCAGCGATGCGGGTAAACGACAGCTCGCGCATCGTACGCTGAACCCGTATGATTTGCCCGTGTCGAACGGATGGATCGACGTCGATCTGCCATTTGAGATTCTCACCCCCGCCGCTTCTCAAGTGGAGATGCGTGTTTACTATCAAGGCGGCGGCTGGCTGGAAATCGAATCGGTTTCCCTGGTTGCCAGGTGATGTCACCCGTCAGAAAAATACGCCAAAACTACTGGCGGCTCCTAGCTTCTGTTGACAGGAGCCGATGTGGCTGATACATTCAAACAACTGGTGGGAATAGCAAAAGCCAGTGCTTGACCCTGTCAAGTATAGGATAAGGAAAGATGATTCCGTGATACGGCAAAGAATTTCGGATATTCTGATACACCCAGTGAGATTGCTGTCGCGCAAGATGTTGACAAACAAAGACATCGAACGATCCGGGCATGCTTTTGAATATATCGGCTACACCAATCAGCTAACCGCGCTAGCCTTTGAAATAAGGCAGCGTGGCACTTGCCAGGAGTCGTGACGCATGGATAACCTTTGCTACAAATTGCATTACTATTCGCGCCGTGCCGCCAATTATATCCTGCTGCATACCCTGTACAGGCTTCTCTGGCCCGAGGCAATGGCCTACAAGGGAATCGCCACGCACCAGAGCTATAGCCGGCATTCCATCGAGTTTCTCCGAAAGGAAATACCCGAGGGTATTCTTTCTGTCGGTCGTGATTTTACGGCAGAGAGCATCGTCATGGATGTTGGCGGTGACACCGGTGTGTGGTCCGCGCAAATCTATGAACGGTATACGCCACATCTGAAAATCTACGAGCCGAATCCCAAGTCTGTGGATGCCCTGCGCGATCGGTTTGCTGGTTTGAAAGCGGAGATCTTCCCTTTCGGGCTTGGTTCGTCGAATCGTACTTGCCAGCTATCCGATGATGGCATGGGGTCTTCCATTTATGCTTCAAGCCCTCACTTTCGTGCCGCCAGTAAATTCGAGATTCAAATCAAGGACATCTGTGAGGCATTCGATGCATTGGGTCTGCCGGAAGTCGATCTGATCAAGATCAATATAGAGGGCGGGGAATACGATTTGTTACCAAGGATGATCGAGGCGAATCTGGCAGGAAGATTCAGGATCATCCGGGTCCAGTTTCACGACTGGATACCCGGGGCTTTTGCGATGCGCCGGAAAATCGTGAAAGAGCTGGCGCGCACCCATGACGTTGAGTGGAGTTATCCGATGGTATGGGAAAGCTGGATTCGGAGAGATCCACGCTGATACCTCCAGCGAATGTTTCCCATAAACCCAGCGTGCGATGCGGCGTGCTTTGAAGGTTATGATGAAGATTGATTCCATAGTGGCCGCTTTCCGTGATCCTGATGTCAAGGTGGTCAGTTTTGATATTTTTGACACACTGGTAGAGCGTCCGGCTCTTGAACCGCAGGATATTTTCATACTCCTGAACAAGAAGGTCCAGGCTCTGCTTGGAAACAGGCGATTTGACTTTCACGGGATGCGGAAACGCATTGAAGCCGAGGCTGTAGCCCATTTCCGTGGTAATCAGGACGGGGAATACACCCTGTCTTTCCACCAGATTTACGATTACATTGCCATCAAGTATAGGATTCCTGCAGCGCAGATCCAGGAGATGATGGATCTCGAAATCGCACTTGAGCGACAGCTTCTGGCAGCCAGGCGCGACGGCAGCCGCCTTTACGATGCGGCCGTTGCGGCAGGTAAGCGCGTTATCTGCATATCTGACATGTATCATGAACGTGTGTTTCTTGGCGAAATCCTCTCGCGTAATGGGTTTCGTGATGTGAGTCAAATCTATGTATCCTCGGAGATCAAGAAGCGCAAGGACTCCGGGAAACTATTCGCGTATGTCCTGGCAGCCGAGGGGCTCGATCCGCAGCAGTTGGTTCACGTCGGGGATCATCGCGAATCTGACTATACGGTGCCACTGGCAATGGGCATTACCTGCCTTTCACCTGCCATCCTCACGCGACCGGTTCCACTCTGCTGCCAGCTTGTATAGCCGTGTGTGGACGACACCGCACTCTCCATGTGAGAGACTGATTATCGGTTTTTTTATCAGGCGCTGGGCGGATCGGTTGTGTGGCAGTACGTCGTTTTTCCCGCAGCCGTATGACATGGGGTATTTCGGGATCGGCCCTGTCCTTTTCGCCATTGCGCAATATTTGCGCTTGCATCGCACGATTCAAGAAGACTATCCCGCGATTCATTTTGCGTCCCGCGACGGATTTCTGCCGATGCAAGCCTATGAGGCTCTTTGTGCGGATTCATCCCGTCCGGCAATTCCCGCGCGCTACCTGTATTGCGGGCGCTCGCTTTACCAGGCCACCCTCTATCGCGGAGATCACCCTCTATCGCGGAGATCCTCTTGCATACCTCATGCAGCGTCTGAAAAGTGTATGTGCCAATTCCGAGTTGACGCTCGGCGATCTGTTTGATTCCCTGATCGAGCCTGGGTTTCTTGCCGCTGACGATTCACGTTATGCCATACGAGTTGCCGACGATGCCCGCTCTGGCTGCGCGGCATTAGGAAGCATTCTGGAATTACGCGGTGCCGCCGTTGATGCCATTCTCAGGCGCAAGCATCAGGATATCGGTGCATATTACAAACACAATCTGGCGTTTTCAAGCGCACGTCGTGCCTTGATATTCGATTGCGGATACAGCGGCTCGGTTTCGGCCAATGTCATGAAGGTGACGGGCCAGCGAATTGACAAGGTCTACCTTTACAAGACCCGATTGAATGATATGAGGGACTTGTTGAACCGGACAAAAACCTATCTTCTCGTCGGGGGGTTGTCCACGGCCTCGCCGACGGGAATCGTTAATGTGTTTGAAGAGATTTTTGCGGCACCGGATGATCAATGTATTGGGATTACCTCCCAGGCCGATGGATTCAGGCCGGTCTTTGATCATTCGCATCCGCTATCGGAAACCACCTGCGCGAATTTGGCGGATCTGCAAGACGCGGCCATGTGTTTCGTCAGGGATATGCAGAGCCAGTTCGGCGATTACCTCGATCAACTGGAGCTGGATTCCATCGGGTTTGCCGTCGCACCGCTCATGGCATCCCTTGGATCACGGACCGATATGAGTATCCGGCATTTGGAGAACATCCATTTCCCTGATTCATTCTTTGGTGATGCCAGGAGTCTTGCCGACAAGATCGAGCCGCGAGATCGGGAGCATCTGTTGAGGACGCCGTTTGTAGATCCAGCCAACACGGTAAGCACACCCTCGCCGTCCGAGCCCCGTGAAAGCCTGCGGATCGCGATCCATCTGCATCTTTTTCATCCGGAGGCGGCCGAATCGTTCATCTCCCGCCTGACGGAGTTTCCCGCGCCATTTGATTTCTATATATCGGTTTGTCGTGATCGCGATCTGGCACTTGCGCGGATTCTGTTTGCCCAACCCCTTGCGCACCGGATCGGCAAGCTTGATATTCGGCTCTTTCCCAATCGTGGGCGCGATGTTGGCGCCTGGGTGGCTGGGTTCGGGGGGCAGTTGATGTCGTACGATCTGGTTGCGCACTTGCATACGAAACAGAGCAAGCACTTCACGTGGGGAACCGAATGGCGCGAGTACTTATTGGATAATCTGATTGGAGCGGATGCATTTCGGGACATACAGCGCCATTTTATTTCCGACCCGGGGCTTGGTCTCGTTTTCCCGCCTCTTTACAAGGATATCCTTGATACATGGGGCAATCGGGATTTGCCGCAATTGGAGGAGGTTGACCGTCAGAATTGCCTTGATCTCATGCGACGAATGCGAATTTCTGGAACCGTTTCAAAACATAGCCTGCTTTTTTCCGCCGGAACCATGCTCTGGTACCGTCCGGCCGCGTTAGCGCCGCTGATGACGGCCGGCATCGGTTTCGAGGATTTCCCGGAAGAGCCGATCGGGATTTCCGGGACACTTGCGCATGCCGTTGAAAGACTGCCTGCCGTGATTGCCAGGCATCAAAACTATTCGACCCGCTGCTACGTTCGTTCGAGGGATAAGCGGCATTCCTACCGCATGGCAACATGCGTTCATATCGTTGTCAATCGTGTTTACTGGTTGGTCCTGAAGGTACTGCCGCCCGGCACGGGCCGGTACCGCCTGGCCCGCCGGGTATTCTTTACATGCATGTCCCGGATACGTGAAGGAAGGTAGATCATGAAGACGCCCCCTCCGACATCCTCTCAGGCCCCCGTCCGGCGCATGCTTTGCTTTGCGCACTACAATATGCTCGGGGGCTTGAGCGAACATGTCCTCCATACGTTGCGCCACTGCCGCGAGGTCTTTGATCATATTGTGGTGGTCTCGAACAGCGTGTTGTCTGGCGACCAGAAAGCAAGCCTTTGTGCGTATGTTGACCGGGTCATCGTGCGCGAGAATGCGGGGTTCGATTTTTGCGCGTGGAGAGACTGCCTGCAGACCGTCGGCTGGGATACCGTGCGGACCTGCGATAGTCTGACATTGATGAATGACACCTGTTTCGGTCCCGTCTTCGATCTGGGGCGCGTATACCGGGAGATGGAATTGACGGGCGTCGATTTCTGGGGGCTAACCGCCCATCCGCGCGGTATCGAAAGATCGCGCCATTTTTTCAGGATGGTTCCTGAACATATACAAAGTTATTTCATGGTGTTTCGTAGATCGGTACTAGAGGCTCGTGTTTTCTCGGATTTCTGGGATCAAGTCGCTCCGCTCACCGATGTATGGGATGTCATTGTACGCTACGAGATGCGGCTTACGCGCAGACTGGCCGCCGCCGGCTTCACGTATCGTGCCTTTGTCGGTCCGGAGCCAGAGGTGTTTCGCTCCACGCGCAGCACCAATCTGGCACATTATGAGCCGGTATATTTGCTTGAGAGGGGTGTTCCGTTCATTAAGATCAAGAGCTTCATACTCTCGCCCCAGCGCCATGCTGCGTTGGATATACTCACGGACCTTGGCGTGTATCCGACCTCACTGATCAGTGCGCATATCACGACGCATTACCGTCCGGATCTGGCGGCGCAGCTTGCATGCCAGACCTGCCCCATCGACGATCCGGATACGGGCGCGGCTTCCTCGCTGCGGGTAGCACTATTCCTGCATGTACGAAGCGGTGAGGCATTTGAGCGCTATCAGCCCTGTATTGATCATGTCGTAACCTCTGCGCGCTCCAGCCCTGACGTGTATGTGATGGTTTCGCCCACATGTGAACCGTTGGGTATTTCCCATGATCCGGAGAGCGGAAAACCGGGCATCAAGGCCGTTCTTGCCTGTAACGAGAGTGAACATCCCTGGCAGCAGTATGCCGATTTGATTGATGGTTATGATTTGGTTGCCTACTTCGATGTACGCGCCGCCGAAGCCGGGGGACATAAGGGAGCCCGGTTCCGTGACCGTTATATCTGCCGGAGCCTGCTGGCCCCCCTGGACCAGATCGTCGCGTCCTTTCACCGCAATCCCATGCTGGGAATTGTCGGTGCCGATCTGCCGTACAGTGACATTTGTCAGGAAGACCGTCCGGATCGCCGACGGAGATTATCGTATTTCAAGGCGGCGGCTACACAACTGCAATGCAAGTGCCGGATAGACACGCAGGACGTCTATTCGCTCGTTACGCCCTACGGATCGAGTTTCTGGTGCCGACCATCGGCGCTGCAACCGCTGCGTGCCTTGGTGCGCAATGGAATGGATGCAGGTGCGGGCATGCGGGAAACCAATGCGGATAAGGCCCTGGCGTTGCTGCCGGTTTACGTGGCCTGGGCCGAAGGGTATGATTACCGTTTCGCGGTCGCCCGGGATCGTCTGTATGCGGGGCAGCAAATGCAGTTGCTGCGCGATGAGAGCCAGCGTGCAACACACAAGTATGTCACGTCCACGAGCACATGGTGGCTTGGGCACCTGTTCCTGTATGTGCCGTATTGTATAGCATTAGCCATCAAGAACAGGCGGGATGTACTCATGATCGGTGAACAAAAGCACTGATGCTCTTGGCCACAGCTTGCGCCAGGCGGTAGCGTCGGGTACCCCGCGGCAGCAGCGGGAGGAGAACCTGGCAGAGCGAGGATATGGCCCTTGTCTGGTACGTCGCGAACCCGGATGCAGAACGGTCCGCCCCGATTGACCGCAGCCGCTGTTGGTGAAAACGATCGAGTAATTCGTCTGGACGGATATATTCCATTGTCGAAAATCCGCTGTGCTCTGCCACCAAGGCGGGCAGTCGCTCAATGGCATGGGCCAGCGACCCCGTGATGCCGATCGGTTCAGGCTCGAAATCATCAAAGTCCAAGCCCAGGTCGATCAAAGGTGCGAGGGCGGCAGGGCGATACCAGAACATGGTCCCGACGGAAAAGTGGAGGTTGTGTTTCGTGATGCCTGTATTCACGCCCATGCGCCGCAAGAGATCCTGGCTATTCCGGCGATCAATTTCTTCCAGGTGCGTCAGATGATTGCTGCCCCAGAATTCAAACACCCCGTCATAGGCGGGAGGGAAGACCAGCCCCAGGGACGGATCGCCTTGGAAATGGGCACGTATGTCCACAAAGGCGTCCCAGTTTATGATGTTATCCAGCAGGTATTCCCGCCACTGGTCTCCCCATGCGAAGTGGGGGCTTCTCTTGGCGTGGACATGTCCGGCTAAATCGTACGCGGCGAGCTCCGGCCCGAACCCGGCCACCCAGGCACCGGTATCCCGCCCCCGGTTGGGAAATACGCGGATGTTCAATTTCCCGACATTCTGCTTCAGCAAGGGAGAGAACAGCACGTGAGCCGCTCGTGCATTCTGCGTAGAGCAAACGGAAATGAATAGATCATACGGTGCTTTCCAGCGCGCCAGGCGCTCGAGGAAGCAGGGGGCCATGTCCACATGAAAAAGGTGCACGTGCAGCCCGGTACGACAGTGGGAGAGTGCTGCTTGTTCCGGCAGTGCCGGTCGGCTGATCGTCATGGTTCGGTCGACGAACGGGGTTCTGAGGAGATGATCTCGATCGGCTGCCTCGATCTTCTCGCTCAGGGGCCGGTTGTCTCCGTAAAAGACATCGGGGAAAACGATGCGTTCAAAGTGGCGGATACTCGCGTCGGAAGGCGCGCGTAGGGCGGCAAGCAGGGGTTCATCCGTAAACGCGGCATGGTTGATGACTAAGCGATCAAGCAGCGATCCGAACCGGGACTTGATGTCGCGCACAAAATCCATCGCTGCTGCCTGGATTGCAAGAACGTCTTCGGCGGTAGTCGAGGATGGCACCTGGCTGGGGTCAGATACCGGAGCCCAGCAGTCAGCCTCTCGGGTCAGGTCGATGCAGGGGCCGTCCATCGAGGAAAAGACTTCTTCGAAGATGCTCAAGGTCCCCATGGGCTGCAGATCGTGCAGATCCCCCAAAAGGAGATGCGTCCTGGTCCGATGGATGCGGTCTGCAAGCCTGTTCCTGGCGGTTTCGCATAGATAGGCTTTGTCGATTCTGCCCCGCGCGACCTTCATGATTTTCGTAGAAACGGAACCTCCACAGCCACAATCGAAGACGAGCGCCCGTCGACGGCTGGAAAACGAAACGGCCTCGTCATAATACGCCCGGAGTCTGTTCTTCTTCTCGCGCAGCAGGCGGTCGATTTCCGTGTGTCGCTCGCTCAAAATCGCATGCAGCATGGGGAAGCGTTCTGTGATTTCAACGGAGACAAGCCGTTCCCGCCGGGGATCATCGGCAGCGAGAAACGTAGGGGAAACGAGCGAATCGAATAGGTGCCCGAGTTTCATGTCCGGACCGCACCACATTTTTTGCAGGCGTTGGGTAAGGTGCTTCATCGGACTTCCCTGATAGCCCGCAGCGTGGTATAGAGCCCGCCCGCAATAGAGATAGCTGGAGGGAATGCATGGTCTGGCGGAATCTTTGTTCAGGTGGTCGTAGGCTTTCATTGGTAAATAGCCGTCTCGGGAAGCAAAATGGATGCTGGGATAATGGTCCTGAATCGCGCGGTTGGTGCGGAGGTATTGGGCAATGCCAAAGAGGATCGGACCGATACCAAAATAACCGATGTCTCTCTTTTGAGGGAAACATGATGCCCGTTCCGCCCATTGCTCCGACCACCGGTTGAGATAAAAACCGATGACCAGTCGCTCGGGTGGGGCATATTTGGCGGTCCATACGTTATTGCACGACCGGGTGTGCGCAAAAAAATGCTCGGACGAGGAGGCTATATGACACGCGGGAATACCAAGACTGAGCGGTATCCGGTAGTCCGATTCGATGTGGTCGCCTATGTGGACTAGTTCGTGGGCGGCGAGCCGCTCTGCGTTCAGGACATGCGAGAAAAGGGCTCCGGAGTCTTTTCTTTTTTTAATTTCCGACGAGACGTAAATGGCATCAAGTCCGGAAAAGCCATTGTGTGCCAAGAGCTCGGAAAGGAATGGTTGGTCAAAATACATGTCCGAGATGCAAACGATTCGTTTGCCAGCCTTGCGTGCCGTTTCAAAGAGTTGCCATCCAATGGCCCGCGGTGCCAGCAACTTTCGCTCCAAGTCGCGCTCCATCCCCATGATTTGTTGGGTTTGCTCGTCGGTGAGTTGAAGTTTGATCCTGAAATAATCATATAGTTGATCGAAAGAAAGAGTGTATTCCGGGTTATCGCCGTTAGCGTGGTGTTGCACGGCTTCATGCTCAATGTTTTTGCGTATTCGGTGGAAATCGAATCGATCGCGCTGCAGAAGTAACTTGACGGGTTCGTTGAGAAGAACAAAAACATCATCCGGGTGCAGGGCGGGGCGTTCCAGCAGGGTGTCGAAAATGTCGAAGCTAACCGTTCGGATACCAGGCTGTACAATAATGTCGTTTATCGTACTTACATCCATCGGGTCATGCCTTCGGCGTGAATCATGCTGTAGTTGGCTATTACATATGCGGTGTTCGCTGTCATGCCGACAACATAAAAGAACCGGCTAATGCCTACAAGCTTAATAAAAGGGTGGTAATCGACATTCCGTAAAGGTAAGATTGCCCTTTTCGAAACAAGCTTGGAGAGTGTCAATGAAAAACGCGAGTTACATGCTTTACTACAAGATTCGACGCCTGGTCAATTATGTGCTGTATCGAACCGTCTACCGTCGGCACAGCAGGGAACTCTGCGCGCTGGGCTGGTTGATTTCCATTCTGAATTACAGCAAGTCCGCCATCGATTTCTTATACCGGCAGGAGCGGGACAAGATCCAGACCGAGGTGGAGGGCTTAACGAAAGACCGGGTGGTCCTGGATGTGGGCGGCGATACCGGGGTCTGGGCGATGGAGATTTACCAACGCTATGCCCCGCAGCTATATATATTCGAGCCTAATCCCCGGTCGGTCGATGCTCTCCATGAACGCTTTATGGGCTTAAACGCAAGAATATTCCCCTTCGGTCTGGGATCAACAACTCAGAGCTGTCAGCTTTCCGACGACGGGATGGGCTCTTCGGTTTTCGACGCCAGTCGGAATTACCTCGCGGCAAAAAAGTTCGACATTGAGATCCGGGATGTCCAGGAGGTTTTCGAAGAGTTGCAACTGGAAGAGGTTGACTTTATCAAGATTAACATTGAGGGTGGCGAGTATGACCTGCTCCCTCGCCTGATCGAGACGGGGCTGATTAGCCGGTGCAGGATTGTTCGCGTACAGTTCCATGATTGGTTTCCGAATGCTTTTGCCCTGCGCCGGAAAATCGTCAGGCAGTTGGCCAATACCCACGATGTGGAGTGGAGCTATCCCATGGTTTGGGAAAGCTGGATCCGTCGGGAGTCCTAGCGGTGAACGGTACTAAAGCAAATAATGAAGTCTAATATCACAGCCGTTATTCCAGTGTATAACGGTCGGCGCTATCTTCGCGAGGCCGTCGAGAGCGTTATCGGGCAGACGCTCCGTCCGGATCGGCTGATTATAGTCGATGACGGGTCCACAGACGGTTCCCTGGATGTGCTGGAAGATCTGTTTTTGCGGATACCGCACACGGTGATTTCCCAGGCGAATCGAGGGCAGGCGTCGGCTCGGAATAGAGGGATTTCACTGGCTGATACGGAATTTATCGCCCTTCTTGACCAGGATGACGCTTGGTACCCGCGGCATTGCGAAATCCTAGTCGAACCCTTGCGCACCTCCCCGAAGATGGGATGGGCGTACAGCAATTGCGACTCGGTGGCCAACGACGGCACGGTGATAACGTCGCGCATGCTGGATTCTTTTCCCATTACCCACCCGAAACGGGATCTCCGGACCTGTCTATCGGAGGATATGTTTATTTTGCCATCCGCGTCGTTGATCCGAAAAAGTGCGTTCGATGCGGTCGGAGGATTTGACGAGCGGCTCGTCGGCTACGAGGATGATGATCTCTTTTTGCGTCTGTTCGTAGCAGGGTGGGACAACGCACATATTCCCGAATCGTTTTCGTTTTGGAGGATGCACGTAGGCAATACCACTCTTTCCCGTCGTATGCTGCTCAGTCGGCGCATCTATGCCACAAAGCTCCTGTCCGCTTATCGGGATCGCCCGGAACGCGACGAGTATCTGGTTCGCGATTGCATCGCCCCCCGGTTCTATTCCTTGGGCCTGAACCAGTACAAATGGGGACTTACGATCGGTGATATGAGCCTTTGCCGCGAAGGGTTGGCAGACATGCGGAAGTTTGCAGTCCTGGCAGGTCACGGTTTGCGTACCAAGGCCCTGTTGGCGCTCCTCAAGTATCCGACCTTGGTGCGAGTCGCGATAAAATCGGAAAACGCTTGTGTGGCCCTTGTCCGGTTTCTAGCTCTCAGGAAAGCGCGCACTTGATGTACAGGTCAGAATAGTATGGTTACAGTACTGTGAATGAGGTTTGTCATGATGGCGATTCGTGTGGGGAATGTCCACGTCTTTGCAGGACTGATTCAGACTGATTCAGACTTTCGCAGGACTTTCGCACGGACTGTCGGGGCCTTGACGCCTCCGTTTCGGTTTGCTACAGTAATTTATCAAAGTGCTCCTTCAGACCGGTTCCAGCGGACATGTGCCCGTGCCGACTGAAGCGATCTTTATCAATTTTTCCGGCGAGGGGGGCTTGTTCGATGATCGTGGGAATGGTGAGAAAATGCGAGGGGTGGCTGCGCGCCCTGCGTGGAGACACGGGCGAGCGCGTCTGGCCGGGGCCGAACATGCTCTTCGAGGGCCACATGGAAGTCTACCGCTTCATGGGGCAGTTTGTGAAGGATCGTGCCGTGCTTGACGTCGGTTGCGGGGCGGGCTACGGGAGTCACTATTTTATGACTTGCGGTGCGCGTTCCGTTAGCGCCATCGACTACTCCAGCCGAGCGCTGCGATACGCTCGCCTAAATTACCGGACACCGGGGCTCGAGTATCGGCGCATGAATGCCGAGGCGCTTGCGTTCGCCGATGGCGCTTTCGAAATGGTGACTTCGTCCGAGAACCTCGAGCACCTTCCGCACCCGGAGCGGAATATCGCGGAGATCCGCCGGGTGCTGAAGCCGGGCGGGTTGCTGGCGCTGGGGACGCCCAACCGGGAGATCGCGGCGGATAATCCCGGCCCGCCCAACCGGTTTCACCTGCACGAGTTCGACTTCGAGGAACTGGATGCGCTGCTGCACCGTTCATTCAGCGCGGTACATATCTTTGAGACGCCCTTCGCGGGCGGAGCGGAAGCGCAGCGCCTCAGGGAGGACCGCCGCCGGCGCGGCCGCATCGGCCTGGAGCGTCACGGTCAGCCGTCGATCCAGATCGAGCATCTGACCGTCGACCTGACCCACCTGTCGGAGACGCATTCCTTCATGGCGCTGGCTTGGTAGGGGCTTTCCACAGAAACAGGATCAATTGATGCGGGACGACCATGTTCACGGCCATGTCGACAACTTGCCATCCGGTCCAGTGCTCCGACACGTAGCGCATTGAGATGCACACTACTCAGCTATTTTCCCGGCGTATCCAGCTCTCCCCGATCATGGGGTAGCTCCATACCTCATCATGAAGTTTGTATGTTATGACCATGCGGTATTTCTGCTTGTGTGTTTGGTTCAACAACATCAGCAGAGCCAGCCTTTACGAAAACCCTTGCAGTTTCCGCGCACGGCGGCCCAGCGTCCAGCGAAGAGATCCGCGGTCAACCGGAAGAAAAAGGGGGGGAGGGACTGGAGCAGCGGATGTTTCGAATACTTGCAGAGATAGCGGACATGACCGGCGCGATACCCTTGTGCCAGCAATTCGCTGAAACAGCGGGCGGTTGAAGAGCCCCGGTGTTGCACCAGGACGTCGGAGGCCACAGCGAGCTTCCATCCGTATTGCCTGGCCCGCTGGCTGAAATCGGCGTCCTCCCAATAGAAGAAGAATCCTTCGTCGAATAACCCGATCTCATCCAGAACGGCACGTTTGATCAACAGACAGGTGCCAGAAAGATAATCGGGTTTTTGTCCTTCTTTTGTGGCACTGGGAATGGCCGATAGCCGTTTGATGTGCTTGCCGGGTTGAACCACCTTTTGACACTTACCCTCTCCTTCGAGCAGCGGGCAAGCCGTTATACCGTTGGCCGGATCAGCTTCAGAGGTCGCCAGTAGTTTTTCCAGCGTATCGGGGGGGCAGCTCGTATCGTTGTTCAAGACCAGGATATGCGTGATGCTTTTGTTTTGCAGAGCTTTTCGAATGCCGATGTTAACGGCACCGGCGAACCCCCTGTTTGCTTCGAGGCGCAGGGTTGAGGCCGAGGGGCATGCGGCAGCCAGATCCTGCTCCGTATGCACACTTGACCCGTTGTCTATAATAACGACAAGGGCGGGAGGAACGGATTGCTTGGCTATCGTTCTATAACAGGTTTGCGTTTCCTCGATCTTATTGAGATGGGGGATAATAACCGCAATCTGTGCGGTATCGGGCTGTTTATTATTAGTTTTCATTAACCTGCAGCGTAACGGATGT
>JFJP01037479.1_pt1 | contig 27406 bp, 22 predicted proteins | sample 431651 | NCBI WGS metagenome assembly JFJP01 (sample SAMN02602958, study PRJNA72255) | Microbial mat metagenome, whole genome shotgun sequencing project. | biome: fresh water; feature: sink hole; material: water; isolation source: purple microbial (photo- and chemosynthetic) mats found in...
ATGCAGAGGTTGTACAGGAGTTGTACAAAATCCATTTGAAAACAAAAAAGCACTTACCGGATTAACGATAAGTGCTTGAATTTACTGGTACACCCGGAGGGATTCGGACCCCCGACACCCGGATTCGAAGTCCGGTGCTCTATCCAGCTGAGCTACGGGTGCGTGTTTGTGCTTTTCGATACCATGTCTTTCGGGTGAGGTCAATGATTAAGCGTCCTGCAGACTTTCGCTGAAATGAAATAATAGAGAAGTATCAATTGGTCTGGCCGGAGGTTCCGCCCACTTTCGCCTTGATTCCCTTCTTCAATGCCTCTCTGTTGTACAGGTCCAGCGCATCCCGGCGCTTGAGCATGCCGACTACCCATTTGTCCGACAGGCTTTCGACCACCGGTATTTCCTCGATCCCTTTCAGGTCAAAGATCTGCATGGCGCTATAAAGGTTGTCATCCGGGGTAAGCATGAGCACGTTGCGGTTGCAGACTCCCCCCACTTTGTAGGCTATGCGTTCTTTCTCTCCCCTGTGAAGGATGTTCTTCACGTCCTGCAGGGAGACAATCCCGGTCATTCGTCCAGAGTCGTCGATCACCGGAAAATAGAAGCCGCCTCTGCCCATACTGAAAATATCGAGAAGCTGTTTGATATTGGCCTCTTCACTGATGAAATCGACATCTTCAGTGATGGCCTTGCCGACCTTCAGTGATTTCATGATGGCTACTTCGCGCCCCTCGTGAATATCAATGCCTTCTCGGGTGAAATCAACGGTGTCTATGGAATCCTCGTTGAACTTGCTGGCCACGACCGTACCGATGATCGAGGTGAGCATGATGGGGATGATGATCTGGTAGTTGCCGGTCATTTCAAAAAGCAGAAAGATGGCGGTCATCGGGGCATGCGTTGCCGCTGCGAGAAAGGCGCCGATGCCGACGGTGGCGTAGGCCCCGGAGCCGGCGGTCAAGTCCGGCAGGAGTCGGTGCGCGGCTGAGCCGAAGGCGCCCCCGAGCATTGCGCCGATGAAGAGAGATGGTGCGAAAATCCCACCAGCCCCACCCGAACCTAAAGTGATAGAAGTAGCTAGAATCTTAAGAAAAAGTAAGACGAACATGGCCAAGGCAATGCCGCCTCCATTGAGGACCACATTCATGTAATCATAGCCGTCGCCCATTACCTGGGGGAAAAAAATGCCGATAATGCCGATGCAGAGGGCTCCGGTGAGGGGTTTTATCTGGGGATGGATCTGTAATGCCTGGTATTTGTCGCGGACAAGATAGAATATTTTAATGAAGAGGACTGCGGCAAGGCCGATAAATAGAGCCATCAGGCTGTAGAGGGGGATTTCGACAAAATGATTAACCACAGTATACTGGGGAATGGGGAAGGCGCTGACCCCTCCATAGTAGCCGCGGGTGACGACGGTGGACATGGCCGAGGCGATGACCAGAGCGGCGAAGGAAGAGATTTCATAGGTGCCAAGAAGGACTACTTCCGCCGCAAAGAATATGCCGGCGATGGGGGCGTTGAACATGCCGGCGATACCTCCGGCGCAGCCGGCGGCGATATAGACCTTCATCCTGTTGCCGGAAACCTTGAAAAACTGGCCGACCTGAGAACCCATGGCGCCGCCGATCTGGGCTATCGGCCCCTCGACTCCGGCGGAGTTGCCGGTGCCGATGGTCAGGGCGGTGGCGACAATTTTCAGGATGATGGTGCGGGCCTTGATGATGCCGTTTTCCAGGTTGACCTTACGCAGGAATTTGGTGAAGCCATAGCCGTTGACCTCCCCGGGAAAGAGCAGGGAAAGGGGGATTAGCAGGATTGCTCCGGTCAGCGGGAGGAGAGGCAAAAGAAGGATGTGCCAGCCGCCTTTGTCGATGCCCAGCAGATTGCTGCCGCCCTCGAATATGACACGATGCACCAGATCCATCAGGCTGCGGAAGATGATGCTCAGCAGTCCTGCGGCCAGGCCTATAAAGGTTGCCGTGGCCGCCATACGGGTATTTTCTCCCGGCAAAAATTTCCGCAGATTCTTTCTCATTTTTTCAGTGGGACAGTGCAGCCGATGGCCGCTGCCTGGCGGAGGAAAAAATCATCGGTCATACCGGCCATAAAGTCGCTGACCATGGCGGCAGGCGGCTGGCTTTCCAGGTACTCTTGATCCATGTCGGACATAAGATCGACCCGCGATAGGGGATGTTGCTCCCGGTCCAGTTGTTTCAGGTAAGAGTCGAACAGAGCCGAGTAACAGTCCCGGATCAGAGGGAAGGGTTCTCTTGTCTCAGGAGCCAGATAGATCCTCTGATAGTTGAAGGCCTTGAGCTCGCCAAGCGCCTCTGCTATTTCTTCACTGAAACCGATCGCGACTGTCCCTGGTGGTCCTTGTTCCTGCGGTGCGGGGACTGAACTTGCAGCCAGAAGGTCGGTTACCAGGCGGTAGACGATGGTGCCGTTGGTGTCGCCGAGGATGTTGCGGCATCTACTGGGGATATCCTCGCGACGAATCAGGCCGAGGACGATGGCATCTTCGATATCCCGGCCGATGTAGGAGATGGTGTCGGCCTGTCTGACCACGCAGCCTTCCAAGGTTGACGGGGTGAGGGGATATTGGGGATTAGCCTGTTTGGCGGCGATTCGGGCATCGAAACCACGGAAGGTTGTTGCCGGATCAGGCCGCAGATCTTTGGCGTGGCTCTCTCCGTCATGGCAGAGAATGCCGTCCAGGGTCTGCAGGGTCAGGTTCCAGCCCCTGCCTTTGCGTTCCAGACGATCGAGAAATCGTACGGATTGAACATTGTGCTGAAAGGCGGGCAGGCCATGCTCCTGGCAGAGTTCCGACAGGAAGCGTTCGCCTTCGTGGCCGAAAGGCGGATGGCCTATGTCATGGCCGAGAGCGATGGCCTCGATGAGATCCTCGTTCAGTTGAAGAAAACGGCCAATGGTGCGGGCCACCCGGGACACGAGCTGCACATGCAAAACCCGGTGGGTGATGTGGTCGTTTTCGATGAGGCTGAAGACCTGGGTCTTGTCAATATACCGGGCATAGGCCCTTGAATGGAGTATGCGGTCGGCATCGAGGGCGAACTGCTGTCGGTAGCCTATCTTCTCTTCAGAATGTCTTCTAATGCCCTGTCGGCTGAAGGTGGCGGCAGGTGAGAAGCGTCGCTCTTCGTCTGCGTTGAGAAGGTCTAGGCGTGAGAACAGAGCCTGATGATCAGCGGCGCCTTGCATGCTGGTCTCTAGCAGTTGCAGGAAATTGCATGGTGTTTCACGGGAAAGCTGGCTAGTATGCACTGGATCATGTAGGTATCCTTGGTGATTATATACCTGTAAAGCGGGAGGACGCTGCTGGAGGTGATTGAAATGCCGAGATGGTAGTTAATCTGCCGGGTGTACAGTTTTAAATCGTCGGTAATTTTGATTGATCACGACAGCCCGAGAGGCATTCTTCGCAATTGGTGCTGGTTTTGCCTTCCTGGCAGAAGTTGGCAAAACCTTTGATCAGGTCTTCGCCGCCCCTGGGGCAGCACTGCATGAACTGGGTGAAGCTGATCATCCGGGCGATGACTTCCGGAGGAGCGGCGTGCTCGATCCGGCAGGCCGCCTCTTCAGAGATGGTTCGGTCGATGGCCAGCACTTCGATGAAGAACCTTTTCAGGGCTTCATGGCGGAAGATGACATCCTTGGCGACCATTATGCCCTTGGCGGTCATGGTGATGTGTTCGTACGGGGCGTAATTGATCAGGCCTTTTCGGGCCAGGGCCCGCAGTGCTTCCGTTACCGAGGCGCGGCTGACTTCAAGACGGCTGGCGATTTCCTTGCTTCTTGCCACATGCTTGTCGTTGACAATGTGATAGATTGCCTCAATATAGTCTTCGAGGCTGGCACTGAGATCTCTGGTCTTTTTCATGTCCTGGCAACGTCAGTGGCTGGGAGGCGGGACCGGCGACAGATTTCTGTGAAACCGGTTGCCAAGTCGTATTGGCCCTGTTATACGGCAGTAACCTACAGTCCTTTTGGTGTGTCGTCAAGCCGGGATGAACAATTCCGGATACCTTTGTGAAAAACCGATGCTGAGTGAACTGCGAATAGAAAACCTTGCTTTGATAGAGTCCCTGGCTCTGAATTTCGATGAGTCAGAGGGCGGCGGTCTGATTGTTATGACCGGCGAGACAGGTGCTGGAAAATCCATCATGCTGCGGGCCATCAATCTTTTGACCGGCGGACGCGCCTCAGCTGATTGGATTCGCAATGGTGCCGAGATGTGCAGCGTTGAGGCGGTTTTCGAAATCAATCCCGAAAATAAGCGGCTGCACGCCCTTTTGGAAGAAGGCGGATTCGCCGATGAGGATTCGGTGATTGTCAGAAGGACTATTACTACGGCCGGACGCAGTCGGCTCTATGTCAACGGTTCGCTGGCCACGACCCGCCAGGTGGCAGAGCTGACCGCCGATCTGCTCAGTATTGCCAGCCAACACGACCATCAGCAGCTGCTGCAAGCCAATCTGCACCTGGATTTTCTCGACACGCTGGGTGAACACTGGCGGGAACGCGAGGAACTGGCAGCGGTTTTTGCCGGCTGGATGCAGCGGCGCGCTGAATTGGCTGATCTGAAGAAGCAGGAACAGGAAAAGGAGCAGCGCCGGGATTTTCTGAAATATCAGCTCGATGAAATACGCAATGCGGATGTCAGTGATGGTGAGGATGAGGATCTGGCCACTGAAAAAAAACGGCTCAAAAGTGCCGATGTCCTCATCAAACTCAGCCGGGAAAGTTACGCTCTTTTCTCAACTACCCTGCTGGATGGCCTGGCTCAGATCCGTAAAAACATGGAACAGCTGGTTTCTCTTGATCCCGGGGCCGTGGCGCTTGCCGAGGAACTGAGCGGTTATTCCTTTCTTGCCGAGGATCATATTGCCCATCTGCGACACTATCGTGATTCCCTGGAGAGCAATCCGTTGCGTCTCGAGCGAGTCACCGAACGCCTTGATCAATTGCAGAATCTCAAAAGGAAATACGGAGTGACCCTGAAAGAGGTCCTGGCTTTTGCCGAAAACGCCGAACAGGAATTGCTCTTTCTTGAAAACATGGAGAAACGGGGCCAGGAACTCGAGGAAGAGGTGCGGGCCCTTGAGCGAAAGGCCTGCACCCTGGCGGATAGCCTTTCGCACAGGCGGCAGCTGACTGCTCGGGAGATGGAAAAGGCGATGGGGCTTGAACTCGCTTCCCTTGCTTTCCATCAGTCGGGATTTTCCGTGCACTGGCAGCCAGTCGAGAAAAAACCGGCGAATCTGCGAGCTATCGGTTGGGACAGAATTGAATTCTACTTTGCCGCCAATCCGGGTGAGCCGGCCAGGCCGCTGGCCAAGGTGGCTTCGGGAGGCGAACTGTCACGCCTTATGCTGGCTCTCAAATGTCTCTTGGCTCGTCGGGATATGGTCGAGACCGTCATTTTTGACGAGGTCGATGCCGGCATCGGTGGCGAGGCGGCCGAGGCGGTTGCCAGAAAGATCCAGGAACTGGCCGCCCACCACCAGGTCTTCTGCATCACTCATCTGCCCCAGATAGCGGCCCGTGGCAGCCTGCATTTTCAGGTCTCCAAAGAGGTTGTTGGCGGTCGTACACTGTCGACCGTTATACCGCTCGATAGAGAACAGCGGGTGAGAGAACTTGGCCGGATGCTGGCCGGGGACTCGGTGACCGAGCAGACCCAGGCCTGGGCCGAAGAATTACTGCACAAGGGACGGGTTGCCGCATGAGCAAAATCCGGGTCCTAGCCCTTTTTTCAGGCGGGCTGGACTCCATTCTGGCGGCGAGGGTGGTGGCCGCCCAGGGTATTGAAGTGCTGGCGGTGAAGTTCGTCACACCTTTCTTTGACTACGATATTCTTGCCGATGTCCCGAGCTACACCCGAAAAATTCGTGAACAATACGGCATTGACGTGCTGGTCGAGGATATCAGTGCCGGCTATCTGGAACTGCTGCATAATCCCCAACATGGATTCGGCAAAAACTTCAATCCCTGCATCGACTGCAAGATTTTCATGCTGACCAGGGCCAGAGAGATGATGGCCGAACTCGGCGCTTCATTTCTCGTCACCGGCGAGGTTCTCGGCCAGCGGCCGATGTCCCAGCGCCTGGATACCCTGCATGTGATCAGCCGGGATTCTGGCAGTCGTTCGATTCTGCTGCGGCCGCTCAGCGCCAAGCTGCTGCCGGAAACCGTTCCTGAAAAAGAAGGTTTGGTTGATCGTGAACGACTTCTTGATTTTCGCGGCAGAGGTCGTTCCCGGCAGATTGCCCTGGCCAGGGAGTTCGGGATCGGAGAATTCCCGGCACCCGCCGGCGGTTGCATACTGGCCGATCCGATCCTTGGCAGGCGTATCGCCAGACTCTACGGAGATCAGCTGCTCCAATGTCCGAAAGACATCACCGTTGCCGATATTCGCCTGCTGCTGGTCGGCCGCCAGTTTATCCTGCCAGGCGGCGGCTGGCTCATCCTCGGCCGGGAAGAGGAGGAGAACGAGCGTATCTCCGGGATGGCGAGCATGGATGACGCCCTCCTTGGCATGGAAGTGCGTCCAGGCCCCACGGCCCTGCTGAGGCTTGCGGCCAGCAGTTACGCTGATGCAGAGAGCAGAGAGGCGGATCTGCGTCTGGCGGCAGGTCTGGTCGTGCGTTACGGCCGCAAGGAAAAGGGGGTGGCCCTGCCGGGTGAGGTGGTGGTGACCTTGTCTGGAGAGCGGCGAACGATCATCGCGGAGCCGCTCAGTGACAGTCTCTCCGCCGGCTGGATGCTTTAGCGGCCCTCTCAGTCCATCTCTTTGCAGGCACTCTGCCGCAGGTCCTTCATCAATTCCTGATACTGTTCTTCGCTACTCACCTTATTGATTTTCTTTAGTAATCTGTCCTGGCTCGGGAAGGCGGCGACAAGATAGGCCCAGAGTTGTTTCATCCGACCCAGCAGATGGCTGGGGCCAAAAAGCCTCTCGCGATACTGACTGTAGAGATCGTCATGGAAAGCCATGATCTTGTGTTGTTTTTCCGGCAGCGGGATTGCTGCGGCGCCCTTGATGGCGGCTGGCAGGAAGGGATCGGCAAGCGCACCCCGGCCGATCATCCAGCGCTGCACTGTGGGAAAGCGTCCGGCAAGATCGTTAAAGACATCTATGTCGGTTATATCGCCGTTGTAGACCAGTTGGTGCCGGGTCAGTCCCTGGCAGGCGGCAAATCCTTCGAGATCGGTGGTGCCTCTGTACAGCTGCTTGCCCAAGCGGGCATGGATGGTGATCTCGAGCAGGGGGAAATCGTCAAGGCGCGGTAGAAGCGCCAGTATCTCGCCGTTGTGCTGCAGGCCGAGGCGGGTCTTGATGGAGAGCCTGGCCTTCAGCCGGGGCATGACCTCTTCGAGGAATGTGACGATGGCGTCGGGATAGGGCAAAAGCCCTGAACCTCGCCTCTTGCGCACGATCATCGGCGCTGGGCAGCCGATGTTCCAGTTGATATGGTCGTAGCCGAGATCTTCCAGGCGGGCGGCCATGGCGGCGAAATTTTCGGCATTGTTGTGCAGCAACTGCGGGATCAGCGGCAGGCCGGTGTTGCATTCCGGCAGGACGTCGGCGAGCACCTTCTGCTTGAAATTGGCCTGCCCCTGAGGGTTGATGAAGGGTGCCATGGCTGCGTCAAAGCCGGAGAAATGCCGACTGAAGAGGTTCCGGAAGATTACTTCCGTGACACCTTGAATCGGCGCCAGATAGAGAAAGCCGGATGTGTCGGCAGCCTGCTGGTGGCCTGTGCTGGTGATGTTCATGGTTTCTGAAGACTATCCTTATTGGGCGGGATATGGTATCCTGTGGCGCTGCTGTGCGGAGCAGACGCGGAAAAAATACGAAAGTATAGTCAAAGCTGATGAAAAAAGAAAGCGCGGTCCTTGAAAGTAAACTGGACAGCCTGCTGGCTCCCTATCCACGAGAAGTCAGGGTTGCCTTGGAAAAATTTGCCAGACAGACAGGAGAAGAGGTTTTTCTCGTCGGTGGCACGGTTAGGGATGCGTTGCTTGGTTGTATTCCCGGTGATCTTGATCTGACGATCAGGCGTGATGCCGCCGGCTGCTGCCGGAGCTTGATCCGTCTTCTGGCCGGCGGCACATTTGTTGATCTTGGCGGCACCGGCGAGGACGTCGCGCGGATCGTTTTTCGGGGCTTGACTATCGATATCTCGGGCTTTCGGGCTGATGCAGCCACTATCCAGGATGATCTCTGTCGCCGCGATTTCACCATCAATGCCATGGCTGTGCCTTTTTCGAGTCTTCAGGGGAATGCCGGCCACGTCCTGTTGATTGATCCGCTGGGCGGTTTGAACGACCTTGCCTCGCGGTTGCTGCGAAGCTGTCCCGGTGCTTTCAGTGACGACCCGCTGCGCCTGCTGCGCGGCTTTCGCTTTTCAGCAACCCTCGGTTTTTCGCTGACTGAGGAGACCCTGGCTGAGATAACGAGGTATGTCGCCCTGATCGGCCGGCCTGCCGCAGAACGGCTCAATCATGAGCTTGATCTGATCATGGAATCAGACCGGGCTTTTTCGACGCTGCACCTCATGCACCGCTCGGGGCTTCTGGGCGTCATTGTGCCCGAGCTCTATGCCGGGCTCGGTGTGGAACAGCCGGAATTCCATCATCTCGATGTCTTCCACCATTGCCTGCTGGCGTTGGAGAAGGTCGAAGACGTTATTGGCAATCCCGGTCGTTTCTTTGCCGGCTGTGATGAACTGTTGGCTGCCTATCTGCGAGCACCTGAGGTGCGGCGCTGCCTGAAATGGGCGACCCTGCTGCATGATATCGGCAAGCCGGAAAGCCGCGAGGTTCAGGCTGGCCAGGAAGGCAGGGTGACTTTCTACGGTCATGACGAGATCGGTGCCCGACGTTTTCAAGGCTTTGCAGAGCGGTTGAAATGGAGTAATGATGACCGGCAACGCACCGGCAACCTCATTGCCATGCACATGCATCCCTTTCATCTTTGTAATGTACAGCGAACCGAGCCTCTCAGTAAACGGGCGATCCTCAAGCTCTGCAAGCGGGCGGGGGATGAACTGTACGGCCTTTTCCTGCTGGCCATGGCGGACAGTCTGGCCAGCAGCGGTGAAAAGAAACCGGCCGACATGGAATCCGAGTTGGCCAATCTGCTGCGCACTGTCCTTGATGTCTACGAAAGGGACATCCGCTCAGTAGTGAGTAGCCCTCCGCTGCTCTCGGGCAGGGATTTGATCAACGAGTTCGCCTTGCAGCCTGGGCCTATCTTTTCAGTCATACTGAGAGAGCTCGAGGCCGAGAGGGTTGAGGGCAGGATCCGCAACCGCCAGGAGGCGATGGATTGGGTCGCCGCCTGCCTGCGTGAGGGGCTCGGAAAGATGAAGGATTGTACTTTTGAGCAGGACGGATCATCCGGATTTCGCCTTGTCAAAGAAAACTAAATGGGCTAAAACGTGCGTAAAGTTCGGGATTATTACTTTAATAAGGCCAAAAAGGATAAATATCCGGCCAGGTCGATCTATAAACTGGAAGAGGCCCAGCTGAAATACCGGTTTCTCCATCGAGGCGACAGTGTCCTCGATCTCGGTTGTTTCCCGGGAAGCTGGTCGATCTATGCAGCCGAGGTGGTTGGCCCCAAGGGGATTGTCGTTGGCGTTGATCTGCAGCAGGCGGAGGAAGCGCCGAGGGCCGAGAGCGCGCCTATCCACTGGCTCTGTCAGGACATCATGGAGCCGGAACTCATCCCGCTGCTGCGCAGGATTCGGCCGGCCTTCAAGGTATTGATCTCCGACCTGGCTCCCAGGACGACCGGTAACCGCTGGGCCGATGCCCAGCACTCGATCAGCCTGGTTCGGAAGACTCTGGCGCTTGCCGAGATACTGCTCCTCGAAAAAGGTCATTACATATGCAAGGTCTTTCAGGGAGAAGATTTTCCGGCCTTTGTCGAAGAGGTTAAGGCGCGTTTTGAAATGGTTAAGGTTCTTAAACCCAAGAGTTCACGGACAGAAAGTCGTGAAGTTTTTGTACTGGGGATGGGATATAGAAAGCCGGTGCCGCACGTCGCGGATGCTGGAGCAGAAGTGCAGCAGGAAATGGAAACTGGAGACAACGACTGATGGCTGAGGCCATTTGGTTTGAGAGTATTGAATAACAGGTTGAGATATGTCAGGACATTCTAAGTGGTCAACAATCAAGAGGAAGAAAGGGGCGATTGATTCAAGGCGGGGGCAGATCTTTACCCGGCTGATCAAGGAAATAACCGTTGCGGCCAGGAGCGGCGGCGGCGACCCCGAGGGCAATTCCCGACTGCGGGCGGCGATCAATACCGCCAAGACGGAGAACATGCCGAAAGACAATATCATCCGGGCTATCAAGAAGGGTACAGGAGAAATTGCCGGAGAGGTCTACGACGAGATTCTCTATGAAGGATATGGCCCAGGCGGGGTTGCGGTTCTGGTCGACTGCATGACCGATAACCGCAACCGCACTGTCGCCGATGTCCGGCATTTTTTTGCCAAGAGCAACGGCAACCTCGGCGAATCGGGCTGTGTGTCCTGGATGTTTGCTAAAAAGGGTCTGATCCAGGTCGACAAGAAGGTGGTTTCAGAGGAGAAGCTGATGGATCTCTCCCTTGAGGCCGGGGCCGAGGATGTGGTCGAGGAGGACAGTGAGTTTCAGATATTCACCGCTCCTGAGGATTTTGACACCGTCCGCACCGCCCTCGAAGAGGCAGGAGTGCCTTTCCTTGAGGCCTCGGTTACCAGGGTTCCTCAGAATATGGTGGAGGTCACCGACGAGAAGATTGCCCGTAACCTTCTGAAGCTGCTCGAAAACCTCGAGGATCATGACGACGTGCAGAACGTCTTCGCGAATTTCGATATTGATGATGATCTTATGGAGCAGCTCTCCTAGGTGCGGCAGCCTGGGCGGGTCCGGTCTACCGGAGAGCCTCCATTCTGGTCCGTGCTGTCGGCCTGAGTATGGAACGCATTCTCGGTATTGATCCAGGTTCACGGATCACCGGTTACGGGGTGATTGAGATTGATCGCGGGCGACTGCGTTTCGTCGCCTGCGGTACAATCAAAACTCAGCAGAAGTTCCCCTTTGCCCATCGGCTCAATGAGATTTTCGAAGGGATTAATGAAGTGATCCAGCTCCATCTGCCGGCTGTGGCAGCTGTGGAGGACGTCTTTCTGGCGACGAATCCCCGTTCTGCCCTGAAGCTTGGACATGCCAGGGGGGCGGCTGTTGTCGCTGCCATGCAGAATGGTTTGTCGGTCTACGACTACAGTCCGCGCCAGGTGAAGCAGGCCGTCGTAGGCTATGGCCAGGCCGAGAAAGGCCAGGTGCAGCACATGATCAAAGCCCTGCTCGGTCTGGCCGGTTCGCCCAGTCCCGATGCTGCCGATGCCCTGGCGGTTGCTATCTGTCACGCAAATCAACTCCGGATATAGATTACAATGATTGCTGCGCTCTCAGGGAAAATTTTCCAGAAAGGCACCGATAGGGTAGTGCTTGATGTGTCCGGTGTCGGCTATGAGGTTTTTCTCTCCACAGACGGTATCTCCCGTCTGCCCGACAAGGGCGATGATGCCTTTCTCTATATCCACATGCATGTGCGCGAAGATGCCCTGATCCTCTTTGGCTTCCTGGAAGAGCCCGAAAAAGAGCTGTTCCTGGTGCTGAAAACGGTTCCAGGTATTGGTCCCAAGCTGGCGCTCGCCATGTTGTCCGGTATGCGGGTCAATGAACTCTGCCGGGCGATTGCCGATGGTGACATCAAGAGGCTGACCTGTCTGCCGGGTATAGGCAAGAGAACTGCCGAAAGGATCTGCGTGGATTTGAAGGGAAAAGTCGGGGAACTGAGTTCGGAGACAGTGATTGGCAGGCCGCTGGCAGGCCCAGTCACCATGCCTGGCTCAGTTGTCTATGATACCCTGTCGGCGCTGGGCAACCTCGGTTATGCCGATCCAGTTGCCCGCCAGGCTTTGACAACTGTAAAGAAGCGCCTGGGAGATGAGGCCTTCAGTGCCCTGAAGGTTGAGGAAATGATCAGAGAGGCCTTGAGGGCGCTGGCATGAACAGAGAAGAAGATATCGGTGTCGACGAACGACTGGTCAATCCTGAGCTGACGGTGCGGGAGCCGGTCAACGACCATGCCCTGAGGCCCCAGCGGCTTGCCGATTATATCGGCCAGGAGCAGGTGCGCCGTAGTCTCGACATATTTATCCAGGCGGCAAAGGGGCGGGGGGAGTCTCTTGATCATGTTCTTTTTCACGGTTTCCCCGGGCTCGGCAAGACGACCTTGTCCTATATCATCGCCAACGAGATGGGTGCCGGCATCAAGGTGACCTCGGGGCCTGTCATCGAAAAACAGGGAGATCTTGCCGCCATTCTCACCAGCCTGCAGGAGGGTGATGTCCTGTTTATCGATGAGATTCACAGGCTTAATCATGTCGTTGAAGAGGTGCTCTATCCGGCCATGGAGGATTATCAGCTCGATCTGATCATTGGTCAGGGGCCTGGCGCCAGATCTGTGAAGATGAATCTGCCGCGCTTCACACTGATTGGCGCGACTACCCGTACCGGTCTACTTACTCCGCCTCTGCGGGACCGATTCGGCGTCGTTCTGAGGCTCGAATTCTACACCCCGGAAGAGCTTGTCTCCATTGTCTTGCGATCAGCCTCTCTGCTCGGCATGCGGGTGGATGAGTCAGGCGCCCTGGAACTGGGCCGTCGCTCGCGCGGCACACCCCGAATAGCCAACAGGCTGCTGCGACGGGTGCGCGACTTTGCCGAGGTCAGAGGGCACAGGATCGTCGATGCCGGCGTAGCGGATGACGCCTTGAACCTGCTGGGAGTCGACCGATTTGGTCTCGACGACATGGACAGGCGGATTCTCTTGACCCTCATAGACAAATTTCATGGTGGCCCGATAGGGCTTGAGACTCTGGCGACAGTGGTCTGTGAAGAGAAAAACACCCTTGAAGATGTCTATGAGCCTTTTCTCATTCAGTCCGGTTTCCTCAAGAGAACGCCGCGGGGACGGATGGCCACTGTTATGGCCTATGAACATTTCAATCGCAAATCGCCCGCACGGTTGAAAACCCAGCCCTCGCTTTTTGATGAACTGGAAGAGCCGGGTGACTTTTGAAATAATGCTCAATGTTTTCAATTTACAGGAGAATATACTATGCGCAAAACGATAAAAGACATCCGATCGATGAAGTCAGCCGGACAGAAGATCACTATGCTGACGGCCTACGATGCCTCGATGGCCCGACTTTTCAGTTCCTGCGGCGTGGATATTTTACTGGTAGGAGATTCTCTCGGGATGGTGATGCTGGGGTATGACTCAACGGTGCCAGTCACCATGGAGGAGATGCTGCATCACGCTTCGGCTGTGCGTCGCGGGGCGCCGGATGCCTTTGTCCTTGGTGATATGCCGTTTGGTTCCTATCAAAGCGGCGTGCGTGATGCCATCCTGAATGGCCTGCGATTCCTCAAAGAAGCCGGTTGTGATGCCGTAAAACTTGAGGGAGGTCTGGAGATGTGCGAGGTGGTTAAAGGTATGGTCGCAGCCGGAATTCCGGTTATGGGACATATCGGCCTGACTCCTCAGACTGCCAGTCAACTCGGCGGTTTCAAGGTTCAGGGCAAGGATATGGAGGCGGCGAAGAGGCTCATGGATGAAGCGCTGGCTCTGGAACAGGCAGGTGCCTTTGGTCTCCTCATCGAATGTATTCCCGCAGGGCTTGCCGAGGTTATTTCCGCCTCTCTTGCCATCCCTACCGTGGGAATCGGTGCCGGTGCCCATTGTGATGGACAGGTGCTTGTTTCTCATGATCTTCTCGGTCTGTTTGAAAAATTCCAGCCTAAATTTGTCAAGCAATATGCAAATCTCTCACCTCTCATCAAAGAAGGTGTGCAGAGGTTCAATAGCGAGGTTCGGGGTGGTGTCTATCCGGCTGAAGAGCATGGATTCGCCAGCGAGGGTGACTATCGGCAACTCCTGAAACGATAGGAATAGCCAGGTTTCAGCTTGCTTCAGCAAGCTTGACAAAAGAATACTACTTTTCACGTTATCTTCCTGAAAGTGAGTTGAGGCAGGGGCGAACTCACGCTCCTGCCTCTGCTGTTTTGTATCACACTGTTTTTCGTCACTTGCCAGACTTCTGGCCTCCTAAATTTTTCTCACAATAATTGCATCTTCCCCACTTATTGTCGGTATCCCACGCATTTTCCCCTTCTCTTCATTTCTTTGTCTCCATTGGCAACCTGTCCATAAAAATTATTACCCACTTTATACCACAAAGCTATTCAGTAATTTCATCGGGAGCGAAAAAGGTTAATTATCTGAATGATAGCGAGATGGTTTCCTCTTTAAGGGTAATTGATTGTTTGGCACCCTTTGGCAAAAATCAGAGTTGTATACTTTATATTGTATCTCAATCCTGATGTACGACTACATATTGTCATGTTGTTTTTATTTTGAATTATCCATTACTATCCTATGGTTACATGCATTTTTTCTTGACACCGGCGCATGTCTTGTTATAAAGGGTAGTATAGTGGTGCAAAGTGGTTAGAAAGGGTGTTTGACGGTTTTGCGGTGGGCCAAGGGGGGCATGTGATCAAGAGTCGGTTTCGTAGCAGGTCGGAACATGTGCTGGACGACAAGGGGAGGTTGAACTTTCCCAGTCGTTTTCGTGAAGTGTTGCGTCAATACGAATCTGATACCTTGATGGTCACTTCCTGGGGCAAACTGCACCTGCGGGCGTATCCGCTTTCGGAGTGGGAAATTCTCGAAACAAAGCTGCTCACTCAAGGCAGAGAGCAGAAGGGCATGGCCAGTTTCGTCAGGTACGTGGTTGGTGGAGTGACGGAGTGCAATCTCGACAAGCAGGGGAGGATCCTCCTACCTCAATCCCTGCGAGTCGATGCAAGTCTCCGGAAGGATATCATCCTGATTGGTATGCTTGATTGGATCGAGATCTGGGATAAAGACGCCTGGTTGCAGGAAAATGATACGACCCGTGAGAGCTTTGATACTTTCGATGAAAGCCTGGCTCGGCTCGGGATACTGTAATGACCATCCCGCAGGAGACGGAGCACATTCACCAGTCCGTTCTGCTTGACGAAGTTGTCCGGTTCCTCGAGCCGCAAGCCGGCAGGATCTACGTCGACGGAACGTTGGGGCTCGGCGGCCATACTGAGGCTATTTTGTCTCACTCAGCTCCGGATGGGCGTGTCATTGCTTTTGAGTGGGATGAAAGCGCCATCGAAAAGAGCCGGCAGCGATTGGCCGGGTTTGGTTCGAGAGTCACCATTATACGGCGAAATTTTGCGGAATTCGCCCTTGGGATGACCGAGGCCGGAGCTGCTGAAGTCGATGGGATCCTCATCGATATAGGTCTTTCTTCGCTACAGCTTGATCAAGGTGGGCGGGGGTTCAGTTTCCAACGTGACGAACCCCTCGACATGAGAATGGATATCCGCCGGAAGATAACGGCCGCTACCCTCCTGGCGTCGTGTTCTGAAGAAGAACTGGCGGATATCTTTTTCTATTACGGTGAAGAGCGTCAGGCCCGGCCGATTGCTGCAGAGATTGTCAGAGCTCGAACTCGTGAAGAGATCGCCACCTCCAAACAACTCGTCTCGATTGTCGCCAGGGCCGTGCCGAAGAGATTCCACCCGAAGAGAATCCATGTGGCGACCAAGGTTTTTCAGGCTCTTCGGATCGCCGTTAATACCGAGCTTGAAAACCTTGCAGGTATACTCGATACAGCAGTTGCCTATCTGAAACCGGGCGGCAGATTCTGCGTGATCTCTTTTCATTCTCTGGAGGATCGGATGGTGAAAAGAAAGTTTCGTGAAAGTTCAGAGCTGGAAATCATCACAGCCAGACCGATTCAGCCGGGAGCTGACGAGATTGCCAGAAATCCTCGGGCGCGCAGTGCCCGATTGAGGGTCGCCTGCAGAAAATCAACGCATTGATGGGGGGTATGGACAATGATGTACCAGGGATCAGTACAGACATATTTTCGTTCGGCAGTCCAGATCGGCATCAGTCAGCATCTGAGCAAACGCGGAATTTTTGAGCTTCCCGGGGGACATCCGATGTGGTTGGCTCTGGGGAAAGTCCTCCTGATTTTCCTGCCAATCGTTCTGGTAGTACACCTTTTCCTTTCTTCGTTCGTCGGCAGTGCCGAGCAGTCAGTCCGTGCCGCCGACGATGCCTTGTACAATCTGACAATCGCCAACAGCCTGCTGAAATCTCAGAAATCGAAACTTTTCACTCCTGAACAGGTGCGGGCCATTGCTGGAGATTCACTCGCGCTCTATACCCCCCAGAAGGGACAGTTGCGTGTCTATAATCGCACAACCGGACAGTTCAAGTATCTCTAAGTGGTAAAATGGCCAAGCAATCCCGTCTGCGCACCCAGAAAAGCATACGACGTAGACCGGTACTCCTGTTTGTTATTCTCGGTATCTGCCTGGCCGCAGTTTCATGGTATCACTTCGATGGTGGAATCCTGCTGGATAAGGTCCAGGATTTCTTTTCTACAGCCCGGAAAACAATGGATGCTGGAAGTGAAACCCGCGGGACGATATTTGATCGTAACTTCAAAGAAATAGCAATATCTCTCGAGAAGGTTTCGGTCTGCGCTCGAATGTCTGAGCTCCATTCTATTCAAGAGACTGTTGCCAAGCTGTCGTCTGTCCTCAGGATTGACGAAGGCAAGATCATGGAGAGAATCCAGGGTGATTCACTTAAAAACTGGATTGTTCAGAACATCAGCCGGCAACAGGAAGAAGCAGTCCGCAAACTTGAACTACCGGGGATATTTCTCACTGAGGAAAAAGCCAGATTCTACCCTCAGGAAGAAACTGCAGCGCACCTGATCGGGTTCGTCGAGGCTGATATCGGTCTGGCAGGCATTGAATACTATTATGACACTCTCCTGAGCAGACAGTCTTCAGGTCAGGGGGATATTGTCAAACACCTTCCCGGATTCCCGCACCTCGTGCTGACTCTTGACCTGAAGATTCAAGATATTCTTGAAAAACTTGTCAGGGAACTCACCGATGGTCAGGCTGGTGTTCGTGCGGGAGCCTACATCATGGAGGCGGGAACAGGGGCAATGGTAGCATCAGTACAGTATCCCTCCTACAATCCCAATACCTTTCGCAATTACTCCGACGACATTCTTGCCAATCTCTTTCTTGAGCCACTGCTGCTACCATTAGGGTACAGGCGGTTCCTTCGTGATGCAGCAAATCTTCATACCCAGAATGAAGTGACGGAAACCCTTCTGCCTTGGAGCGTCGCCGCCGCAAGTGATGATCTGGGGAGCCAACTGCGTCTGTGGGACCGGGTTGGCTTGAATACTCCGGCTTCCCCTGAATTTGTCGAAGAAAATACCCTGCAGGCGGCAAAGATTGAAATACAGCAAGTATCGAGGTATTCTGATGAGAATTTCGATGCTGTCCCGGACCGTATGAGCCCGCTTCAATTGCTGACAGCCTTCACCTGCCTTGTCAATGGCGGAAAAAAGGTGAAGGCGCACGCTGCCGCAAAACTCGTAGACGCAGAGACCAAGAAGGAGTTTCCTCTCGATCAGGAAAGCAAGAAGGATGCTGCAGTCTCTACAGTCTCACCGCAGACTTCCAATGAGGTGATGCAGTTGCTGTCAAGTCAGTCCTCCCGTGGAGTTTTGAATTCGGTTTCATTTTCGTCAGAAAACCTTGTTGCTTTGGGGAAAAAATCCGTGTGGGGACTGCGCCAAGACCGAGTCCTTATGACGGTGATACCTTCCGATTCTCCTGACCTTGTCCTCCTTGTGGTTCTGCAGACACCCCTGGTCAGTCCGGCAGTCAGGACACCAAAGCAGGTCGATATGATTGGTGCGGTTGATGCTGTATTGGAAAGGATTGCCGTGCTCCAACAGGTGGGGATGACTGTCAACGACGTAGTGACGCCCGGTGAAAAGAAAAAAATCAACTATACCGTCGATAAAGAAGAACAGAATGGTCGGACGATTCGTGTAGGATCGCTGGCGGAAGAAGACAAGATTATTTCCATGCCGAATTTAGTAGGACTCAGCCTGAGAAAAGGACTCAGGCAACTACAGGGTGTCCCTGTCAGGCTGAGGATTATAGGAACTGGCAAAATTGTCGCTCAGAGTCCGAAACCGGGTGAAATGCTGACCAAAAATACAGAATGTGTCCTCACTTTGCAGAAGGAAGAGGATATTCAACCGAACACGCTGGACAAAGAACTGCCGAAAAAGAAATAGCCTGCAAAGAATACTCATGCACATCGAAAATAAACATGCCCAGGCCTGCCTTGCATCCGGATCTCCTGCCGGTGATGCAAAGCGGTTGAGATCCCTTGATGACCTCCTTGCCGGAATTTCCTCTACTGTTCTCTCGACGGGGAGCAGTACTACGGAAAGACTCCCCTATATTTCCGGGATCACGTCGGATTCGAGGAAGGTGGGGGATGGCGATCTCTTCGTTGCCATTACCGGTGGCAGTCAGGATGGTCATGCGTTTGTCGACGAAGCGTTTAGGCGGGGTTGTGGCGCGGTGATGATCGAAAAAGGTCGCATTGGTACGGAATCGCTGCTTGGCCGGAACATCTGCGTTGTTGAGGTCGAAGACAGCAGGTTGGCCTATGGTCAGCTAGCTGCAGCGTATCACGACTATCCCGCAGAAAATCTTCAACTCATCGGTATCACAGGAACTAACGGCAAGACGACGATCACCTACCTCCTTGAAGAAGTTTTGGTCGGTCTGGGAGTTCCCGTAGGAGTTATCGGTACAATAAATTATCGTTACAGGGTGGATGGGCAAACGATTATCCAGCCATCGCCCCATACCACTCCAGAGGCCATGCAGCTTCAAGGACTCTTGCGAACAATGGTGGATGCGGGAGTCCGGGTGGTCGTCATGGAGATCTCGTCCCATGCTCTTTCTCAATCCAGGATTGGCAATATTCTCTTTGATGTGGCTGCCTTCACCAATCTCACTCGTGATCATTTGGATTATCATCTTGGCATGGAAGAATATTTTCAGGCCAAAACTCAACTGTTCACCGAGCATCTCAAGAAAGAGGGCTCGGCAGTTATTCAATTTTCAACAAGGGCTGCAGCAGAAACTAACTGGGCGGACAAACTCGCAAGCCTCTGCAAGGAAAGGGGCATTGCGGTCATTGGTTGTGGCGAACTGCCAGAGCATGATGTCCGTCTTATGGAGTATTCGTCTGACCTCTATCACAGTGAAATATGGTTGAAGGTTAATTCGCGGGATGTTCGCCTTGTTTCCGGTCTTGTCGGCCGGTTCAATGTCGACAACATCATGACCTCAATTGCTCTTTGCTCTTCCTTGAAATATCAGGTGTCGGACATTCTGTCGCATCTTACTTCGGCTGGCGGTGCGCCCGGAAGGCTGCAGAGGATTGTGGTCGATGATGGTGGAATTGATGAAAAACCGGTGGTCTTTGTTGACTTTGCCCATACGCCTGATGCCTTGCAGAAGGTCCTGGCCACACTGGCTGCTCTGCCGCATCGCCAGCTCTTCTGTCTTTTTGGCTGCGGCGGCGACCGAGACCCTGGTAAACGTCCGGTCATGGGGCGGGTAGCTGCCGATGTCGCCGATGTTGTTATCCTGGCAGATGACAATCCCCGTAGCGAGTTACCCGAAACTATCATGGAGCAGATTTCTGTCGGCGTTCTTGAAGCAGGTATGTCTGTCCGGGAAGTTGACTGGCTTTTTTCCAGGGAAGACCGAGAAAAAGGCTGCGTGCGATTTGACACGCGGGAGAATGCCATTCAAACCGTGATAAAGGCGGCAGGACGTGGTGATATACTTCTCATAGCCGGCAAAGGGCACGAGAAATACCAGCTGCTTCGGGGGAAAAAACGATTCTTTGACGATTGCCTTGAAGCGCGGGCTGCGCTTTCTGGCTGGACAATCGGTTCGATTGTTCAGGCAACCGGTGGCCTTGGACCAGAGCAGAGGCCAGGTGGAATGCTTGGCAAAGTCTCGACTGACAGCCGCAGCGTTCAGCGAGGTGAGATCTTTGTTGCTCTCGAGGGGGATCGTTTTGATGGACATGATTTCATCGATCAGGTTGCCAAGAGGGGAGCTGGTTGTCTGGTCGTGGCCAGGAAAATCGAGGAACGCTATGCCGGAACTGTACCTCAGGTAATCATTCCGGATACCCTCAAAGCCCTCGGTGATCTGGCAAGTTTTCGGCGTCGGCTGATGGAGAAACTCAGCTCGCCGATTATTATTGGAATTACTGGAAGTTGCGGAAAAACCACGGTCAAGGAGATGACAGCCGCCATTCTGGCCAGGCATTGGCCGGTTGGTCCTGACAATCCGGCTCACTGCGTGCTGAAGACGACAGGGAATTTTAATAACCTGATCGGCATGCCGCTTTCTCTGCTGCCACTGAATGTGAATCACCGGGCAGCTGTCATCGAGATGGGTATGAACCGACCGGGGGAACTGGCAAGGTTGGCCGAGATTGCTGAACCGGATATCAGTTGTATAACCAATATACATGCCGCCCATCTCGAAGGGCTGCATTCGCTCGAAGGAGTGGCGAAGGCCAAGGAAGAACTGTTTGCCGGCACCAAAGGAAATGGTATTTTCGTGGTAAACCTCGATGACCCGCTGGTGAGGGCCTGTGCCGGAAGATATCCGCAGAAATGCATCGGCTTCAGCTGTGGTGCGGAAGGCATGCAGCATGACCCCGATGTCTGGGCCAGTGATGTGCAGGTGGGCGCGGAAGGGTTGATTACTTTCGTCATGCATCTGCGGCAGGAAAAGGTTGATATCCACCTATATGCTGCAGGCATCCACAATGTCGCAAATGCCCTTGCTGCTGCCGCAATAGCTTGGTCCGCCGGAGCGGGAGCCGCGGCAATAGCCTCGGGGTTGTCGGACTTCCGAGCGTCTGCCAAGCGTATGGAGTTGCTGGAAGGGATAGGCGGATACGGCATCCTCAATGATACCTACAATGCCAATCCCGCCTCAATGGCAGCTGGCCTTGCAACTCTGAGCCAGATGCAGGCGCGGATCTCCATTGCCCTGCTCGGAGACATGCTCGAACTGGGTGAGACTACTGAACCCGCCCATCTTGAATTGGGGCGATTAGCCAAGACCAGCCGGGTTGACTATCTTGGCTTGGTGGGAGAATATGCCCGGTTCACGGCCCAGGGTGCTGTCGAGGCCGGCATACCGCCAGAGAGAATACGAACTTTTATCGACAAAGAGGATGCCGCCCTCTGGCTGGAAGCACTCCAGGCGGAAAAAGAATTGAGCAAGGGAGACTGGTTGCTTGTCAAAGCGTCGCGTGGCCTGAAAATGGAAACGATCGTAGCGCGTTTGACAGGAAAGACTTGAGTAAAACAGGCGTTCAATGTACATAGCTGTTTTCTGTAAGGCGAACCAAAAAAAACAACCGCACATTGAACTCGAGAGACGATTTTCCATGCTCTATCATCTACTGTATCCATTACATACAACCTTCATTGGTTTCAATGTTTTCCGGTATATCACCTTCCGCTGTATCTGCGGGGCGATAACCGCTTTTCTGGTAATGTATTATTTCGGGCCGGCCTTCATTCGGGCCATGAAACGCCTGCAGATTGGCCAGGTTATCAGGGATGACGGCCCCGAGACCCATCTTTCGAAGCAGGGAGTTCCAACCATGGGTGGCATGCTCATCCTGCTGGCCATCAGCGTCTCAACGCTGCTCTGGGCCCGTCTTGATTCAGGGCTGGTCTGGCTCATACTTTTCACCATCCTCTTTTACGGAATGATCGGCGCTATCGATGACCTGCGCAAGATTCGCAAGAACAACAGTAAAGGACTCAGTGCCCGAGGGAAGATGCTGCTGCAAGTGGCAGGAGCATCCGTTGTTGGCCTCTATATTTTTTTGCATCCCGGTTTCGATGGTCATCTCAGCCTGCCGTTTCTGAAGAATTTCCGACCGGATTTTGGCTTGTTCTATATACTATTTGCAATAATCGTGATTGTCGGCGCATCAAATGCCGTCAACCTCACGGACGGACTCGATGGCCTGGCAGCAGGGCCGACAGTAATAACAGCCGCAGTCTACCTGGTTTTCTCCTATCTCGCGGGGCATGTTGTCCTGGCCAACTATCTCCAGATTCCCTATGTCCCCGGCAGCGGTGAACTGGCTGTTTTCTGCGGCGCAATGGTGGGGGCCTGTCTGGGATTTCTCTGGTATAATGCCTATCCGGCCCAGATGTTCATGGGTGATGTCGGTTCTCTGGCGCTTGGCGGCGCGCTTGGCGCGGTAGCCATCATCATCAAGCAGGAATTCCTGCTGGCAATCGTCGGTGGAATATTCGTCATGGAGGCCCTTTCGGTCATCATGCAGGTCGGGTATTTTAAGATGACCAAAGGCAAGCGGATTTTTCTGATGGCACCTTTCCATCATCATTATGAGAAGAAAGGCTGGCATGAATCGAAGATTGTAGTCCGTTTCTGGATAGTCTCCATACTCCTCGGCCTCTTGGCCATAGCCACGCTGAAGCTGCGCTGATGAAAAGAAATTCGCTCATTCAAACAGGAAGCAGGGTGGCTGTACTCGGGCTCGGAGTTTCAGGCCGTGCCGCTGTGAGGTATCTTCAGGCCTGTGGTGCTGAAGTTCGTGTTTCGGACAACCGCCAACAGCAGCAATTGTTGGAGAAGGAAGGAGAATTTCTCGAAAAAACTGGTGTTTCCTGGGAGGCAGGGGGGCACACCTCTGCATTCCTGGAGTGCTGTGATATCCTCTTTGTAAGCCCCGGTGTTCCTTTAAATCTTCCCGTTCTTATGTGCCTGCAGCGCAAGGGCGCCAGGATCATGGGTGAATTGGCCCTGGCCTCTCCGGCCCTCTCCGAAACAGTGATCGCAATCACTGGCACAAATGGCAAGACAACGGTGACAACCTTGATCGGAGAACTGCTCAAGGGAGCGGGGCAAAGCGCGTTTGTCGGGGGCAATATAGGCACTCCGCTTTTTGAGTATCTCTTGAAGGGCGATCAATTTGACGCCGTTGTCCTTGAGGCTTCAAGTTTTCAACTCGATACTGCTGGAGAATTTCGTCCTGATATCGCTCTGCTGCTTAATGTTACCCCGGATCATATTGACCGCCATGGCAGCCTTGCCGAGTATGCCCGGGCCAAAATGATGATTTTCGCCCATCAAAGGCCGACGGATATTGCCATCATCAATAGCGATGATCCCCTCTGCCGAAGCCTTGCCGACGAAATTGGCAGTAGAAAAATGTTTTTCGGCCACGGACAGGACTGCCATGCGAGGATAGCGGGCAAGCAGATTATTCTTCGTTGGCCTGAAGACGAGATCTACGATCTGGCTGGAACCAGGATGGACAACAGCACGGGGGCTTTGAACTGCGCGGCCGCCATTCTCGCGGCCAGATCGGCTGGTTGCAGCCCTGATCGGATCAGGGCAGGTCTTGCCGCTTTTCGCCCTCTTCATCACCGCATGGAGCCTGTGGCCGAGGTTGCCGGAGTCGTTTATTATGACGATTCCAAGGCCACCAACACCGGAGCGGTCCTGACGGCGCTTGCCCAGATCGACGGCAGGGTGGTGTTGATCGCCGGCGGCAGAGATAAGGGGGACGACTATACACTGCTGCGGCAGAGTGTCAGCGAAAAGGTCCGCCGGGTTGTTCTGATCGGCGAAGCGGCAGTTCTTCTTGAAAAGGCTTTGTCCGGTGCCGTCCCCCTTGTTCGGGCGCAGTCCATGGAAGAGGCCGTGCAACTGGCCAGTGAGGTTGCCGAACCCGGGGATGCCGTGCTGTTGTCGCCGGCTTGTGCCAGCTTCGATATGTTCAACAGCTATGCCCACAGAGGTGAGGTCTTTGCGGCGGCAGTCGAAAGACTCAGAAAAACCGAGGGATCTGCTGTGCCGCAGGGTTGAGAATGCGCCAGGAGAGAGCCATACGTCTACTGCTTACCGGAGGCGGCACAGGCGGCCATCTTTTCCCGGCGATTGCTGCAGCCGAGGCCTTTTGCCGCAGATGTCCGGGGACCGAGGTACTCTTCGTTGGCACCCGCCGCAAAATGGATGCCAGGAGTCTTGCCGGGTACGGTTTTGCCAGTCGCAGCATCCATTGCTATGGCCTGAAAGGCAAAAATCTGATGGAACTCTGCAAGGCCCTGGCTGTCATGCCTTTTTCACTGCTTGAGGCAGCTTGGCACATCCACAGGTTTGCACCCGATGTGGTTCTCGGTGTCGGCGGCTATGTCACGGGGCCGGTTGTTGCCGCCGCCAAGATGCTCGGGTTGCCGACATTGATTCACGAACAGAATTCCGTGCCCGGTCTCGCCAACCGAAAGCTAGGTCGCCTTGTTCAGCGCATCTGCCTGTCGCTGCCTGATACCGGTGGATATTTCCCGAAGGAAAAGGTCCTTTTAACCGGAAATCCTGTGCGGCAGAAAATACTTGAGCTGGCCAGGGCAAGGCAGCGCGCCCCGAAAGACAACTGCACGGTGCTTGTTCTTGGCGGCAGTCAGGGCGCCCATGGATTGAATATGCTGGTGGCCGATGCCTTTGCCGGATCATCAAAAGCAATGCTGGCAGGCCTTTGTCTCATCCACCAGACGGGCGAAAAGGATGAAGCGTCGGTCAGAAAGCGCTATCTGGAGGCCGGTGTTAACGCTCAGGTATCGGCTTTTTTTCAAGACATGCCGGAGATCTACGGTAGGGCCGATTTTCTGGTGTCGCGAGCCGGGGCGACAACACTGAGCGAGCTTGCTGTGCTGGGTCTGCCCGCTATCCTGATTCCGTACCCGTATGCGGCGGATAATCACCAGGAAAAGAATGCCCGGTACTATGAACAGAGCGGTGGAGCGATACTCTTCCATGAACATCAGCTCACTGCTGAATTACTTGCGGGGGCAGTAAAGGAACTTGCCGAGAACCGAAGCAGAAGAGGGGCAATGGGACAGGAAATGCTCAGGCTTGGCTGTCCGGATGCGGCTGAAGCCATCGTTGATGCATGTCTGCAGGCGATAGGCGCCAGGATGTGTTGAAAACCTGTCGATGACAGGGGGGATGAGAGAGATGTACCGAAAAACCAAACACATACATTTTGTCGGCATCGGCGGCATCGGCATGAGCGGCATTGCCGAACTGCTGCTGAATCTCGGCTACAAGGTATCCGGTTCTGATCTGCATGGATCTGCCATAACCCGCAACCTGTCTGCACTGGGGGGGCAAATCTTCCAGGGGCACAATGGTGAATGGATAGAGGGGGCGGATGTGGTTGTCACTTCATCGGCCATTTCCGAGAATAATCCAGAAGTTATTGCCGCCAGAGAACAGTTTGTGCCAGTGATCCAGCGGGCGGAAATGCTGGCGGAATTGATGCGTCTGAAGAAATTCGGCATCGCCATTGCTGGCAGTCACGGTAAGACCTCCACCACCTCGATGGTTTCCTGGATGCTGGCCAAGGCAGGGCTCGATCCGACCATCGTGGTCGGCGGCAAGGTTGACAGTCTCGGCGGCAATGCCAAACTCGGGCAGGGAGATTTTCTGGTGGCCGAGGCTGATGAGAGCGACGGTTCCTTTCTAAAACTTTCACCGGTCCTTGAGGTCGTGACCAACATTGACCTTGAACATCTTGATTACTATCGTGATATTGATCATATCAAGGATACTTTTCTGCAGTTTATCAATAAGATTCCATTCTACGGTGCGGCGATTCTCTGCCTTGATGATGAAAATGTCGCAGATCTCCTGCCTTCAATCAGTCGAAGGATTATCACCTACGGCTTGAGTCCTCAGGCCGATGTGTGTGGTGAAAATATCTTTTTCCGGCATGGGAGGGTGCATTTTACCGTGAAAAATGCCGGTGTTGAACTCGGCGGCATTGATCTTGCTCCTCCAGGGAAGCACAATGTTTACAATGCCTTGGCGGTTATTTGTGTAGGCCTCGAGTTGGAGATTCCTTTCCCGGTGATAGCCGATGCCCTGCAGACATTTGCAGGTGTTCAGCGCAGGATGCAGAAAAAAGGTGAGATCCGCGGTATAACCATCGTTGATGATTACGGGCATCATCCGACCGAGATCAGAGCGACGCTTGCTGCGATAAAAGAGGCGTGGCCGGAAAAACGTCTCGTTGTGCTTTTTCAGCCCCACCGGTATACTCGCACGAAAGCCCTGTTCAGGGAATTCCAAACCTGTTTTCGCCAGGCCGACTGTCTTTTTATGACAGAGGTCTATGCCGCCAGTGAAGAACCGATCGAAGGAACAAACAGTCGAATCCTGCTCGAGGAAATTAAACGGCATGGACAACGCAACACCCAGTATATACCCGGCGTAGAGGAGATGGCCTCGGCCATCATTCCCCATCTTCAGGAAAATGATCTGGTGCTGACCTTGGGTGCCGGAAATATCGTCAGGGTCGGTGAGAATTTATTGTCGCTTCTGGCAGAACGACAGGTGGAATGAAGGGGTGCCGCGTATGCTCCTTGAAGAACTGCAGGGCATTGTCTCTGGTGAGATTCGATGGGATTGCCCTTTGAGCGAATATACTTCGATCGCCATCGGTGGCCCGGCAAAGGCTGTAGTTACGGCTGCAAATGAAGACGAACTGGCTGGGCTTCTGCAGTTTTTCAGCCGGACCAAGGTGGCATGGCGGATAATAGGCAAAGGCTCCAACCTGCTGATACGGGATGAGGGGTACCCCGGAGTCATCGTCCTTCTTGGATCGGGGTTCAAACAGATTGGCTACGGAGAGCGTCAGGAGGATGGCCGGATACGAGCATTGGCGGGCGGGGGCTGTGGTCTGACACGTCTGGCAATGTCCTGCGTCGAAAAGGGACTTGCCGGTCTTGAATTCGCTTCGGGTATTCCCGGAACTGTCGGAGGTGCGGTGATTATGAACGCTGGCGCCTGGGGGCGTGAGATCGCATCGATCCTGCGGACTCTCACGGTTCTGACCCCTGAGGGTGAAAGGATTCTCCAGCGCCGGGATCTGGATTTCGGCTACCGCTGCTGGCGTGATTTCCAGAAATTCTGTGGACGGGCCGTACTGATACGTGTTGAATTGGAATTGTTTGAGGATGATCCAGAGGCAGTCCGGGGTCGCTGTCTGCTCCTGCAGGAAAAAAGGCGGGCCAGTCAACCGAGGGGCGCAAAAAGCGCAGGTTCGTTTTTTAAGAATCCTGCAGGAGACAGTGCCGGTCGCCTTATTGAAGCCAGTGGTTTCAAGGGTAGGCAGATAGGGGGAGCGATGGTGTCATTGGAACATGCCAATTTTCTGGTCAACACCGGCGGAGCAACATCGTCGGATGTCATTGACCTGATGCGTCTTATTCAGCAAAAGGTTAAAACG
>JFJP01037480.1_pt1 | contig 27403 bp, 23 predicted proteins | sample 431651 | NCBI WGS metagenome assembly JFJP01 (sample SAMN02602958, study PRJNA72255) | Microbial mat metagenome, whole genome shotgun sequencing project. | biome: fresh water; feature: sink hole; material: water; isolation source: purple microbial (photo- and chemosynthetic) mats found in...
TATGGTTTTTGAATATAGGATGATTCTTTCTTTGGGGTGATCTTATATCTGAAATCGTAAGTGTCATTATTAATTGGTTCAAAAACAGATGACCAGGAGATAGATTTCTTTATTTTCAATATCTGCATAATCTTTTCAGTCAGAGCCATGTTAAGATCGATAAGATATTCATGATTTTCTGAAATGATCTTTTCGATACTCTCAAAATAGAACTCAAAATACGGGGATGAATTATATGATGCTGTCATTGCTCTCAGATGCACCTGCTGCCATCGTTTGGAGTAATCAATACGGATATCTTTAATAAGTGTCTTATGTACACTTCCAAGATACACAGGTACGGAAAGAAGCTGAGGTCCATGCGCAGAAAGAATGTAGCATCTGTTTCTGTAGGATTGTTTAATATAATTCTCTTCTTTTTCAATCAGTATCTCTTCTGCATCAGAAATCAATGAGAAGTACTCAACAGGAGGGAGGTATGCTGTGGAAATCAGTAATTTAACAGCCATCTCAAGAAGTTCATGCCATTTTGTTAATCATGCTTGCAGAGAAACCTGCACCGAATCCGTTATCTATATTCACCACTGTAACACCTGTTGAGCAGCTCGTGAGCATTGCAAGAAGAGCTGAGATGCCACCAAAATTTGCGCCGTAGCCGACACTCGTGGGAACAGCAATTACCGGCTTATCTACCAGTCCGCCGACAACACTTGCCAGGGCACCTTCCATACCTGCAATAACAACAACGACTCTGCAGCTTCGTATCTCAGGCAGCTTGTCGACAAGCCTGTGAATTCCCGCAACTCCTGCATCATAGATCCTTACCACCTTATTACCAAGCAACTCTGCTGTTATTGCTGCCTCTTCGGCAACAGGCATATCAGATGTGCCTGCTGTTATTACCGCAATACTGCTTTCCGGTGTCTCAGGCTTCTTTTTCTGCACAGAGATTATTCTTGCCATGGGATAATATACTGCTGAAGGAATGATACTTTTAACTGCTTCATACATCTCCTGACTGGCACGTGTACCGATAACATTGTTTTCCCTTTCCGACATTACCCTGACGATTTCTTTTACCTGTTCGACAGTTTTTCCGGCACAATAGATTATCTCGGGATATCCTGTGCGCATCTCCCGATGGTGGTCAATCCTCGCAAAGCCAAGGTCGGTATAAGGAAAATTCTTCAGCACCTCCAATGCTTTATCAACGGTTGTTTCCCCGTTTTTAACATCATTAAGCAGCTTTTCTACCTCTTTTACGTTCATGTTACTGTTATTTCAGGGTTAGAGCTTCCAGTTCTGTAGCCTTCGAGGTCCAAAGATACATATCTGAATCCTATTTTCTTAAGGCTGGCTGTTATCTCATCTCTTTCAGCTTTTTTTATCATTTTCTCCATGAACCCGGGAATGCATTCAATCCTTGCCACATCGCCGTGTACCCTTACCCTGGTGCCCGGGTACCCTTTGTCTAACAGCATGTTTTCTGCTGCCTCAATCATCCTAAGTGTACCTTCCTTTATCTCTGTATCATAAGGAATTCTGGTGAGTAGACAGGCCATAGCCGGCTTATCCCAGAACTCAAGTCCTTCTGTCCGCGATAGCTCCCTGATCTCTCTTTTTGTTAATCCCGCTTCAAGGAGCGGACTCCTGATTCCCATCTCTTTCAGTGCCTTCATTCCCGGTCTGAAATCACCCGAATCATCGGCATTTGTGCCATCAATTACATGCTTAAAGTTGTTTGTTTTGGCAAATTCCAGAAGCTGGGTAAATAGTGTCTTTTTGCAGAGATAGCATCTTTCAATCGGATTGTGTTTTATTATCTCCGGAAAAGCAATGTCAACTATCTTATGTCTGATACCGAATTTTTCTGTAAATTCAATAGCTTCATTTATTTCCCGTACCGGTATGTATGGGGTTCGTATTGTTATTGCAATAACACCTGATTTAACAGCCTTATGTGCTCTGTGAAGCAGGAAAGAACTGTCCACACCTCCTGAGAATGCAACTGCAAATGAGCCAAGGTCTTTGAGTATATTATTTAGTTTTATCGATTTATTTTCTGTCATTTTTTAATGATTTCGGACATTATTTTATTATAGATCTCCTTTAGCGGGATCCCGGTATCTGAAGCAATCTTTTTACAATCGTCGTATTCCGGTTTTACTGATACTTCTTTCTCTTTAAAGAAGGAACGCTTTATCCGGACTTCTCCTAAAGTTGTCTGTACTGTTTCAAATTTCCTGACAAGGGTATCTTTTCTGAACGGGAAAGTCCTGATTCCCAGAGAGGTGGACTCTGTGAATATTATGTTTTTAAGTATGTCAGCTGATTCTGTCTCACATATTACATTCAGAACGATGCCAGGTCTCCCTTTTTTCATAATAATATTAGTAAAGAAAACATCGGAAGCTCCTGCTTTAAAAAGCTTTTCTGATATGTACTCATAGAACTCGGGATTCATATCATCAATATTGCACTCAATATGAATCGCATCATGTCCTGATTCGCTCCCGGTTATTGTTTCGCCAAGAAAAACCCTCAGGAGATTAGGTATGTCTTTACTGTCTTTTTGGCCCACGCCGTATGCAGTCTTTTCGATTTTCAGTGGTAATCCGGCACTGAAATCAGTTCCGAGTGCTGCCAGTATAGCCGCCCCGGTTGGTGTTGTGGCTTCGAAGTCTACGCCTCCTTTTTTAACAGGAAGTCCTTTTATTATCTCAGCTGTGGCAGGGGCAGGCACAGGAAGCTTGCCGTGATCACACTTCACAAATCCGCTCCCCAGTTCAATTGTCGATACGTGCACACCGTCGACCTTAAGTGCATTGTAGCAGATTGCTGCTCCCACAACATCTATTATTGAATCAACAGCTCCGACTTCATGAAAATGAACATGGTCGAGAGATATACCATGCACTTTGGCTTCCGCAACAGCAATCTTCATGAAAATCTTCCTGCTGAGTTCCTTTGTGGCCGTATCAAGGGAAGAATCGTTTATAATTTTTTCTATATCTGACAGATGTCTGTGCGCATGTTCATGCCTTGTCTGTTTCACAGTTACTTTTGTTCCGGTAATGCCATGCCGCTGGTCTTTCTGAACAATCAGTTCCCATCCTTTAAGATTCAGCTTATTTAACTCATTAATAAGCAATGTTTTATCAACTCCGAGATCGATCATCGCACCCAGGTTCATATCACCGCTGATGCCTGAGAAACAATCATAAGAAATAATTTTCATGTTTATTGAACGTGTTATAGTATTAACAACAACTAAACCGGTGGAATGTTATGCAAAAATTTAATTGTTCTCCTGCAAACTTCCTTTTGCGAATATACTACATACATTCTTTACAGAATAATAAAAAAAAATCGTATTTTTCGGCTCTGATGCGTTATTCGCAGGAAAAATCAAGACTGAAAAGACATGAGAAGAAGAGATTTTCTTAAAACTTCAGCAGGTGCAGGTTTAGCTGCAGGAGCAGCATTGAGTTTCGGTGGATACGACAGACTCTGGTCTCAAACTCCTGCAGCAGCAAAGTATGATCTGGTTGCAGTTATGGGAGGTAATCCTGATGCAATGTTCGACCTTGGGATCCAGGAGCTTGGCGGAATGGGCACTTTTGTTAAGAAAGGCCAGAAAGTGCTGATAAAGCCAAATATAGGCTGGGACGTTATTCCTGAGCTTGCTGCCAATACAAATCCTCTGCTTGTTAAAAGGATTGTTGAACATTGCTTTAAAGCCGGAGCTAAAGAGGTATATGTATTTGATCATACCTGCGATAACTGGGTAAATTGTTACAAGAACTCGGCAATTGAGAAGAATGCAAAATCGGCCGGAGCTAAAGTTGTTCCGGGTAACTCTGAAAGCTATTATCATGAAATTCAGATTCCCGGCGGTGTAAAGCTTCAGACAGCAAAAGTACATCAGCTGCTTCTCGAAACAGATGTGTTTATTAATGTGCCGGTACTGAAAAACCATAATTCAACAAGAATGACCTGTTGTCTGAAAAACTCCATGGGACTTATCTGGGACAGAGGATACTGGCATTCAAACGACCTGAATCAGTGTATTGCCGATTTCGCACTTTATGAAAAGAAACCAGCCCTTAATGTCATTGATTGTTATAACGTTATGGTTAAACATGGTCCTCAGGGTGTTTCAAAAGAGGACCTGGTTCTGATGAAATCGCAGATAATTACACCCGACTGGGTTGCCGGAGATGCTGCAGCAGCCAGGATGCTAGGTGTCGCCGCCGAGATGATCGAGTATATACCTATAGCTCATAAAATGGGTCTGGGTAACATGAATCTTGAATCTCTCAATATCCAAAAAATTAAAATGTAACTTCTGATGACTTCTCCGCTGCTAAGAAGACTGCGTATTGCTTTTTCAACTCTGATTTTTATCTGTTTCTTTCTGATATTTGTCGATTTCAGGTCTCTGATACCTTCTAAGTATACAAATATCCTGTTGTTCCTGCAGTTTATTCCCTCAGCAATTAAGTTCTATAGCCTGCAGTCGATGGCTGCCGGAGGATTCCTTGCAGTTCTGGCGCTAACTGTTCTTACCGGTCGTACTTATTGTTCTTTCCTCTGTCCATTGGGTATCGGCATGGATCTGAACAGCAGAATCGGCGGACGTATTAAGAAGAAATTCAGGCGTTACGGTTTCAAAAAGCCCTTTACAATTCTTCGGTACCTGTTACTCGCTGCTACTCTCATTGTGACAATGGTTTGGGGTATATACATGCTCACACTTCTCGATCCGTACAGTATCTTTGGCAGATTCATGACATTCTTCGCCAAACCGGCTGTTATTGAGATAAACAATTTTCTTGCAGGAATACTTGGCAGATTTGATATCTATTTTCTCAGCGATATTCCATTCAAGGGATTTCCTCTTATTGTTTATGCTGTTCCGACTATGTTCTTCCTGCTTATAGGCGGACTATCACTTACCAAGGGACGGCTTTTCTGTAATATGATTTGCCCTGTTGGAACACTTTTGGGTCTTCTTTCAAAAGTTTCTATCCTCAGAATCAAGTTTGATGAAAAAGCCTGTACCAGGTGCGGAAGATGTGCTGTAAGGTGTAAATCATCGTGCATCGACTTTCTTAACCATAATATTGATGTTACCAGATGCGTCGGGTGCTTCAATTGTGTAACCACCTGTCAGGATAAAGCCATTTCATACGGTATTGTTTCCCTGAAGAAAAAGGAACATGTTACTGATGAGAGCAAACGTAAGTTAATTGCTACTTCTGTTCTCTTCCTTTTAGGTATATCGCAGATTGCAAAAGGTCAGGATAAACCTGCTCCAAAACCAAAGAAAGATTCAACAGTAAAAGAGGAGAGGAAATTTCCTGTCTGTCCTCCCGGAGCAGGATCTATTGCTGATTTCAATAAAGACTGTACTGCATGCTCATTATGCATATCGGCGTGTCCGAACGGTGTTCTGGAACCAGCTTATAAACAGTATGGTATAGCCGGACTGATGCAGCCTGTAATGAATTATCACAAAAGTTTCTGTACATACAACTGCACAGTCTGCACAGAAATCTGTCCCACATATGCTCTGCACCCTCTTGTACTTGAAGCTAAAAAGCTTACTCAGTTAGGCAAAGTGACCTTTATAAAGGATAATTGTATTGTCAAGACTGAGAAGACAGCTTGCGGTGCCTGCTCTGAGGCATGTCCGACTAAAGCTGTCTATATGATTCCTTATGAGGGCAACCTGTTAATTCCTGAAGTCAATGTTGATATATGCATTGGCTGCGGACACTGCGAATTTGCCTGTCCTACTGTTCCGTACAAGGCAATATTCGTCGATGGAAATCCGGTGCATCTTGCTGCTAAAAAGCCTTTAAACGTACAGTCCGATATAAAGACTCCTGTAGATTTTCCATTCTGATCAGGATTTTCGAATATTTTCTCTTCCGGGTAAAAATATCCTGAAAACATGATAATTGTCTGTTCCTTCATTAGGGCAATAAGCTAATTTTGCTTGAGATGAAGACTACTAGCACAAGGTGTCATCCCGAGCGTCAGCGAGGGATCTCCACGATTTAGTGAAATTTTTATTACTGATTGCCGATACTCATTTAATAATATATAATTCACCCTATGAAACCATCACATATTGAGCATATTGGAATAGCTGTTGCTAATCTTGAAAATGCAATTGCTTTTTATGAAAAAGTACTCGGACTAACCTGTTATAACATCGAGGAGGTTCCGGAACAGAAAGTAAAAACTGCTTTTTTTATGGTTGGCCAGACAAAAATTGAACTGCTTGAATCAACTGACCCTGAAGGTCCTATTGGAAAATTCATTGAAAAGAAAGGTGAAGGGATTCATCATATTGCTTTTGCAGTGGATAAAATTGAAGATCAGCTGGCTCATGCTGAAAAAATGGGTGTGAAACTTATAGATACTGTCCCCAGAAAAGGTGCAGAGGGTCTCGACATTGCTTTTCTTCATCCTAAATCGACAGCAGGTGTGCTTATGGAGTTCTGCGAAAATAAAAAAGGCTAACACTGAATACTATAAAAATGAAAAGCCAGGAAAAGGTTAAAAAGTTGATTGATCTTCGCGAGAAAGCCCGCGAGGGAGGAGGAGCTAAACGTGTTGAAGATCAGCATTCCAAAGGTAAAATGACTGCCAGGGAGAGAATTCTGATTCTCCTCGATGAAGGCAGCTTTGAGGAGTATGATATGTTTGTAACACACAGGACTGAGGATTTTGGTATGGGTGATAAGAAATTCCTTTCTGACGGTGTTGTAACAGGACATGGAACAATAGATGGAAGGGTGGTATATGTATTTGCTCAGGACTTTACAATCTTTGGAGGCTCATTATCAGAGACATTTGCACTTAAGATATGCAAGGTGATGGACCAGGCTATGAAGGTTGGTGCACCTGTTATAGGAATCAACGACAGCGGAGGCGCAAGGATTCAGGAAGGTGTGAGGAGTCTTGCAGGTTATGCAGAGATCTTTGAACGAAATATTCTTGCTTCAGGAGTAATACCTCAGATATCGGCAATATTCGGTCCATGTGCCGGGGGGGCGGTTTATTCGCCGGCACTTACCGACTTTATAATAATGAGTGAGAGGAAAAGTTACATGTTTGTTACAGGTCCGAAGGTTACAAAAACAGTCACCGGTGAGGAAATTACAACAGAGAACCTTGGCGGATCGCTTGTACATAGCACGAAATCAGGTGTTGCCCATTTTGTAGCCGACGATGAAGAGGAAGGTTTATTACTGATCAGGAAGTTACTGAGTTACCTTCCGCAGAACAACCTTGAGGAACCTCCGCTGATGGAATGTCCCGATCCTATTGACAGGCAGTCTGATGAGCTGAATACTATAATTCCTGAAAACTCCAATCAGCCATATGATATCAAAGATGTTGTATATCACATAGTTGATGAAGGTGAGTTTCTTGAAATACATTCAACATATGCCCGGAACATTGTAGTGGGATATGCCAGAATGGGAGGGATGCCGGTTGGTATTGTTGCTAACCAGCCTAATTACCTGGCCGGTGTTCTTGATATAGATGCCTCAAGAAAAGCTGCACGATTCATCAGGTTCTGCGATGCCTTCAATATACCTATTGTGACTCTTGTTGATGTTCCTGGTTTCCTTCCTGGCAGCGGACAGGAATATGGAGGCATAATTATTCATGGTGCAAAACTGATGTTTGCATATGGTGAGGCAACAGTGCCTAAAGTTACTGTAACTCTTCGTAAATCATATGGCGGAGCTCATTGCGTAATGTCTTCAAAACAGCTTCACGGTGATATCAACTATGCATGGCCAACGGCTGAGATTGCAGTAATGGGTCCCTCCGGCGCTGTTGAAATTCTGGATGGAAAAGATATAAGCGAAATTACTGATCCGGCTAAGAAAGCTGCATATATTGCCGGGAAAGAAAAGGAATACCGCGATAAATTCGCAAATCCATATGAGGCAGCCCGTTACGGATATATTGACGATATTATCGAGCCAAGAAACACAAGGTTCAGAGTGATAAGGGCCTTGAGGACTATTGCTACAAAAAAAGATCCGGGACCAATGAAAAAGCATTCCAATATTCCTCTTTAACTGTCTATAAATCTTATCTGAATAATGACAATAGATTTTTCAGCAATCGATAAAAATGCACTTTTAATTGTACTGGTTGGTATATCAATAGTGTTTTTGGCATTAATTTCTATATACCTATTTTTCAAATATATATTGCCTTTTCTCTTAAGGATGTCACTTAAGAGAAAAGCAATAAAATCGGGACAAAACAGCAACTCATCAAACCTTCTCAATGTACCGGCTGATGTAAGTGCCGCTATAGGACTGGCTCTGTATCTGCATTTTAATGAGATGCACGACGAAGAGAGTAATGTTATTACAATTAAGAGAGTATCGAGGACATATTCTCCCTGGAGCTCTAAGCTATACAACATGAGGAATTTAAAAAGATAACCTGAAATAAGTATTTCAATGAAGAATTATAGGTTTGTTATAAATGGTACCCAATATGAGGTTGACATACTATCTATTGAAGGGGGTACTGCAAAAATTGAGGTTAATGGTACTCCGTATGTTGTTGAGATTCAGCGAGAGGTAAAACAGGTCAAAACTCCAACGATAGTAAGATCAAGCATCAAAGAGCCTCAGAAAGAAATTGAAAAGAAATCGGGTGGGCCAAAAACTGCAATTAAGTCGCCACTGCCAGGTATAGTAGTTAACATTTTCGTTCAGGTAGGTGATAGTGTTAAAAAGAACCAGAAACTTTTCAGTCTCGAAGCAATGAAAATGGAGAATGAAATAAAAGCTGAACGCGATGGTACTGTAGCATCAATTAAGGTTACACCCGGACAATCAGTTCTTCAGGAAGAGGTTGTAATGGAAATGAATTAATTATGGGAAACAGAAAGCTGCTTACTGTTATCGGAATGCTGGTACTCATGGCTATTACATGGACAGCATTTGTAAAGCCTGAAAAGGAGAGGGAAAACAAGTACAAGATCGCACATACTGAAGGAGGGTACGCACAACAGTTACTCCCTCCACAGGAAACTGATCAGCCCGATACAATGTCAGGATTGAAACAGTTCTGGTCGTACACCGGCTTCAGAAACGTAACAACAGGTCATGCGGTAATGCTTGCAATTGGTATGTTTTTTCTTTTCCTGGCTATAAAATATGATTACGAACCTTTACTGCTGGTGCCTATCGGTACAGGGATACTGATCGGAAATATTCCTTTCTTTCAGGATGGAGGAGTAAACCTGCAGATTGGTATATATCAGGAGGGAAGTGTATTAAATTATCTCTATTTCGGAGTATTGAAAGGGATCTATCCTCCGCTTATCTTTCTGGGTCTTGGCGCTATGACCGACTTCTCCTCGCTGATATCCAATCCACGACTGATGCTTCTGGGAGCCGCAGCTCAGTTAGGCATATTTGTAACATTTCTTGGTGCACTTGCTCTTGGTTTTTATCCGCAGGAAGCTGCAGCTATTGGAATCATCGGAGGAGCTGACGGACCAACAGCCATATTCCTTTCATCGAGGCTCGCCAACGGAATCAACATACTGCCTGATGGGACCACTGTTAAAAATCTAATTGGCCCGATAGCTATTGCTGCATATTCCTATATGGCCCTTGTTCCTGTTATTCAGCCACCTGTAATGAGGTTGCTCACAACAAAAAAGGAGAGAAAGATCAGGATGAAACCTCCGAGGGCCGTGTCGAGAATAGAAAAAATATTTTTCCCTGTTTTTGGTCTTCTTCTTACTCTTTTTATATCACCAAGCGGCCTGCCGTTGCTGGGAATGTTCTTCTTTGGAAACCTGCTTAGAGAATCGGGAGTCACAAAAAGACTGGCTGAAACAGCCCGAACATCACTGATAGATATTGTCACCATTCTCATCGGACTCACTGTCGGAGCCTCTACTCAGGCAGATGTTTTCCTCACTCCAAGTTCTATCCTGATATTTGCACTGGGAGCCTTCTCATTCATTATTGCTACTTCCGGAGGTGTTTTATTTGCAAAGTTTATGAACCTTTTTCTTAATGAGGAAAATAAAATCAATCCGTTAATTGGTGCAGCAGGTGTTTCAGCAGTACCCGACAGTGCCAGGGTGGCTCAGATTGAAGGTTTAAAGGCCGATCCTACAAATCATCTTCTGATGCACGCTATGACTCCTAATATTTCTGGAGTAATTGGTTCTGCAGTCGCTGCCGGTATTCTTCTGGGTTTTCTGTCATAAAATTCAGTAAATTTGTTAAATAAACGAATTGTGATTAATGATGAAGCCAGCCGTTGCTATCTCAGGTAATGCCGGTCCGAAAGTAAGATCCGATTGTGAAATAACCCTGGAATTAAAAGGTTCAGGAGGAATTGTAATTGATCTTACTTCAAAAGTAAAGACTCTCTACGGTGAATCTATTGTGAATCAGGTAAATGACATGTTGGGCTTTTTCGGAATAAAAAATGCTCATGTCAGAATTAATGACTCCGGAGCTCTCCCGTTCGTAATTTCTGCCCGGCTGGAATCTGCTGTGAAAAAAATAACAGATACTGATCTTGAGTATCTTCCTGCTTTCCTTCCTGAAAATAATTATTCAACAACACGCGACAGATTCAGGTTCTCGCGCCTCTATCTTCCGGGAAACAATCCCGGATTAATGATTAATGCCGGACTACATTCAGCAGACGGGATAATTCTTGATCTTGAGGACTCTGTGGCACCTGATAAAAAGGATGAAGCAACGATTCTTGTGAGGAATGCACTGAGGCAGATCGACTTCTGTGGTGCTGAAAGAATGGTGCGGATAAACCAGGGAGAAAGAGGTATAAGTGATCTGAAGCAAATAATTCCGCATAATGTAAATCTCATACTTATTCCAAAATGTGAAAGTCCTGATTACATTTTTGTGGTTGAAAAAGAAATAGAGGCAATAACAAAAAAACTAAAACTTAAGAATCAGGTGTTCCTGATGCCAATAATTGAAAGTGCAATAGGAGTAGAGAACGCTTATGCGATCGCTAAATCCTCTGAAAATATTGTAGCTATGGCAATCGGACTCGAAGATTATACAGCCGACCTGGGAGTGCAGCGAACTGCTGAAGGGAAGGAGTCGTTTTACGCCAGAACAAGACTTGTTGTTGCAGCCAAAGCAGCAGGCATTCAACCTATAGATTCTGTTTTTTCTGATGTTTCAGATATGGAAGCTCTCAGAGCAACTGTTCTTGTATCAAAATCTCTTGGTTTTGAAGGGATGGGTTGCATTCATCCCAGGCAGATCCCTGTTATCCGGGAGGGTTTTGCACCAGATGAAGCAGAAATAGAAAAGTCGAAACAAATAGTACTTGCCTGGGATTCGGCAATGAAAAATGGTCTGGGAGTGGTGGCGCTGGGATCAAAAATGATTGATCCTCCTGTTGTAGCAAGGGCTCAGAAGACAATAGACCTTGCAATACGTCTTGGTCTGATAGGCAGGAACTGGATTCAGGATATTTCCGGAGAAAACAAGTTATAAATCAAGATATGACTGTCAAAACTGTTAAAAATGCAGCCGGCAGACTGGTCCCGACAGAGATCAACGGTAAACCTGTGATCCCGTTCAAAGGAGTTGGAAAACATAAGCCGGAAGGCAGAAAGTATTCACCACCGATACCAAGCTGTTCTGATTACCCTGAAGACGGAAACAAGGTTGTCGGCTCACTTGAGGAAGCACTACGGAAGTGCGGACTAAAAGATGGAATGACAATCTCCACTCATCATCATCTCCGCGATGGAGATCTTGTTAGCAATAAAATATTTGAAATAGCGTCTCAGATGGGGATCAGGGATCTGGTGTGGTTCCCGTCTGCTTCCTTTCCATGTAACGACCCGGTTATCAAATATCTCGATGACGGGACAATAAACAGAATTGAAGGCAGTATGAACGGTCCTCTTGGAAGATATGTTTCTGAAGGTAAAATGAAGGGCACTGCTGTTCTGAGGTCGCATGGAGGAAGAGTTCAGGCAATTCAGGATGGCGAGGTAAAAATAGATATTGCTGTTATGGCAGCCCCGTCAGCCGATTCGTTCGGCAATGCCAGAGGTACTGGCGGAACATCCGCATGCGGAGTGATCGGTTATGCCAAGGCAGATGCAATGTTTGCCGATAAGGTTATTGTTGTTACCGATAATCTTGTTGACCTGCCATGTTTTCCGATGGAAATTGAAGGAAATTATGTTGATTATGTGGTGGTTGTGGATAAAATTGGCATACCGGAGAAAATTGTATCAGGCACGACACAGATTACAAAGAGTCCCGACAGGCTGCTGATAGCCGATCTTACAGCTTCTTTCCTTGAGAAATCAGGGATCCTGAAAGATGGTGTAAATATGCAGGCAGGTGCAGGTGGAACATCTTTAGCAATCGCAGTATTTGTTCATCAGATCCTTAAGAATAAAGGCTGGAAGTCGAAACTTGGTTTTGGCGGAAGTACAAAATATATGGTGAAGATGCTTGAAGAGGGCCAGATGGGTTATATTCTTGATGCCCAGGCTTTTGATCTCGATTCCGTAGCCTCAATTGAGAGAAATCCAAATCATGTTCCATACTCTGTTTTCAATGCTTATAACTATCATTCAAAGGGTAACCTTACAAGTATGATGGATATAATGATACTCGGGGCCACCGAGATTGACCTCAATTTCAATGGTAATGTGGTAACTCATTCTGACGGTTATCTCCTTCACGGAATAGGAGGGTGGCAGAATTGCCTTCATGCAAGAAACGTAATTCTTCCGGTTCCGTTATTCCGCGACAGGATCCCGGTAATAGTTGATAAAGTGACAACGCTCTGCGGACCGGGCGAACTGATTGATGTTATTATTACAGAAAGAGGAATTGCAATAAATCCGTTACGTAAGGATCTTATTGACAGCGTAAAAGACAGCGGGCTTCCCCTGAAAACTATTCAGGAACTGAAGGATGAAGCTGAAAAAATCTGCGGCAAACCTCAGAAACCTGAATTTGAAGATGAAATTGTTGCAGCAATAAAATGGGTGGATGGAACTGTAATAGATGTAGTTAGGAAACTTAAAATTAAATAATCTCCGTTATGAAAAAGTATAAGTGCGTTATTTGCGGATATGTATATGATCCTGAGACAGGTGATCCTTCAGACGGGATTAAGCCCGGTACTCCTTTTTCAGATCTTCCTGATGATTATATCTGTCCCGTATGCGGAGCAGGCAAAGATGAATTCCTGGATAATGTCTAACTGATTGATATTATTTGGCCGGCATCCTTGTAATTACATCAATCAGGAGATCCCAGAACATTGAGGCAGTTTTAATCTCAATCATCTCCTCGGGGGTATGTGCTCCTCTTATTGTAGGGCCAAAGGATATCATATCAATTCCTTTGAATTTTTCATAGATAAGACCACATTCAAGACCGGCATGTATTGCTCTTACTGCAGGGTCTTTCCCGAAAAGTCTGAAATATGATTCCTTTGTAATTTTAAGGATCCCGGAATTCATATTTGGTTTCCAGCCGGGGTAACCGTCTGAATGAATGACCTTTGCATCGGCAAGTCTCAGACATGACTCCACCATTTCTGAGACTGCAAATTTTGACGACTCAATTGAACTTCTTTGAGTCGTAACTATCTTAATTGTATTGTTTTCGGAGAATTTTGCTGATGCCAGATTTGTGGAAGTCTCAACGAGATCTGTCATTTCTTTTGACCAGGCTATTGCACCGTGAGGGCAACAATTTATCAGATTAAGAAATTTTTTCTGACTTTCCTTATCCATAACGGTTCCTGGTAATTCTACGTCCCTGAATGTAATCTTAAGGTCTTTCTCAAGATCTCCAAATTCGTCAACCAGGGTGAGATAAAATACATCGATATATTTACGTATTGTACTGCAGTCATCTTTGCCGGCAACTATTGTTGCAAAAGCCTCTCTTGGAATCGCATTTCTCAGGTTTCCTCCATCGTAGTCAGCAACTGAAATTTCCAGCTTATTGGAGATATTCCATAGCAACCTGTTCATTATCTTCACAGAGTTTCCATATCCTTTATGAATCTCATCGCCTGAATGTCCGCCATGTAAACCGGTTATAGAAATTCTCAGAGCACATTTACCTTCTCCTGATGGAATATTATCATATTGCATTATTCCTACAGTGTCCATTCCGCCTGCACAACCTATATACAGAATCCCTTCGTCTTCAGAGTCAAGGTTTATAAGCGTTCTTCCGGTGAAAAACTCGGGTTTCAGATTTATTGCCCCGGTCATGCCTGATTCCTCATCAACAGTGAAAAGGCACTCTATCTCTCCTGCAACAAGACTTTTATCAGTAAGAATTGCCATCTGTGCAGCTATTCCGATACCGTCATCAGCACCAAGAGTTGTTCCTTTGGCACAAACCCAGCCATCTTTTATTACAGGAATAATAGGATCGGTTTTCCAGTCGTGCTGATAGTCAGCATTCTTCTCCCCAACCATATCCATATGGCTCTGCAGAACTACTGTTTTGATGTTTTCCTTCCCGGGAGATGCCGGTTTTATGATCAGTATATTCCCTGCTTCATCTTCTCTTGCCTGCAGTTTGTTTTTAACTGCAAAATCGAGAAGATATCTCCTGATCAATCCTTCATTCTTTGATATACGTGGAATACTGCAGATCTCTTCAAAGTAAGACCAGATCGGGGCAGGATTTAATTGACTTAACACACTCATAATTAGAAAAATAATCCTTATCAGGCTGCAAAAATACTAATAAAATCCCAACTATTTTGTTATATTGTTAAATATTTAACACAATTCAAATCAATGCAAATTTTGACTATTTTTACGTAACACTATACTTCTAATAAAGGATCAGACTATGGCTAAGCGGACAATTATTACATTACCCGGAGATGGAATTGGGAAAGTAGTTTTAAATGAAGCTCTTAGGGTCCTCGATGCTGCAGGATTCGAAGCTGATTATATTCATGGCGATATAGGCTGGGATTTCTGGTGCAAAGAAGGTAATCCTATGCCAAAAAGGACAATTGACCTTATCGAAAAGCATAAAATAGCTCTGTTCGGAGCTATTACTTCAAAACCTAATGATGAAGCAAAGGCTGAGCTTGCACCTGAGTTGCAGGGAAAAGGATATTCATATTCCAGCCCGATAGTTGGTTTACGTCAGCATTTTAATCTTGATATATGCGCCAGACCATGCAAATCATATAAAGGCAACCCGCTAAATTTTGTAAGGCGTGGAAAAGGCAACACAATTGACGAGCCACTTGTTGATGTTGTTATTTTCAGACAAAACACTGAGTGCCTGTATGCCGGAGTAGAATGGACTAATCCTCCTGCGCAGGTATACGAGGCATTTATGACACATAAGAAATTTGCCGAAAACTTTGGTAGTGTGCCTGTTGAGGAACTTTCAATATCAACAAGAATCTTTACCAGGAAAGCTACTCTGAGAATCCTTGAGGCGGCCTTTGAGCATGCACGCAAATTCGGATATAAATCTGTTACTGTATGCGAGAAACCAAATGTCATCAGGGAAACATCGGGATTAATGTGGAAGCTTGCTAAGGAGATGCAGAAAAACTCTTACCCCGAAATTAAACTACTTAACACAAATATCGATGCCCAGATGATGTGGCTTACAAAGAATCCTGAGGAGTATGGTGTTATTGTGGCAGGTAATATGTTCGGAGATATTGCTTCAGATGCTTTTGCAGGACTAATCGGAGGACTTGGATTTGCATGCAGTGCACAATTCTCTTCTGATGGCATTGCTGTTTTTGAACCAACTCATGGTTCAGCGCCAAAATATGCAGATTATGAGATTTCTATAGTTAATCCAATTGCGATGATCGAGTCGGCATGTATGATGCTCGATTATATAGGCGAGATGAAAATATCTTCGAAAATCCGTAAAGCGATCGCAACGGTAATCGAGGAGGGGAAGGTACGCACTTATGATATGATGAGGATGCCTGGCCGGCCTGAGGTTATCAGGAACGGAGCAGCTTCAACAACGCAAATGACCGATGCCATCATTGCCGGATTAAAATAATAACCTGAAAGATATGAATGCTCATGTGAAGAAACTATGGCCGGAACTTGAATGGATAAAAGACAAGGTTCTGAGGGAGAAAACTGCAAAAACATGGGAGATTGCCCTTGAAAGAAGTGTGCTTAAGGCATCTGATCTGGATAATATTCCTTTTACATTATTATGCGGACCTGATTTGAAAGTGAGTTTTATGGCCCATAAACGCTGTGTTGTGCATATTGCCAGAGCCAGTGGCGAGAAAATGAACGAATTCTTTACTACTGACCTGCCTGTTAATATGGATGTCCTTATTTCAGGGGCAATACTAGCCGATGTGGGCAAATTACTTGAATATGAGCTCGATAAAGATGGCAAAGCAATCCAGGGAAAGTATGGGCAGTATCTTCGTCACCCGTTTTCAGGAGTATCACTTGCAGAAGAGTGCGGCCTACCGCCTGAGGTCTGCCATATAATTGCAGCTCACGCTCACGAAGGGGACCTTGTCAAAAGAACAACCGAAGCCTACATTGTTCATCATGCCGACTTCATGACCTTTCTGCCATTCAAAACCAGGCTGCAAGTCTAAAATAATGCCACCAAGGCACCAAGACACTAAGCTTCACCAGGGAATCTAAATTCATTAAACTTGGTGTCCCTTTGTGTCTTAGCGTCTTGGTGGCAAAAAAATATTATGAATATAATTTAAGTTAAGTTAAGTTAAGTTAAGTTAAGTTAAGTACTCTTAGTTTAATAACCACGATGAAGGTACCATAATTTTTTGCTGACCCGGAGCTGTTACAAGGAATTCAAGTCCTACACCGCCTTCGCCCTGGAAATACTCTATTTTGAGTTTATGATATCCCTTTGCCAGTGGGTAGCTTCTGCCTTCTTCCCGCATACCGTGTATGCCATCGTTTAAAACAGGTTCAGTCCCGGCCTGGTTTTCCAACTGCTGTTGCAGCTATCGGTTCACTCTTTTCAATCAGAAATGATATTGTTATTGGCTTTGAAGACATTTTCAACACCCATTTTATTTACTTTCCGGTCATAGGTCATAAGCCCGTTTGTCTCGGTCTCCACATCTGTGGTCTGGGTATAAATTGTCGCGCTTAATCCGTTCTCTTTTACAAACTTATGAACCTGATCATAATAAGCTTCATACTTTGAAAGTAACTGAAGAGTATCTGTCATATTCCGGTATCCCCAGTTTTTTTGTTCCCAGGTATGTCCCTGCAGGGGGAGACCTAATCCCCCGAATTCGCCAAGCACGATAGCCCTGTTCTCTTCGGCAGGCGGACATGCGGGATCGGGGTAATGGTGGATGTCATTCACATCACCTGTTCCTCTGTCGGTCCAGCCAGAGGCACTGTTTACAAGCCTGGTCGGGTCGTAATCTTTTGTAAGCTGAGTGATTCTTCCTGTTTCGAACTGTCCCCAGCCTTCATTGAAAGGAACCCACATTATAATCGAAGGGTGATTATATTTTGTGTCAATCATACGCTTCAGTTCATACTCAAACTGTTCTGTTGCCTCTTTTGATTTTTCTATATCAGGCATACTGCCGTTTATATGTCTGTCACCGCTGGGCATATCCTGCCATACGAGGATCCCAAGTTTGTCGCACCAGTAGTAAAAGATCCGGTTTTCAACCTTTACATGCTTCCGGAGCATGTTGAATCCCATTTTTTTTGTCATTTCTATATCGTACACCATTGCCTTCTCGGTGGGAGGTGTATATAGTCCATCGGGCCAGAAACCCTGATCGAGAGGACCATTCTGGTAGACAAATTTGTTGTTCAGAAGAATTCTTGTATAGCCGTCATCAGTTTTTCCAAGTGATATTTTTCTGATTCCTGTGTAAGTGGTCACTTTGTCGATAACCTTGTTTCCATTTTTCAATTCCACTACAATGTCATACAGGAAAGGATTTTCAGGTGACCATAACTGAGGATTTTCAATTTTTGCAATAATCTCTTCACCCGGTTTTCCTGATGCTTCAGCAACTTTCTTATCTTTTGCTTTAATTGTGAAATTAAGAGTTGCTTCATCTCCGTTTTTCACATCCGTTTTAAATGTGATTGTACTATTATCAACGTTTGTTACAGTTCTGAAAGAAGAAATATATGAAGCATTTACAGGTTCAATCCACACTGTCTGCCATATACCTGTAGTTGGAGTATACCATATGCCTCCCGGATTTGACACCTGCTTGCCCCTTGGCTGAGGTCCCCTGTTTGTCGGATCCCAGACACAAACCAGTAACTCATGTTCTTTCTGACCGGCAAGAGTTTCGGTTATATTGAATGTAAACGGATCATAGCCCCCCTTATGGCTTCCGGCCTCTTTACCATCAATCCATACAGTTGTTTCCCAGTCGCATGCCTCAAAGTTCAGAAGAATCTGTTTTTTGCTCCACACATTAGGTACCCTGAAAGTTCTTCTGTACCAAAGGTTCTCACTTTCGCTGACTCTTTTTTTAACTCCTGAGAGTGCTGATTCAACAGGGTATGGAACCAGAATGTTACCATCCCATTTCTCAGGCTTGACTCCTTTCGGAGTTATTGCATATTCCCAAAGTCCGTTCAGGTTCATCCATGCATTCCTTTTGAGATCAGGACGGGGATACTGCAACCAGGGTTTTAGAGGATCAACATTTTCAGCCCATTTTGTAACTATAGGATTATCAGCAATTTTCCAGGTAATTTCATTATTACGTGTACAATTTACACTTAAAATGAAAAACAGCAGAATCGATACCTTTAGAAGAAGTTTCATATTTTTTGATTTTAAATATTTTAATAGAATGGTGCTGGTTGCTAGATGCTGGGTGCTTTACGCTTTACGTTCTACGCTCTACGCTCTACGCTCTAAGCTCCATGCCCCATGCCCTGTGCCCCATGCCTTTATCCAAGCTTCATCTTCTCCACCTCTTCGATATTTCTCTCGTTGGTAACGGCCTTGGCATCGGGAGTATACAGATAATCAATAAGATCCTGATACTTTTCCATTATTTTACCTCTTACTATTTTCATAGTGGAGTTCATAAGTCCGTTATCTTCAGTGAAGCTCTGTTCGAGAATTCCGATAGCCACAGGCAGCCACCTCTGCGGGAACATATGTCCGTACTTTCCGTTTGACCGGTACTCATTGACTTCATTCTCAATAAGATTGATAACCGCTCTTTTTCCTTCATCTGAATCGGCTGTAAGGTTTTTCTCCTCGAGGTACATCTTAAGCGCGTGCTGATTTGGCACAACCAGAGCAACAGTATATGGCTTCTGATTGTTGTAGAGCATGCACTGATCGATATATTTTGACTGTTCCGAGATAGCTTCTTCTATACCTTCAGGACTGAATTTTTCCCCGTCGTCGGCAATCAGCAGACTCTTGAATCTGCCAAGGACATAGAGGTATCCATCTTCCGACATGTAGCCCATATCTCCGGTATAAAGCCAGCCATCCTTTATTGTATCTTTGGTAGCCGTATCATTTTTCCAGTAACCATGCATTACGTTGCCGCCCCTGATAACTATTTCACCTTTTTCTCCTGCAGCCACTTCGTTTCCGTCATCATCACATATTTTCAGATCCATATTGTTTACAAGCACACCTGACGATCCCAGTTTATGCCTTGCTGTTGAATTGGATGAGATTACCGGTGAGGCTTCACTAAGTCCATAGCCCTGGTACATCGGGATTCCAAGTGCATAGAAAAATCTCTGCAGTTCAATCTCGAGGAGGGCGCCACCTCCGATAAAATAGTCGAGTTCGCCACCATAACCTTCCCTGATTTTACTGAAAAGGATCTTGTCGTAAAGTCTTAGCAAAGGTTTTTTAAGTTTCTGAATTCCACGACCTTTATTCCATCCCTCCTTATTATAGGAATATGATATCTTAAGTGCATGATTAAAGAGCATCTCAATGGCAGGACCTTTTTCCTTAATTCCCTTTTCTATGTTTTTCCTGAAGTTTTTAGCTATGGCAGGAACACTCATAAGCAGGTTTGGTTTGATCTCTTTAAGGCACGATGGAAGGTTTCTGAGAGTCTCCATCGGCGTTTTGCCTGTCTTAACAGAAGCTATACTGGCGCCTTTCCCCATGAATGCAAAAATGCCGCAGGTATGTCCGAAAGAGTGATCCCATGGCAGTATCAGCAGTGTCTTGTAAAATGAAGGGATATCCATCAGACTGTATGACTGGTAAACATTAGTAACGTAGTTGCCATGTGTCAGGATAATACCTTTTGGATCTGCCGTTGTGCCTGATGTGTAGCAGATATTAGCAAAATCAGAAGGAGTTATACTTTTGTATACTTCTTCGAACTTCGTCATATTTTCAGGCTGATCAAGCCACTCCCTTCCGATTTTTCTTACTTCATTAAAATGCATCTCATTCGAAGCATACTCCTCCTGAGTATCAAAATGAATGATCTTTTCAATTGTAGGACATTCATTTATTACCGTTTTAAATTTCTGAGACTGAATTGATGAGACAAGTATCATCCTCGAGCCGGAATGGTTGATCCTGAACTTAATCTCATCAGGATTAAGTTTCACCGACAGTGGAACATTCATCGCCCCGGTATACAGGATACCCATTTCTCCGATAACCCAACTGTTTCTTCCTTCAGAGATAAGACTCAACCTGTCACCTTTTTTTATTCCAAGCTTTAATAGTCCGGCAGCAAATTCATATACCTGTTTTCTTGTTTCGCCATAGGTTGTGCCTTCATATTTGTCGTTTGGTTTCTCCCACAGATAAACATTATTGCTGTGCTTCTCAACGCTTTCCTCGAAGAATTGTATTAACGATTTCATTAATTTAGTTTTAATGATTATTTAAATAATATATGCCGAATATACAAAATCTGCAGTATTTCAGATACCACCCTGAATATTTATATCATTTGGTTTGGTTTTCAATTATTTGTATCTTTGATTATTAACCTTTTAGATATTGTGAGTAATAAATAAGTACTAATTTTTTAACTATCTTATTATGAGACATTTATTATCTATTGCTTTAATAGTTCTTCTGGTAGCAATGCCTTCATGTAAATTTTTTGGTAAAAAAGCAGCCCGGGAAAAAGCCCAGGCAGCCTTGTTAGCCAGACAGGATAGTATAAGGGTTGCTGATTCAATAAGAAAGGTCCAGGAGCATCTTATGGCGCTTGAAAATGCCAAACTTGATTCAATAAGGCTGGCAGAAGAAGCACGTCTTGCTATGGGAAGCAGATACAATATTATAGTAGGTAGTTTTATTACCCCTCAATATGCAAAAGACCTTCAGGCAGAGTATATTAAGCAAGGCTATAATGCTCAGATATTACAGGTTGCCGGCAGCAAGTTTGAGCTTGTTGCGGCTGAGGGTCATAAAAGTTTCAGGACAGCTGTGGAACGTCTTAAGCAGTTCCAGGATACCATTCAGCTAGATGCCTGGATGTATATCAAAAAATAATGGATTTTATTTACGAAAGATTGTTTCTTCCCTGTCTGGGCCGACTGATACCATAGTTACCGGAACTCCGGTATTTTTCTCAATAAATTCAACATAATTCCTGAGTGATTCAGGCAGTTTGTTGTATTCCCTTATACCTGAAATATTCTCATTCCAGCCTGGTAAGTCGGTGTATACCGGTTCAATGACTGAATCGATACCATATGGAATTTCGTGACATTCTTTACCATCTACTTTATATGATGTGCAGATTCTGATTGTCTTAAACCCCGACATCACATCTGCTTTTGTCATGAATAGCTGTGTAATACCGTTTATCATTATAGAATACTTAAGAGCTGGAAGATCGATCCATCCGCAGCGTCGTGGACGTCCGGTAGTCGATCCGAATTCCTTGCCTATATCTCTCAGAAGTGCTCCGGTGTTATCAAAAAGCTCAGTAGGGAAGGGGCCGCTGCCGACTCTTGTGCAGTATGCCTTGAAGATTCCGAAGATTTCACCGATCTGTTTGGGTGAAATCCCCAGTCCGGTGCAGGCTCCTGCGCTTATAGTATTTGAAGATGTGACGAACGGATATGATCCGAAATCAACGTCGAGCATTGTACCCTGAGCACCCTCGGCAAGTATTTTTTTGCCGTTATTAAGTTCTTTATTTACAAGATATTCAGTATTAACAATAGGGAAATTCTTAACCATCTCAATACCTTCGAACCATCCCTTCTCATATTCACTAAGATCAAATTTGAAGTCATAGCTCTTAAGTATTTCAAGGTGCATTTCGAGATGTTTCTTGTAGATCTCGCGGAAATCTTTTCTGAGAACATCTCCAACGCGCATGCCATTGCGGCTTGTCTTGTCGGTATATGCAGGTCCGATTCCTTTCAGAGTGGATCCGATTTTCGATAAACCCTTTTTACTTTCATAGGCAGCATCGAGTATTCTGTGCGAGGGGAGTATCAGGTTGGCCCTGGTCGAAATAATAAGTCGTTTTGAAAGCTCTTCCACAGTTGGCCCCAATCCGTCGATCTCATTTTTGAAAACTGCAGGGTCGATTACCACACCGTTACCTATAATATTCATCTTTTCGGGATGAAAAATTCCGGATGGTATCAGATGCAGAACATGCTTTACATTGTTGAATTCAAGCGAATGACCGGCATTTGGTCCTCCCTGAAAGCGTGCAATTATATCATAATCAGGACTGATTGCGTCAACAATTTTTCCCTTTCCTTCGTCACCCCACTGCAGGCCTAACAGTATGTCAATGTTCATATTAGATGTAGTGTAAAAAGTTAAAATGCCTCACAAGGTACGAAATAATTCTGCTTGTTGGCCTCAGAAATCAAGATTGTTAATAAATGGTAATTTATAAATATGGTCAGGGTTAATCAGGATAAAAGGAGGGTCCTAATCTTTTTTCTTTCCCTTGTAGTGTCCATATATATATAAGGAATGATACTGAGCAGTAAAATTATGTAATCCACTGGCTGTATTTATGATTTCATGAATTCTCGGATCGCAGAATTCAAATACATCACCCGTTTCAATATCAATAAGATGATCGTGCTGACCACACTGATAAGCTTTCTCAAATTGTGCTATGTTTTTCCCAAACTGATGTTTGATTACAAGGTTGCAGTCGAGGAGTATTTCTATCGTATTATATAATGTAGCCCTGCTCACCCTGTAATTCTTATTTTTCATGAAGATGTAGAGCGACTCAATATCAAAGTGACCTGACCTGGAGTATATCTCATCGAGAATAGCATATCTCTCAGGAGTCTTCCTGTGTCCCTTCTTTTCGAGATATTCAGTGAAGATCTTCTTAACTGTTAACCTTGTATCGTCACTAATCATATCTGGTCTAATTTAAAATAATATCAAAAGTATGAATTTTTTACGGATAACCTAATTGAATTCCGAATGAATATTACTTGGTAAATTCTTCAACTCTTTTAACACTCTCAATTCCATTTATATTGGAAATCTTCAGAATCAGGTTGTTAAGGTCCTTGGTGTGATGAACATATATGTCTATTGTCCCTTCAAAAATGCCGTTTTTAACAGAAATGTTAATATTTGTCATGTTAACTTTAAGCTCTGATGATATTATATTGGTAATATCATTTACCAGACCGATCCTGTCAATGCCTGTCATGCTTATCCTAGCAATGAATGAAACAAGTTTATGTATTGCCCACTTTACAGCAATAATTCTGTTTCCTTCATTTGCCATAATCCTTATTGCTGCCGGACACTTTGGTTTATGAATAATAATGCCTCCTTCAGGTGACCGGTATCCCGTAACTTCATCACCGGGAATTGGGCTGCAGCATTTGGCAATTTCATATGACTGTTCCGCATTATCAACATTCTCCCTCAGAAGGAAAGGACCTTTATTATCACTCTTCTCTTTTGCATCGGCTGCATCCTTCTTTTCTTTCTTTGATCCGATAAGCTTTAATTCCCAGTATTTTATCACATTACTGGCTGGACTCTTTTTTACCAGTTTCTTGAGATTATTAAGTTTGATTGCACCGTTACCAATTCCGGCAAACAGTTCATCCTTGTTCGATACTTCAAGAGACTGGAGAAGATTCTTCATGATCTCTGCATTCAGGGTAAGGCCTATCTCCTTAAGTTTAAGATCGAGTATCGTCATACCTTCCTGGATTGCATCTTTTGATCCCGATTTAAGGGCATTCTTTATAGCTTCCTTTGCTTTGGATGTCCTTACAAATGAGAGCCATTCCTTTTCGGGCCTGGCAATATCGGAGGTAATTATTTCAACCTGATCCCCGCTCATGAGTATAGAGTTGATGGGATTAAGCTTATAATTTATTTTTGCACCTATAGCCTTGTTGCCTACCTCAGTATGAATTTCATAAGCGAAGTCAAGAGCTGAAGCACCTTTAGGAAGGCTTACAAGGAATCCCTTTGGTGTGAAAACCATTATTTCGGAGGAGAAGAGGTTCATCTTGAATTCATCAAGGAATTCAATGGGATCTTCCAGCGGATTTTCGAGCATCAGACGGATCTTTTTAATCCATTTGTCCAGTTCACTCTCCTGAGCTTCGTCTCCCTTGTACTTCCAGTGAGCAGCATATCCTCTTTCAGCTATTTCATCCATCCTCTGGCTTCTGATCTGAACTTCAACCCATTGGCCGTCGGGACCCATAACAGTAAGATGCAGAGCCTCATAGCCATTTGGCTTCGGTCGGCTTACCCAGTCTCTCAGTCTGTCGGGTTTAGGAAGATATGTGTCAGTTATTATTGAATAAATATTCCAGCATTGTGTTTTTTCAGGAAGTCCGGGAACCGATTCAAATACAATTCTCACCGCAAGCACATCATAGATCTCTTCAAACGGAACATTTTTTGCCTGCATCTTTTTCCAGATTGAAAAAATCGATTTGGGCCTTCCGCTGATATCAAATTTAAGTCCGGTCTCATTAAGTTTCTCAATAAGAGGAAGTGAAAATTTATTGATGATCGAGATGTTCTTTTTTTCAGAATGTTTAAGTTTGGCAGCTATTTCCTCATAGATCTGGGGCTGACGGAACTTAAAGCTAAGATCTTCAAGCTCGCTCTTTATTGCATACAGTCCAAGCCTGTGGGCAAGAGGGGCATACAGGAAGATTGTTTCACCAGCAACCTTCATCTTCTTATGTTCAGGCATCGAGTCAAGAGTTCTCATATTATGCAGCCTGTCTGCAATCTTTATGAGAATTACTCTAAGGTCGTCGGAGAGAGTGAGAAGCATTTTGCGGAAATTCTCAGCCTGCAGAGAGGATGAGTTTTCTTTATTGTAGGTGCCTGAGATTTTGGTCAGGCCGTCTATAAGAGAAGCAATTTTTGGTCCGAATTCCCTCTCTATATCTTCCAGAGAATAATCGGTGTCTTCAACAACATCGTGCAGCAGTGCCACAGCAATTGACTTGGCTCCAAGTCCGATCTCCTGGTTTACGATTTTTGCTACTGAAATCGGATGAATCACGTACGGCTCACCAGATTTTCTCCGCATGTTCCAGTGGGCCTCATTTGCAATTTTGAAGGCCTTGTCAATCATCTCTCTGTCGCCTGGCTTGTTGCACCTAAGCAGATTATTTACAAGAGAGTTATATTCAGCCTGAATAAAGTTCTTGTCCTCCTCATCAAAAAAATCCTTGTTCCCCATAAATATCTATGCGACACCTTTCTTTGCCGGGTACAAATATAACTCTTCCCACGAAAAGTTTATAGCTAAACTTGTATAACTGATGATGATTTTGTTACCTGTTCCTGATAATTGTTACAGTTCCTGTCCTGGTTATAGTCTTATCAGAAGGAGTATTAACTTTTAGAAACCAAAGAGTTACGCCCTGTGACTGAGGATTGCCGTTATGTGTACCATCCCATTCATCAAGGTGATTGCGGGTCTCATAGAGCAATCTGCCGTTGCGGTCGGTGATAATAAGATGATAATCTTTTGGTGTGAAAGAAAGAACAGGTTTGAATTTGTCATTCAGAAGATCACCGTCAGGAGTAAAAACATTGGGAACCGTTATTACCTCACTCGGTAATGTGCAGATTTGAGCAGAGCGACTCTCTCCTGTAATTCCGTGAGGATTAGATATTTCACTTGCTTTGATGTAGAAACATACATCTTCAGCTGATACTTCATACATTATATCTTTATAACTTAATTTTAAAAGTGTATCAGATACACTTAATGTTGTTTTAATAGTAAAACCATTCCCGGTATTAATATACAATCTGTATTCAGCAACGGATCCCAGCCACTCTTTATATGAATTCCATGCTAAAATCAGATCATCTCCGCTTCTTACCATATCTAAAACAAGGTTTGAGCAGAGATTTGATTGTGTGACAGGGACATTACAACTGTTAATTGCTGAAAGTCTGTAATAATTTAAACTGCCTGCTTTAGCCTCAGAATCTGTAAATAGTATCTTTCCGTTATCTGAGACTGGTCTGGCTATCTCCTGAAATGCTCCGGATGTTCCTGTTTTTCTGCTGAGACTGTAATTTTTAATCTCCGAGGCCGGATCTGCTGTGAATGAAAGTGATATTTTATTATCCTCATTTACAGTGGCATAGTCTGCGTTGATCCAGTCAGGGGGACGCTGCATCTTCGTCGACAGGCAACTCTTGTTCGATGTGGAGAAAGTGCCATCATCGAAAACTGCCTTTACTGCCAGACAATACTGCGAATCAGTTATAAAATCTGTGATTGTAAAGCTGTCAGAACTTTTGCCGGCAGTATACATTTCTGTGAGTGGTGCTCCATTAACAGAGACAAGAATTTTATACTCCTTTACAGGTTTCGGAAAGTCGGAGTATTTATTCCAGTTTACAGTTATTTGCTTTAAACAAGTATCGATTGTTGATGATGTAAATATTGTGCTGAGTTGATTAGAGAAGATACTTGTACATTCAGGAATTCGTAGGGCAGCAACTACAAAAGAAACACTAAAATACTTTGATGCCGTTGTTGCATAACTATAACTGGTCTGAAGAGGATTCTTTATAGTATCAAGAGCAGGTGCATCGTTATTATAATATGAATGAATTACATATGCAAAAATATTTTGGGAAGGGCTTAAAGACCAGTTGATTATTATATTTCCAGTTTCAGGTTGAACTGAAACTGATGTTAGTGTTGGCGGTAAAGGATGGTCACAATTAGTCTGGGAATAAGCAGTAAACGGGTAAAAAACGAAAATAATTATAAACGATATTATTACCACATTTCCTGTTTTCCACAGATGGGAAATGATTGACTCCTTCCCCCCTGGGGGAAGGTTGGGAAGGGGGTTATTATATCCAAAAAAAAATTTCATTTCATACCTGCTGTGATC
>JFJP01026518.1_pt1 | contig 27396 bp, 10 predicted proteins | sample 431651 | NCBI WGS metagenome assembly JFJP01 (sample SAMN02602958, study PRJNA72255) | Microbial mat metagenome, whole genome shotgun sequencing project. | biome: fresh water; feature: sink hole; material: water; isolation source: purple microbial (photo- and chemosynthetic) mats found in...
TTTTCGTTTTAGAACGAAAACATATAATGATAATAATTCCATTTTACTAATCATACTCTGTATGATTCTAAAATAAGTGGCACAGGGGCAATCAAGTTAGTTAATCATTCTATAATCAGGTAATCTCTTCACAAATATCAGGTATAATCAAGCTCGTTATCTTAGTATTCACCAATCTAAAAAAAAAATAAAAATAAAATAAATAATGAAGTGAAATCGAAAAAAAGGAAACAGTTTAAAATAGAGTTATGTTGTATGTTCTTTTTATTGATATGTTTATCAGATTAATCAATGTCTTTTTCTTCTTCTACAAATTCTTTTTTCTTTCGGTGGTTCCTCAAAATTTTGGCTTTATTTCTCTTATTTCTCTTATTTCTTATTTTAAGGTCCATCTTCAAATAGCATGAATTCATCAGCTAATTAACTAAACGGATAATCTCTATCAATATTCAAGTTGAATTTAAATTAATCTTCTTCTTTTTATCTACCATCAACATGTACTGATATAATCTTTTATATTTAGAAGCTTCTTTCTTGTTTATTATCTATTTCACATAAAGCCTCTTATTTTTCAAACATATCAGCAGGTTCATCACATCTTAATTCTTTTTCTTATTCTTCGTTCATTCTTAATGCTTCTTTTAATTTAATTTAATTCTTCATTTCTTTTCTTACTATTATATTTTATCTATTTTTCCTTCGGCCTTATGAAGTATGCCACCATTTTAATACCAATATTTTCATATAGTCAAATCTACTTCGTACCTTATTGTCGTTTAGATCTTATATTAATTCATTTTTTAATTATCTCTTATAACGATTCCATTCTGATTCTTCAATTGGCATATTCGTTTGTTAAGCATCAAGTACTGATGTGTTTGGTTTTTTAATTGGCCAAGTCCAAACTGTCTATAAAACATCAAGTGTCATAGGTAATTCTTTCTAGGTTTCAACCCAAGTTGTTGTTAACGCCCCTTTAACATCAGTATATGCAGTCCACACTTGAGGATTTTCAGGATCTGTTGGATTTATACCAAACTTCATAATTTTAGTATTAAAGATTTCTGGACGGGGAAATAAATGTTATCTGAATTTATCTTTGTTTGATATTTTTGTATCCTTTTAGAGAACTGATGGCTTTAATTATAAAAGTGAACTAAATTCATTATATTCATTCAAGAATTCTGGATTAATCTTTTATCTAATTGTTTGAATATTATCAATTAAAAACATAATATCGATTATGCTTTTTGAAAACGATTTGAATATTTCTTTCAATTCTGTATTAGGTGCATTTTGAATTCCAATATCAATTAATGTCTCTAAAAAGAATATCTATTCTTTGACATTCTCATATGTATTTTTTAAGTAAGCACTGATTATATTTCTTGTCATTATTTTCCATACATTTCGTTTACTTTCACCTTTAGCATTTAATTACCAATCATGTATGAAATTAGCCTCTGTTTCGAGATAATGAGAAAGTAATAAACCACTTGCTGATCTAGGACGAGTGATTTCATATTTTGTAAACCATTGATCTAATTCTTCTTAGTAATTCTTTGGTAGCATTACAACAGGAAGTTGATATTACCAAGTGATATTAAGTTTTTCGGCTAATTCTTTATCTAATGTTATTCTTTTAATACAATGCATTTGATTTAATAATACAAAGTTTCCTTTACTATTTTCATCTTTGAGAAATGTTAATAATTCATTCATTTATTCTTAATCAAATACTGTTCTTTTTTTTCTTTCCTCTTCTTATTCATGAATATAAAATTAATATTTTATTGGATCACAACCTTTTTCTTTAAAGTTTGCTCCAAGTATCAAATGTTTCCCAATTAATTTAGGATCATGTTATGTAAGTTATAATGCTAATGGAATATTTTTCTCTGAATAATCTTTTATTTCTAATTCTTCTAGTATCTCTTCATATGGCATATTTTTTTCTTCGAGTTTTTTAATTTCACTTCCTCGATCCTGGAGTTATTAATTATGAGCTTCTTTATGTTTTTCAAGGATTAATCTGTGGCTTTATGAAAGCATTAAGACAGTTTAAAAATTATTATTAAAGTCTTTTTTCGTAAGCATTTCAGCATCATATAAAGAAGGAATAATTAGCATAAGCTCTATAGATTTTTCTTTAAGAACTTAAACCATATCATGAATTATTCTTGGATTTGGTTAACCAGTTATACATTGTTTATTTCTTCTTTATTTAAATGTTTAAGCCTTTTTCGATTTAAGGTTTAATATTTTCATTAGATCATTTAACTAAAAGACTCTTATTAATGTATTCTCAAAATATTCTTTTCTTATTATCTTTACTCCTAGAACACCATTAAAGCCTACCCAACAAGTCATATTCATCTTTGTTTATTACATGAAAATACAAAATCCATAAATGAGTTAAGTCAATTCAAAAATATCAAATTTACCCGGATTCTTTTTAAAGTATTAATGATTCATCGACCTGAAGAAACTTATTAAATCATTGATCACATCTTAAAGAGGGTTCATTATTATGATTATTACATCTTCATAGCATTTCGTTGGATTTACTTCAATGATATGATTTATATATGCTCCAACATAGTAGTACATAACTTAGGGAAAGATCATTGGTGGCATATTTATGAATCGTTCTTCATAGAAAAATCTTGTAATATATTTGTTTAAAGCTTGTCCAAGAGTAATTGTCATTGAATCAAATCGATTTTTTAAATGTTCTTCTTTAATATCTTTTTAAATTGCTCTAATCTTAGCCTTTTCTTTTTATCTTGACTACCATAGCTCAATATTTGTACCAAGTAAGAGAAAATAAGGAACCTTTTTTAAGCTTTCAATCAATATCTTATTCATATCTTTGTAATCGTTAAAGTAATTATCTTCATTAAATTATTATACGATTTTTAAATTAAATAACCAGTATGGCTTTGGTTCTGGAGTGATTGTTTTACAGCATACATATCCAATAACTTATTACTCTCCAACTATATAAATGAATTTGAGATCAGTTAATGTACTTGCGTATCTAAAAGAAGTAATCTTTGCAAGTTAACTTACCATAAAGTCATAAAATATTTTTACTGTGTCTTTATAATTTTAGATTGAACAATCTAGGACGAATTTTATGCAAAACTTTAAACCTACTTATTAATTACATTATATATCAATGAATTCATTCACAATCTTCATAATGTTAGCATCTTCATAGACATTATTTTGAAATCTATGAAATTTTAAATTTTTTACTAAAGCTGTCATTTTTAAATTGCTTGTCCAATTTTTATTTCCCATGAAAGTAGTTATTCTGGCTTATAATGAATACCTTCGATATATTTCAGGTACTTGTAACATTGAAGAATCTTAAGCCCAAAATATTTTATCATTCATTTCTTCCATCATTTAGGAATCAATTTCTTCTTATTGTTATTTTTCTTTATTGTCTTTTTATTCTTGTTTTTATATATCAACTCTTTTTTATTACTATTCTATTTCAATTTCTTATTATGATTATTATTCCTTGTCTAAAAAGTTATCAAACATACTAAGCTATTTACTCAGATCTACTTAACCTAATCGTTATTTGTCTTCTAATTACTGAGCTATTTCTGCCTAAGTGGCATTCTCTTTTACCCAGATTTTATAATTTTTCATGTCTTTACCAACAAAGGTTTTGAACATAATTTTATTTTTTTACGCAAAATAGAATATTTTTCTAAAATTTAATCTATCGGATATTTTATACTTAATTTCTATTGGATAATATTTTTATATAAAAATAAAATCTCTCAACAAATATCTTGTTAGTTTCTTTGTTTTTTCTTCTATTTACGCAAAATATAACAATAATATATTCATTATCTCAATATACTACATCACCTCAAAATTTTTTATATATATTTTTTATTATTTTTATTATGGACCTTGATTTTTATGTTGCAGAAGATCATTATCCCAATCATCGAAATTAAAGTCCACCTAATGATGATGTTGAGCTGGTCTAGCATTATAAAAGTTTTTTTATGTTTTTTATTTTTTTTAAGAATAACTTTCTGAAATGGATAAGATTTTAAAGAATCTATCGAAGTATTGTGTTAAATTATAGGATGCTTAATATGATCTTGAACGTTTTTACCCTGTTAAATCAGAGATTCCATTAGAAACAGATTACAATATTTATTTAGTTTAATTAGGTAGTATAATTCAGGAAGCCAATGCTTTGTATTACAAATATTCAGCTTATATAGAAGAAAGAAGAAAGAAAAAGAGATAATTACTTGAACAACTTGGACCTGCTTGATTTTTCAATTATTGTTTTCATTACATTATTTTCATTCTGAATTTCAATCCAATTTTTTTTCTTCATCACCCTAGACATAAAAAATGACTAGCTTTCATTTCCTCTTCTCCTTTTTACCTATTTCTCAATGGTATTAAGGCTAGCAGCAACTAATTAAAGTATAAATTAGGTGTACATTCAAATTAATTAATTTAGAGTTTTGCGTAAAGTCTTAATTAAAACCTTAAAACTTATATAAGTACACATTTAACATGTATAAAGTTATATAAAGGGTTTATATGAGATTTTTTACGAAAAACACAACAAAATTAAAATAAATTCATAGCAACAAGGTTAGAAAATTCATCAAATCTAAGATTATGGGAAAATGATATTTATGATATGCTCTCGAATACCATTATTTTATTTTTCTTAAATATCTTGTTAGAATAGTAAAAGATTTTTAAATTTTTTATAAAAAAGAAAAAAAATTATTTCTTGAAAGTGTTTTATCTAAAAACATAGGTTTAGCAGGGAAATGGTGAATGATTATCATAGCAACTATCCTATATTTTTTTAAATGATATATTCACAATCTAAAAAAAGATATTTTCTCAAATTTTTTTAATATATAATTTTTTTATTATAAAAAAAAAATCGAAATAGAATATTTTTCAAAATAATGAGATCAAAAAAAAAAAATGGAAGAAAGGGTGTTTTATGTACTAAATTTTTTTATAGGAAGATCAAAATCAAATCAAATTGTAATTATGATCTATGGGGCACATAACTTTAGGCATATTGGGCACCTTTTAATTAATCATCACTGGATAAGATTTCCATTCTCCAAATGATTTTAAGGTTGCATCACAATCGGGTAAAACACAAAAATGTAATGGTTCAAGTAGTGTAGGTCGATTTTAGTAACACTAAATTTAGTGTTTCATGGCACACAAGTTAATAGTATCTATAAAAGGTAAAAAAATTACAATAATTACTTTAGTTCTGGTATTCACAAAGAATATTAACATTGAACCAAATATCGTTCTTCCAAACAGCAAAGTTAGTTTCAGGAGTCAAGGGAAGAATCGATTGAACATAAGGTCTTAAAATTTTAATCCAGGAACCTAAAATGCTGTCAATAATGAGACATCTTAAAAATCTCTTGATCATGTTCAAGAAAACCCCTTTAGGAGGAAATGGAGTAGGTCCCCAGGTCTTATTAATTCCCTTCTCAACCCACATTGGATGAGTTCTCCACTCTAAAACTGCGGAACTTAAAGTAATTGGGGTAGCTGCTGTAAAAAATTTTGGATGGAGAGGCTCTAAATGCTAAAAGGTAGCATTAAACTCAGCAGAGCAAGTAAGGAATATGTTATCCTGACCATTGATGAAAGAGTCAACACATTAATCTAATGTTTATTCCTAGTCCATATTAGCTTAGACACAAAAAAATAATAATGATTTTTTACGCAAAACTAATTTTATTTGAACGCAAAAGTACAAAATAATTATTTTTGATTGGTTAATTTTTTATAATAAGAATAATTTATTATAAACGAATAAACGTAATTTTTTATAATTTAATTCGAATTTTATTTTATATAATTTTCATTCGGAAATATTTGAAAGTTCATTTTCATCAAATTAGTCTGATTATTCTTCTTTTGTTTTTTAGTTTGACTGTATTACTTCTTCTGCAATAGTTGGTGTAAAAATTAAATCGTATTTATCATTAGTTTTTATTTTCTTTTCAGGTTCTTTTTCAATTTTTTCTTCTTCTTCTTCTTGTTTTTTTTAATTAAGACACGTCAATATGGCCAATTATAATTTATTAATAGAGTCGTCATAAATTACAGTATTATATCCTTCAAAATCTGTTTGACTTTCTAATTGTTCCTTTTTTTTTGCAAACTAAAAATAATAGAACATATCAAGGAATACTCTGTTCTTAAATAATGCAGCTTAAATGATATTCTAGGTATCAGTTTTTTATACTATTGATTGAATAGCTGAAATCTCTTCTTCTAAAAATTCTTCTTAAAAGATTTCTTCTTCAGAATAATTATCGTCATAAAGTAATTCACAAAGTTCTAAAAATATAAAACAATTTCTTTTGAAAATAAAAGGTCTATTTAAATTATTATAAAGTAATTCTTTGTATAAATAAAGAGTTTCAATAGTCTAGTAACTTAAAGTTTTGGATGTAAAATAAGCAGTAAAAGTAGTTTTTGGAAAATATACTTAAGGTAAATGTGAGATAGTAAATGGCATACTTTACATAAATATACTTCTTAACAGCCATATAATTGGGATAAGTTTAATTGGAAATACAAAAAGAGGAAATGGTAATAACCAAAGATTAGACGATTTCATTAATTATATGATTAAATCAAATTTAATTTATTCATCCTTAAAGAAATATGTTCGATATTATTTCATTGTTTAAATTAGTTTTTCAGGGTATTTTATTCTATTATCAGTAATGTGAAGATTATATTATTCAATAAGAATATTAAAAAGAGTTTCATCAAAAAGTTTAGTATAATCTTATGTAAATAATGGACACCAATATTAAGTAAAATCAGGTTTTAATTTAGTATGATTTATCATTTATTTCAATTATTTTTTAAGTTTACTTAAATCGCAAATATTAATATCTTACTGTTTAATATCTTTTAAAGGTTTATCTTCGATCATTATATTTGATTTACCCGATGAATTACTAAAGTAATTATATTCCCATTATGTATTATGTTTATAATTGTCATATTCACAACTAATAAAAGAAATAAAAAATGCTTTGTAATAATCAGCAAAACATTAAAGTTAAGGAAAGTTATTAAGTTAAATATTAAATGATTTTAAAGAAGGAACATTCATCCAGGTATCAAGTTGTTATTATTAATTTTTAAATTAATCAATTGGTATCAACTTTTCAACATCAATAATAAAAAAACGACTTTCTAAAGTACTAAATGTTTTGCCATAAACAGTACATGGATGAAAGTTTGAAAGAACAATTATCCATCCATCAAAGTTAAAGGTAAATCGTGAATTTTTAACATTTATTTGATATATTGAATCACACATCATTTATAAAGTTTATAATTTTATTTATCCATTGAATTCATCCAATATAATAAATGATTAAAATGGACTAAGATTATCTTAAAAGTCAGATCCTATTTAATACTTCCACGAGTATTAACCAAATAAACTGATTAAGATATTTCCAATTGAACTTTTTCCTTTGTTTGTGGATTTCGAATAAATCCAAAAATGTCTTTTTTTTTCTGAAATTGTTAAGATAGGTAAAATTAAACCCCATGGATTCGGTAATAAAACTGGCTTATTCATGAATATCTCCTTATTTACTTATTTAGTATAAGTAATAAAATTTTAGAGCTCATTTTCTTTAATATTAAATGAACTTTCTAAGAATGATCGAATTCCTAATATTTAAAAGAGTCGATAACGATTTCTATATTCTTATAAATCTAATAATACCTTTGAAGAAACGTTAAAGGAAGAGAAAACCTTATATTCTAATTATGATTATTTATTTTTTTCTTTAAATGTATCAATATATTTTGAATGATTTATTTATTTTGTTTCTTTATGTCTAATAAGTAATTCGAATGGATAGAACTTTAAAAACTATTCATTAAAACTGATATTATTAAATTCTGATTTATTCAAATATTGCAAATTTACTTCTATTTGGTTTTAAGTTTTAAAAAAGGCCATTAAATGAATCAAAGGAAATTATGACTTTAACATACATATAATAACATGGTCTAATAAGTCTTATTCAAGATACTAATTCGGATTAGTTGGATATTCTCCTTTCAGATCAAATAAATATTATATTACCGCCATATTTTTTATTTTAAATATTAATTGTTTTTAAATGATATTTATATTTTAAATCAAGTTTTCTGTTCCAAATACTTATATTATTTCTTAATTCTTTTAGCAATTTATAATGGTTACCAACCAAGCTTTATATCTGATTCATAGATTTTTTATCTCATATATTATTTCCATCCAAATCGATTATTTCCTTCAATGCATATACCAATTGCAATAGGCATTATAATGTTCCAAATTTTACCAAGCTATAATTCAAAGTTCTAAAGAGTTTATTTGTTGTAGAATCTCCAGCAATCCTATAGATAAAAAGTAAAACAATCTAAGACTAATTTTTAAGCATCAATATAGAGATCATCCAATTCTTCAAACGTAACATTATTATATGTTAAATCCTTATAAACTGGCCATGAATTAACTGGAAGGTCTTTAGACTTCTTTCTCTCTTCTAAATATTCATCAGCTAACTTTATATATTTTTAAAGTTCAAGGTCATCCATTAATTATTTTATTAATTATATTATTATGAATAAATATATTAGAAAAAAGAATGTATAGAATTAAGAGTTAAAAAAATAATAGAACGAAGAAGAAGAAAATATTATTCAATGGGAAGAAACCGATGATGGATTTTTAAGAACTCCTATTAAAAATGAAATTATTAATTTAAAAAAAGAAGGTCAAAAAATAACAACAGTAGATGGAATTGCTAAGTATGTAGTTGTAAAAATGGAAATCTTTATTTTATAATTCTTTGATGAAACCAAAAGAATCATTCATTAGAATTAGATTATTCTTTCAGATATATAAAAATTTAAAAATATTTTAACAAATATTGAAAAATAAAAAGAAGAAGAACTTATATAACCTGAAGAATAGTTATAAATAAATAATTTCTTATCTATACATGAAGGTATAATGATAGGAAAAAAAGATTATCCATTTTTCGATGATAAAAAAATATATCCTGAAACTAATATTTATGGATTAAAATTTCCTATTTTTAAAGCATTTAGATATTTATAAAATAAACAATATAAATATTAAACCAATAATGCAAAAACATTTTTAAATTTATTTGACAATTAATAAAGAACTATTAATTAAATTTCAATTGAATATGAAATCTTTTTTTAAAATACTTTAGATTACCTTTAGGCTTTAATTTTAGATTATTATAAATAAGAATTATTAGCTAATCTTTATATTATTTAAAGTAAAAGAGAATAATTGATTGAAGGATAAAGTATAACTATAGAATTATTTTAAAATGTTAAGACAAGAATAGTATCTTGGTTATAATTATTGCATAGATAATATTAAGATGAACGTTTAGTAAGAATAATAAATGATCCTTTTTAAGCCCCTTCAGAAGCTTTAAAACATATATTTAAAGTAACAATATATTAAAAAACTTCGTTAAAAGAATGGATAACGGGTAACCTTGGTAATTAAAAGTAAATTGAATAATTCTTTCGAAATTAGATATAAAGATAGATTTCATTATAATATACAAATTCTACTTCATTATAAGAATGGTATCGCGAGTTAAAACAATTAGAGTTATTTGAGGATAGTTAATTTCATCCTTCTTATAATATATTAGAAGAGAACTTTTAAATAAGATTAAGGAATTATCGAGATTAATCTCAAGAACCAAAATTAACATTTCTTATTAAAAGCTAAATGTTAGATAGTGGTTAGGAACTTATTCCAACAAATATTACAAAGTTTTAAAGGTTAATTACTGAAAAGGTGGATAAAGAGAAAATATATCGAGAAGAAACTAAACCAAATAAATATTATGCAGATCGAGATAAATGGGAATAAAAGAAGACAATTTAAACTCAAAGTAATATATTAAAAACAGATGATTTATCTAATATAAATTTAAATGATGCTCTATCATTCTTTGATAAAAGACATGTAATATAATTATTAGAGAAAGATTTTAAGGGTTCATTAGTATACTTTATGTATATAAAAAATAATACTGTTGATCCAGCATATATTAAAAAAGGCTATTCTAATATCAAAGGTTTTTAAATAAAGAAGGTTTAAGAGCTTTAAAAAGATCATATTAATATTCCTTAAGATATATTAGAATTAATTGTATAATAAGATAATCTATTTAATCCAGAATCAACAATATATCATTTAATTGAAATTGATAATACAATAATAAAAAAAATTTATAAATAAATCAAAACATTTAGTCTTACTAATTAAATTAGATTTTATTATATATGCAAACAAATAAGTGTTTTACTTTTAAATAAAATCTAGGATCCATTCGAATTCTTTAATAAATATGATATAACGAGAGAACCTTCAATTTAAAAACAATTTCCTTTTTATTTAGATTCTCATCTAATGAGTTATATGGAATTCTTTATTACTCGAATAAAATTAAAAACATTTACATTGAATTGGTTAAAACGGGTAATAACATAAATAAAATTAAATGTATTGGAATCAGAAGATATACGTTAGTTTTATTATAATGTATATGATTTATTAAAAGATTTATATTATTTAACCAAATATAAATTTGAAAATATAGGAATATTTTTAAAATTACTTATTGATTTAGTAATATTAGAATCTGAAGAATTAAAATAAGAATTTAAATATTGGTTTAACGGTTTTACTGTTTAAAACTTTAATTTAAGAAGATTTATTCGATATACATTTTATGATCCAGAATATGAAATTGAATTAGATAGAGTATGTTAAAAAAAAGAAAAGAAAAATCGTTATGATATTTAAATATATAGACATATCTTATAATTTGAAATATGTCCAATTAAATTACCTAATAAAATTATAAATGAGTTATTTTCATTAAGAAGAGTTTTTATGTATCATGATATACGATTGTAAAAATCATTTTAATTATCTTCAACTACAATTTAAGAAGGATTATAGTTAGAAGAAGAAAGGGAAACGTTGGAGGAAAAGATTTTAACATGGTTTAAAAAATAACGAACTCAAAGATTTAAGAATGATTAAGAAAGCTTTGCAGCAATTCAATAATTTAATAATCTAATTTAAGAATAATAGGAGTAACTTTAGATTCAATTTTATGATATTTATGAATTACTTAAAAAGAACAATAACAAAGATTCAGCTTTAACAGAAATAGGTCGTCGTGCTTTATTATTATAAGGTATAGCATAACCTTAATCCTCCGAAAGAATAAAAGCCTAAATTGAAAATATTAAGAATAAAAGAAATAAATTAGTTCTTTCTGAAGAATAAGAAAAATAAGCTAAATAACTAGATTAATTGATAAAATAAAAAGATGAAGAATTTAATGTTATGGAAATAATATAAGAAGATATATAACCAAAAGACAAACTAAAAGAGTTAACTAATTAATTAATTGATGATCTCTAGAAAATTGGAAATAAACCCTCAATTAATTCATTTATTGTACCAATTTAAATCATTATTATTTAATGGTTTCGATAGAATATCGAAGAAATTAATAAAGAATTATAGATATAAGGAATTATATTATCATTTTAAAATTTTTAATTAGATGAATATATAAGATAAAATTATTATTTATACAGTTTTATGAAAAAAATCCTTAATTTAGTTTTTGATTAAATTCTAAATGGATAAATTAATAATGATATATTAAATATAAATGAGGAGAAAAGATCTAATTAAACATATACTATAATAAGAACTTTAGATATGTTGATAAAGAAAATGTTCCTTAGATATCCTTCTATAAAAAATGAAATTATTAAATATAGTTTTTTAAAGAATCTTTAAAATCATTTATTGTTTGCAATTGATAATAGAATAAATACAAATAAAATTGAACTAGAATAATTTCAGATATTAATAAAATAAAGAGATAAAACTAAAATAAAAACAATTAATATTATAAATGATCTTGGAATCTTATAATAATAGATTATTAATGAATTACCATATTTAATCAATATCCTTCTAAAGATTAATATCATTTAAAATTAAATATAAGCCTAACTTATTGAAAAATAAACATTTTTTGTTTCTTTAGATCATTAAAAATAAAAGACTAATTTAAGATAAAAGCTTTTCTAAAAATTATAATAATAAGTGAATACAATTTCATTTGATTAAACAAAAGATATTATTTCAAATGATTAAAATATTTAAAAACATATAATGTCATTTAATTAAATTTAAAATGAATTATTAAAACATATGAATATATAGGAAAATTAAGAAATAAAGGATATCCTATTTAATTAAGATTATGATTAATATTCTGAAGGTCAATAATTAATGATAAATGATATAAAATAATAGATTGATTATAATTAAAATTAGGGATTAAATAATGAAGAAAGATTTAAATTATAAGAAGATTTAAAAGGGTTAATGGAATCAACTAATTTATAATAAAACTTTTAAAATTAATAATTTGATGATATCTTAATTTAAACAGAATAATAATTTTATGGAGAATTAAAACAAGATGAAGAAATACTTTTTATACTAAGTAAAACAACAGATGACTTTAGAAATTGGAATAGATTACACAAACTAGACTTTAATGAAATAAATAGAGATAAGACTTATGAAACGTTAACAGATAACGATAAATGGTTATTATAAAATTATTAATTTAGTTAATATGTTTTGTAACAATAATAAATAGTGTAGATATTAAGTAATAGATATATAGATGAATTTTATGTTAGTGATATATAAACGTATAATTGTATAGAAGAATGTTAAAAAGATATTTCAGCTTATTTTATTTATATTATTAATTTAGCAAACAAAATATAAAATATGTTAGAATTATATTACGATGATTTTTATAATAATATTAAAGAGAATTATGTGAGAAATGAATAGGTTTATAAATCTGGAGATGGAATACTACATCCAATTAAATTCTTTTAATCTATATTTGTAAAAAGATTTAATTGTCCTATCACATTCTCAAGAATATAAAGAAACAATATATTCAGTTTAAAAAGACTACATATATTATAAGACTAATTAAGTTTAAATTTATCTATTAATTTAAGTTCAGAGCTATTAGAAGTAATGAGTTAATAATGGTCAAATATTTTATATTTAAATGAAAATGAAGAAGAAATAACTTAAAGTCGAAGTTATTGTATTGAATAATTAAATTTTTAATAAAGAATAAATCAAGAGGAATTATAAAAAAGTTTAATTGGGACTGTTTAAAAATAGATAACGAAAGAAAATATTTCCTAGATTTAAAGATAAATTAAAGAAACAATTTTTGATAATAAACTCTTGCATATTTAAAAGAATAAGATTAAGAAATATTCTTAAAAGATTAAAACTATGAAAAGAAATTAATATAATTATGAATATTATAAGAAAATATAATAATTAGGCCAAAAGGCAATAGGTTTAGTATTTAACGCTCTGGTTCCCGAGCGAGACTTAACAGAACAACAAGATAATCTTATAATATAAGACAATATTAATAAATAATCCTAATAATAATTAGTAAATTTAAATGAAACTGAATACAAAACATTTAATACCTTTATATAATAATTTGATGAAATAAATGCAAATGAAAATAATTTAAGAACAGCAGAATTTTAACAATTAATAAATAATAATGAAAATGAAATTAATGAAGAATAAAAACAAAATTAACTTAATTAATTTGATGTTAATGATATTCCTAATGTTAATTAATTTGTCATTATCCCTGATAATGACCATAAAATCACTGAAGAACCTTAATAATCTCTGATATATACAAATAATAATTTACATAATGAATTTGATTAATTGAATGTTCCTGTTTTACCTTCTAATGTTTAATAAATTTAATAATAATAGGTATAGTAATAAAATATAGAGAATTATCCTTTTTTATATTAAGAAAATATTTACAAAAGATTTATAGAAGAATAATAAGAAAAGGAATTAATATTTTAAAATTAATTAAAAGAAATTAATTAATTAAAAAATGAAATATAAGAAGAAAAAAAAGAATAAATATAATTAATATAAAATGATTAAATGAAACCAGAAATAATTATTGAATAATTTCAAAACAATGAATAAATAAAAAATATAATTGAAGAAGAAGTATAAATCTAAGAGTATCAGTAACCATTAATTTAAAACGAAATTATTTAGAATAATTAGATTGAATAATAACAACCTATTATATTTAATTTAATAGATGAAAATTATGAAAAGGATTTAGATACATAATTTAAAGAAGAATAATTAAAAAATGATTAATATATTAAAAATATAACTTTTTAATTTAAGGAATAAAATGAAGAATATGAAAATAAATTAATATCTGAAATTAATTAGAAATAATAACATAATGAATAAATATTTAATGAATAAATTAAAAATGAAAATGATTAATTTGAAGAGTAAAAGAAAAGAGATGATGAAGAAATAATGAAAGCTAAGGTTATTGAAGCAGAAAGAAAAAAAGAATTAGCATTGAACTTTAAGAAGAATACATTATTAGAATAATTAAAGGAAAGAAGAAGATATGCGGAATATCAAGAATAAGAAGAAGCTGAATAAAGAAGATTATAAATAAAAGAAAATAAAGAAATCGAAGAGAAATAAAAACTCGAAAAATAAGAAGCAATTGCAAAAAATAAATTATTAGCTAGAGATAAATAAATTTAAAAATAGATTGATGAATTTAATTCGATTTTTGTTTCTCCTTTTGTTACAGAATAAAATATATTTAAGATTCCATAATAATTAAATTAAATTAGAATGAATAGAAATGTTATAAAATCTTTAATAATAGAACTATAATAAGTACTGGTTTAGATAAGTCCTTTAACCTTTAACTAATGGAATAATATTAAGATATTAGAGTTAATATCTATTTTAGAGATTATTTGTTAAAACTTTGATTTCAAATATATAGAAAATAAAGAAAGGAATATTATTAATGAATATTAGGCAATAGAACCAAAATAAGCGAATAGAAATATTCGAGTTTTATCTGTTTTAAGGAAAGTATGGAAGAATGTTGTTGAATTAGAGTAAACTAATAAAATCCCTTTATTATTTTGGGATGATGAAACATTAACCTAAGAATAAAAATAAATAATTTATGATAAGGTTTGGGCAAAAGATAATATATCACCTAACAAATATTACTTCATTAAAGGGATAGAAGAAGATTAACATTATGCTCGGATAGATGATAATTTAAATAAATAAAATTTAGAATATTGGCTTGATGGTTACGATTTAAATTATGGAGAATATTTAGAATATTAAAAGATATTTAATTATATTAATGGAAAGAAAGAAAGAAATGTGAATAAAGAATTTTTAATTTAGAATTTATAATCATATATTGATAAATATGATTAAATAAAAAAAATGAACATTGATGAAATAACGGAAGATGATATAAACAAAGAATTCTTATAAAACTTTCCTGCTCTTTAAATCGAAAATAACTTTTAAATGAAATAGGAAATGTTAATTGATATTTTACATGATGCTATAGGTTTTATTCCTTTTTTAGATATAGGCTATTCATAAACATATCAGTTGATTAAAACTAATTTGAAAGAAATTCTAACAAATAACCCTTTAATGTTTAGTAAGATTTAAAATAATATACCACTTTTAAAATGTTCATCTTAATGGAAAGATATTATATTATTAATAATGAAAGAGTTGCTCTAAAGTAATGATTTTAATCCCAATAATATTGTAAAAAATAAATTAAAATAAATGAAATAAATGGAAGATTTAATGTAACATTATATGGGTGAAGATACAAATCCATAAAGAAATTAAGAAGTTACATCTCGTTCCATATTATAATAAATATAATTACAAGAATATATGGCTTAAATATTAGATTTATCAAAAACGAGTTATGATAATCCAATAGTATTAGGTTAAGATAATAAATTTAAAACAATTGATCTTTTTGATAAACCATTTAAAAATTATAAAGAATAAACTAAAGAATAAGGAAGTCTCTATCCAAAGACAAGTTAGTTCTATACTATGGTATCTGATTTTACAAATTATATGGCTAAATAAATCATGGAATTACCAAATATTCCAGTAAATACAAAGTTAAATATGATAACTAAAGGTTTTATCGATATTTAAAATATTGAAATACCTCGGTTAGATTTATTAAGTATAGTATATGGAAAACCAAGAACATTTTAAGAATAAATTATTATAACATTTAACTTTATTCAAAATCATAGATTTTCAAGTTTGTATTAAAATGATATAAATAATAAAGGCTTAAATTTTATATTATTTGATTTAGATTCATTTATAGTTTTAGATAAAGAAAGATTTATTGAATAATTAAAAAATATTATTTAATTGAATAATTAACTATTAGGATTTTATAAAGATTTAGGACAATAACAAATTAATATTAATTTAGAAAATAGTGAAATATATAAGAAATTAACCTTTATTGAAAATGAATTAACTTAAAATATATTTAAAGAAAATATTAAAAATAAAATAAATGAGTGGTAAAATCTTTCAAATGAGATATTAACAGAGAATGATTACTAAGAAATAAAACAAATATAAGAATATAACTTTTAAGATTTAGTATATTAAGACCTTGAATAAAAGACAGGAATTGAGTCCATCAATTAAATAAAATCTTTACCATAAAGAAGATCAATTAAATTTTAATTCAATTAAGAATTTCTTAATTATTTAGAATCAATTTAAATAGAGAAATCTTTGAAAGAGACTATTGATGAATAAATAGAATAGATAAGAATAAAATTAGAATAATAAATAATAATAAATAATATAGCTTTTAATCCGTCGTCATATTGGTTTTCTCTTGCTGTAGAAAAAAATATAAATATATTTGATAATACTTTAATACATTAAAGCTTATAAAAAGTATTAGATAATTGCCAAAGTAAATATAATTAAAAACTGATCAAAGACTTTACTGATATTGCAAGTATGTCTTCTTAAGAATAAGCATTCAATATATTAAGGTCAAAGAAAAATATTATAAAATACTTTTTAAATGTTAAAAAAAGAGCAAATACAATTTAGATACAACAAATGAATCCAATTTCACTAGAGTTACATGAACTATTTGAGATATTATAGAGAGTTGCAGAAAGACCTTTTATATATACAAATGAATGGATAAATTAATAAATTGAAGATTATTTTAAATTACATCCTGCTTTATTTACAGAAATATAACCTAGTGAATTTACAAAGATAGATATATATGAAAAGAAGATGCCGGAATATAATATTTCTGAATAATTATAAATATTTTAAATATTAAATTAAAATGATAGATAAGAAGAGAATGAGAATATATTTAGAAGAGAAAGATCTGGGTTAATTCAATTTTTATATTCAAGAGAAAGATAAACTCATCCTTTTATAGCTAATGAAAACAATAATTTATCTGATTAAATTGAATAAACAAGTTAAGATATCTTAGAGATTTTAAAAAACTAAAAGAAAATTTTAGAAACAATATAATAAAAATTTAATTTAATAGAAAAAACGATAAGCTTTATTGAGTAATTAATTTAAAGGATATCTGAAAATATTAATAATTTATTAACAGGATTAATATACAAATGAATAATATATTATATTATTTTTATTTATATAATATATATATATATTTAATTAATCTTCATTATTTTGATGATCTAATTATACCTTATAAAGCATCTTCAAAAAAATTATGATCTCCTTGATTATTACTTTCTAAACCAAATGGAATCTTTGAAATATATCCCGATGTTCTTTTATCTTCCATTGCTTTTTAAACTGAGAAATGATCAACTATAGTATTTTCGGTATTATAGAAAGGGTAATCTGACCGATATTTAATTTAATTATTATCTGCCAAGAGAAAAGCCATTTTAATAAAAAGATAATTTAATTATTTATTATTTATTCATTATATTAACGACCGTAAATAATTAGAAAAGTCTTCATTTTTTTCCTGTTCTTATTTGGTATTTTAGCTTTGAACCTCATTTAAAACAGGTTAAACATTGTTATTTGAATATTAGGGAGATCTTAAAGTAAAATCATTAAATCGTTCCTCCACAGAAATAGGATGATCATCAGTGTATATTTTCTGCGTTTTAGAAATATTTTGATCTTATTAATTATTAGATTAATCTTTAAATTCTAATATATCTGTAATATACTTGGTAACAGAACATTACTAATTTGAATTATCGTTACAATAATCTTTTTTCATATCATTATAAGCAGATTAAACATCTTCTTTAATTTATCTTTTTAATTAATAAATATAATTCTATTGTCCAAGTGTATTACCAATCTAATCAGCCGCCCTTTCCCACAAAGGATTGATAATTTATGGTGCTATAACATCCATCAAAGGAAGAACTTATTACATTTTTAATTATTTAAAATAATTATTTTAAAGTAATGAATAAAAAATTTAGTTTAAAAACCTTACCTGATTAATTTTCAACTTAATTAAAAAGATTATCAATCAAAGAAAATAATTAATCCTAATCTGGAACCATTTAAGATTAATATGAAAAAACTGCTTCATTTAATGATCCATTAAATTAAATGACTGAAGAACCTTAAAATTAATTTTAAGCTAAATCATTTATTATAAAAGATGGATTAATCTAATGGATATTTCCATATGCATATAAACTTCGAATTCCTTAACTTAGAAATATTATACATTAATAAATAATTAAAAGATTAAATAATGTATAATTCTATGCTTTATGGAATTAGGTAGGTACCTTAGATGTTACCATTTCAATTTACTTTTAATTAGGACGAAAATAAAACTTTAAATTAAACGATTTGTTGCTTTAATTTGTTGAACCAAAGATAAACGAAGGTTAATTAACAGAAGATGAGTTAAAAAGACTTGGCTTAACTAATGATAATTCAGAAATATATGGTTCATTAAAAAAAAATATATCGAAAAATAATAACCTAAAATCATTTTAGTTAATGCTTGAAAATCCAATAAAATATTTAACTTAAAACACGAATCTAACACCAAAGGAAATCCATAAAGTTTTATCAATTGTCTAATTAGTCAAACAACATGATTTAAAATAACAAGTTTCAGATATTAAAATAATATAAGGATCAATAATTAGTGATGAAAATTGAAATTAATATTTAATATTTAAAATAATTTTTTCTTTTATTTTTATTTAATGCAATAAGATAAATAAATTTCAGAAGGAATAAAAAAGACCTTGATATCCGATTATTAAAGGTTGTTAGATGCGTTAGCTTAAAAGTATAATCCAGAGGAATTAGAAATCTTCCTTTCTGAATAGGCAGAAGCAATTTAATAAAATGCGATCATATAAGAAAGAAAATGGTTAAAGCATCTAAGAGCTCCTGAATACATCAAGACCTGTAGAATTCCAAGTAAATTCCCGTAATAAACACATGTATTTCAATTACATAAGAGCTTTAACATATCCGGTGAAACAAACCAATTTTATATATATTGGGACCCAACATGTGTTGTCTAAGATATATTAATGTATATAAAAAGGGCAAACCTTGAACCTATATTTAATTCGCTTGGTGGTGGAGATGTGAAAAATGGAGTAACATTTAACTAAACTTTTACAATCAAAGCTGGCAATGATCATTTAAATGCGGAAGGATTTTCCTATATTGGAAATAATAATATTCCAATGAAAGATTTTTAAAGTATTAGATTAACAGGTGCTGCATTAAAAATAACATATTTTGGAAGGTAAGATGCTGCAAAAGGATTATTATACTATGGTTAAATGCCTTATCAGAAAAATGCTTCAAAACATATTGCTCAACGATAAACATTTCATTGCATTACTAATTAATTGATGCATCCAAGAAATGATTAATAGGCTAATGAATAAATGGTTGTTTAAGAAGCTGAAAATAATTTAGCATAAAATATACCAGGTGTTGCAGATGACTTTGCCATAGAAAATTCTTTTTTATTGAGTTGTTAAGGAATTGAAAATCTATTCAATGCAACTATACGAAAAGCCACATCTGGAATGAGAATTATTTGGTTACCTTTGTCTGAAGATTCATTGAAATATAATACAACGTTAGGAAGTTTGGAATAAGGAATTCCATCCTTTATGCATTATATATGTGGTTAAGGATTAGCCAGTGGTGAATCAAATATAATCCATGTAGATATGTTTAGTAGTTATGAAGCAATTCCCATTCCAAGTAAGAGAGAAATTTATAATCCACGTTCAGCTGCACCAGGGGACTTTAATCATTAAGCACAAATGATATCATAATTATAACCAGTTACATGATAAATAATATTCAATAAATTTATTAAAAAATAAATAAATAAATGTTACCTCAGTATTCTTAGTTTAATATTTAATCATAAATGATGAGTTAATTAGAAAAAAGTGAGAAAATCGATGTTGAAACAACTGTTGATATAAAACAAATATCCAAACGAATAAAAATATAAAGAAGTTATATAATAGAACCCTTTTCTGATTTAAGATTGATTTGGGATATTAATTGCATATTTTAAAGTTTAAATATCACATGCTTTGACTTAGATTAAGATAATCATATTTATGTACCATGCTATTATGAAAAGTTTCCATTAAATGTAAATACTAATAATAATGGTGGAATGTAATTAAAGAAAAATAATGTGCATTTTACTGGAGGATTGTATTCATCGAGTATAAAGGAGATTTATAATTAAATTAACTATGAAGCTCTTTAATAAAATGAAATGAATTTAAGAATTAGAGATATGAAATAATAATATCAATTTATAATGTAGAATTAAGATTAAATAGCATTATATGAAACTGTGAGAATGAGTTAAACAGATATACCATGGAATAATATTTAATATTATAAAGTTATATCTGGAAATCTTAAAATATATCCAAACATTGATTATTCATCTTAAAAAGGATTTTTAAGTATTGGAGAAATGAATTATAATCGAATAAAAGAAAGGCTAACAAAGATCTTTACAATCAATGGCGTTAATTATACTTAATTGTCTTCTTATAAATCCTTGGGTTTATTGAATAGCTAAATATGTACTTCAAAAACACCAACTACGACTATAGGTTTATACTATAGTCCTTTCGTCTTAGATGAAGATTATAAAATAAAGGGCAATTAAAATATTGAAAATCTTTATAATCTTAAGGTTTTAAAATACTAAGGAGAATATGATATAGATTATGAGTAAAACGAAGAATATAAAAACTGGACAAATCCATTAGATGCAATTACATTATTGTCAACAAAATAATCACACCCAGGCAAATTAAAATATATAATAACAGAAGGATTTCCAAGAAATGCTTTATTTAATTTTAATTATAAAGTGAAGATTGTTGAAACTATAGAGATTGATATTATTCCTATTCCTAATTAAAAACATTTATTCAATTTATGATATTAAAAAATAAATATTCAAATAATTTATTAATCCTTTTCTATATTTATTTTAACTGATTTCGGAATTTATGCTTTATTGACACTTGTACTCTACATCTTAACATGTGAATTAGGTATATTATTCATAAATGGTTTTTCTATTTACATATCATCTTATTTCTAAATTTGAACATTATTCAACATTGTATTAATTTCATCAACATCTTCTGAATTTGAATTATGTCGATTCTATATTTCGTTGTTTGTCTTTTCATTTGGACCTTTATCAAAATCCTTTGGAATTAAAACCCATACTTTATCTGTTATATATTTTTTAATCATTTTTTATTTTTATTATTATAATAATCAATATGCTGAAAAAGGATTTGTAAATGGATTGTTGTCGACAAGCTTATTTAATTTCTAAAGTTACTTTCTTTAATTTGTTTTAGCCTTATATTGTAAACGTTCCCAATTAGAATTTTTCATATAAGTAATTTTATTTATTAATTAGGCTATACACGATTATCTACTAAGAAAGGCTTTCCAAGCTTAAAACTCTTGTGCATCGTAAAAGTGTAAAGATTACTTTGTTTCTATTTCACTAAGGTTACCAGTTATATTAAGCATTTCAGGATAAACTGCATATACTCTTCCTTTAATGGGAACATTTGTTGATAATGTAAATTAAAAAAAGACACAAGGAGTTAAAGGTTTAGTTTGATTATTTGATAAACCTGCTAATGATTCTAGCTTTCGAATACGTGGTAGATATTTCGATAAAGTCATCTTTCTACGGAAAGGATACTTTGAAGAACATTAAATAATTTTCTCCTTTAGAACACAATAATCTTATTTAATATAGGCATCAAGAGCAATAATTGGGAAAATAGCAACATTATCATTATGTTTTATATAAGGTGTTTTCTTAGCAATCTTAGTAATATCTAATACTCCCATAGACCAAGTACATCCTACTGTAACATTTTCAGTAAACGATAGAGAAATGGTACACGAATCAGGGAAATAAGGTAGAATAATGGTAAAAAAACATTTGGGTAGGTTAACTATGTTTTCTTTAATAAGGACAGTAGGAATATTATTAGCATTTGAAGTACCAAATAATGCGTCGGTGGAATTAGGAATATTGTAACCTTCAAAAGGAATATCTCCCTCAGCATAAATAGTATTAACCTTCCCAACAAAAGTATCGAAAGCTAATGGTAGATTATTGTCACCAAAAAATATATTTGATGCGATTGAATTAATTGCTCCTTTTATCGACATTTTAGGTAATATTCTTTCTCTATCATTTAGTAATTTTAAAGCAACTTGATTTTCAATTATTGGTTAAGTTGCTACTATTCTTGGATCTGTTTCGATAGTTTCTAATAATTAATTAAATGTATAAGCCTCAGGAAATTAAGTTTATTATTTAGTTGGAAATAATTTCTCTCTAATTTAAATATGCTCGAAATCATCACCAGTTAATTCACCAAATTTTTTCTCTTATTTATTGTACCAATTCTCACTTTTATTACCAACCTTAGAAGCTAATTCAGTATATCCTGCTAATTATTGAAGCTTTCCTTGATCTGGTTAAAGAAAGGTAGTTACTAATATTGTTCGTTATTATTTTATAATATCAATCTTTCCCTAGTATGTTCGATCTATTTATTATTTAATTTGTGGACTACGAGCTTCTCTGATTTAAAGTTTGTACATTATATTGCTGTTTTGTATTTGTAGAAGATAGCGTCTATATTCATATGATAATGATTGGCTCTATAGAATATGCAACCATTCAGCAAATACACAATATATATCCATTGATAACGCTATTTATCTTTAACCATAAACAGATAAAAATCTGTCAACTAAACTATAAACAATAGAGCTAAAATCAGTCAGTTGCCTTCCATTTTAAAGGCATAAATATAACATTTTGATGAATTCTTCTTGAGTTGAGTCCTCATAATTACTTAAAACTATAAGAAATGAATTTAAAATAGTTGAATTTAGATTGGATTTTAATAGATTTATTAAGTCTTATTTGACCTAAAAATTACCTCTTGAAACATCAGGTTATTCAGGTTCAGGATCAAGTATAAAGGTCATTGCAAGAAAAGGATCTTAACCTTATCTAACAATATTACCTGTATCATCATTTTCATTTGCTTGCTATAACCTTTCCCAATATTCATTTTATTTCAATTAATGTTTTTAATTAATTCCTTCTCTATCAATACTAGGATCTTTATTATTCCATTTTTATTAATATTGTTGTGCAAATTAATTACTTTCAATATAAGGTTTATATTATAATGGTGGTGGTGGTCCATCTTGATTATCTACTGGAGCTGGTCCAGGTGGTGATCCACCGTGAGCATTATTCTGTTGTTTTTATTTTTTTTAATCTTTTTTTCCATAATTTGGATCACCATCAAGAATATCATCAAATTAACTATCAGGATCAGGTGGGTCTTCATCAATCATTTTATCATTACTTCTATTTCCTGTTCTTTTTGATTTTGAATATTATTTTGGTAATCGTTGTATCTCATTCTTTTTTGGTTTTTCAATTTTTTCTTCCTGTACTTTTTCTACTCTCGACATGGTTTTAAATCTTGTGACCTTTGGCAAATTAAAGATTTTATTTTAATTATTGAAATATTTAAAGAATTCATCAACAGTTTGAGGAAAATTATCATAGAAATTTAAAAGTGATTCATATTCATTTTCTTCTTTATCTTCTTCATCTTCGGTATCGTTATCATTAAATACTTCAGGTACCCTGATTTTTTATTGATGTTCATACCACTTATCAAATCTTTTTAAAATAAATGAACTTAAATAATCAAAGTTTTTTTCTTAATGTTCTTTATAATATTTTGTAATAACATTAAACAATGTTTAAATATCATACAATCTTAATTTTATACTATTATGTAATTTAATTAAAAAATTGAATTAAATAGGCTTTTAAAATAATTCGCTTTCTTTAACCAATTCAAATTCTTTAGAAAATATTTTATCTAAATGATCTATTTTTTATTCCCATATTTCATAAATTGCTTTTCTATTCAATGGTTTGAATATCTTTATAGATTATTTATTAATATCTTGATTTTAAAAATTGTCTAAGGAATCTTAAGGGATAGTAAATACAGGACTAGGAATAATCTAAAGTTTATCTGTTTATTTTGGTAATTATTCAATTTACATTTAATGATTTTGTAGTTTAGTTATTTCTTATTTAGGTTTATCTAATATCACATTTTAAGGTTTAGTTATTTCTTCTTTCGGTTTAAGAAATTAGTTAATTTACATTTAATGATTTTGTGATTTAGTCATTTCTTATTTAGGTTTATTTAATATCACATTTTAAGGATTAGTTATTTCTTATTTAGGTTCAGGTAATATCACATTTAAAGGTTTAGTTATTTCTTATTTAGGTTCAGGTAATATCACATTTAAAGGTTTAGTTATTTCTTATTTAGATTCAGGTAATATTACATTTAAAGGATTAGTCATTTCTTATTTAGGTTTAGTTATTTATTATGGAGATTTAGTTATTTATTATGGAGGTTTAGTTATTTACTATGGAGGTTTAGTTATTTACTATGGAGGTTTAGTTATTTACTATGGAGGTTTAGTTATTTACTATGGAGGTTTAGTCATTTCTTATTTAGGTTCAGGTAATATCACTTTTTAAGGTTTAGTCATTTCTTATTTAGGTTCAGGTAATATCACTTTTTAAGGTTTAGTTATTTCTTATTTAGGTTCAGGTAATATCACATTTTAAGGTTTAGTCATTTCTTCTTTCGGTTTATCTAATATCACTTTTTAAGGATTAGTTATTTCTTATTTAGGTTCAGGTAATTATTATTATTAACTTTTAAAAAAAGAAATATCTGTTTATTATTTTATTTCTTTATCTATACTATCTATAGTTTTAGAAATAATAGAAATTTTTATTAAATCTTATATAGATAATAAAGAAGTTTAAAGATCTCTTGAAAGGGCAGAATCATTTAAAAGAACAGTGTTTCTATATTTAAAGTAAAAATCAGCACTTTTCTTTATCTTTTTTCCAGAGGAAATCCATTCGTTTTAGAATTTAGAAAGAACCTTTAACACTTTGCAAAATTAACCACTAGGATCAACGTCACGAGATTTGCCAGAAATAAATATATAATGTTCAAATAAATTAACATGAATTTGTGAATTTAATTCAATTGATGAATTATCCTAAGCTAGTTCTCGTATAAAGGAAAAATATGGAAATATTTAAAAAATGTTATTTGTTTTAATCGAATAGAAAACAGTCATATATATTTTCTATAATGAAAGAAATAAAGGATTATACATATTTCTCAGGTTAGCGGGAATATAACAAAGTCTACAATGAAATAAAAGAATTATATTTTCAAAAAACATTAAAAGCTTGTTATGATATGTAATTCCAGATATAAATGTATTAAGTAAATTAATAATCTCCATTGCAATAAACTTTGAAGTTAAAGCTTACAACTCTAAAGGATTTAATGTATTTGAAAGTGTAAAAATTAATTCTTTAATTTGTTCATAATATTTGATATTCTAAATATTTAAATCATTGATAGCAGATGGGAAGTTTAGATCATGTAAGAGATATTATTCATTATTGCTATACTAATCTTAAACAGACATTTATAAAATTTATTTTTAATATTTTATTTTTGTAATCAAATAAGTTAGCAGCATTTGGTTTTGTTAATTTCCTTAATAATTGGGGTTGGATTGACATTAACATTAATATCTGGAAGTTATATTCCAAGTGGACTATCAGGTTTATCTTTAGTTTATTATATTGGTTAATCGGAGAATTGAATAATTTGATTCATAATTTTTAAATTATTTATTTATATTTTTATCATATAAATTCAATTTCCTTAATTAATAGACAAGTAATAGGAGTACTCTGAATAAATGCAACGACATCACATTAAGCCTAAACACTCATTCTATTATTAAACTCAAATATAGTAGCTTCAGGTATTAATGATAAAGCCACTAAATAAATATAATAACTATGTTGCCACATTTCGAGGTTTAGACAAAAAAGACCTGATTATTTTAAATTGGGAGTCATACAGGGTGAATTATTATAAGTCTAAAAGTTTTATTAAAAGGCATTCCAAAAATCCTAAGCTAAGAACTTAATTGAGGGTAAGGTTTCAACATAATCAATAAAATCTGACATTAAGAATGGTTTGGTCAAAAGCATTTAACATGTTTTAACTAGCGGATAGGTCTTATCTTCTTCGATTACTGAAGGATACATTTTGAGATTTCCTGTAATAGTATTCATGTTCAGAAAGGTTTAATAATTAATTATTTTATTTATTTTATTTTTATATTTCATAATGAATTTAAAAGAAAATATGGAACATTATTAAGTAAATCTGAAGAATCTAAAAGGAATTGATAATATTTAAAAAGCATTATATACTATTGAAACCATATTTTAATTTGATATGACTGATGAAAATATTTAAGAAATAAATGAAAGTTTCAGATGTTGTTTATTATTATATAAGAAAAGTTTACAAATTCATTTAACGAACTATAATAGATTGATTGAATTAAGAAAAAATAAATGATATATTTTAAGAAAACCCTATATTTAAATTTTATTTTATTTTTGTATTTAATAATTTTGTTGCCCCTGTGCCACTTATTTTAGAATCATACAGAGTATGATTAGTAAAATGGAATTATTATCATTATATGTTTTCGTTCTAAAACGAAAA
>JFJP01042775.1_pt1 | contig 27396 bp, 27 predicted proteins | sample 431651 | NCBI WGS metagenome assembly JFJP01 (sample SAMN02602958, study PRJNA72255) | Microbial mat metagenome, whole genome shotgun sequencing project. | biome: fresh water; feature: sink hole; material: water; isolation source: purple microbial (photo- and chemosynthetic) mats found in...
ATAACCCACCTGCACCGAGCTGTGCAGCAAATAAAAGCAACAGGCATGAAAGCGGGCATAGCCCTGAATCCGCATACTCCGGTTTCGGTATTGGAAGATATAGCTCAAGATGCCGACATGATACTCATTATGAGCGTAAACCCAGGCTTTGGTGGACAGAAATTCATAGAAAACACCTACAAAAAACTCGACAATTTGCAGGAATTGCTCATAAAAGTTGGCAACCCGAATTGTCTGGTTCAGGTAGATGGCGGAGTGGGTCCACAAAATGCCGGTAAGTTAAAGTCGCATGGAGCAAATGTATTGGTTGCCGGAAATGCAGTGTTCGGGGCGGAAAATCCGCTAGAGATGATTAGCCAGTTAAAAAATTGCTAAGAAAACATGAAGTATTCTGAAGTTGTAGTATTTTGATTAATTTTGCTACAATTCTAGATTTTAGGCGAAAAAAAATCAAAATTATTATCTATGAGTATGCTTATGAAATTGCTACAGCTAATACTATTTCTTCTTTTATCACAATTTTTGTATGCACAAAAATGGGTATATGATATCTCAGAGAATAAATTTGACGGTGACTCTAAATATGCATATGTTATTGGTACAGGTGATAAATTTCCATATAACACACCAAGGTTGTATGTGAATTATTTTATTGATGAGAAAAGTTTAAATATTTACATAGCCAAAGGTGGTTATTCAGGATGTCCAAATAATTTAATATACGTTATATTTGAAGGTGAAGATCAAAAATACATTTTCAATGCATCTTCAAATTCTGAAAATGATATTTGGTTTTTTAAAGAATCTCTAAATACCTACAGTTCAAGCATATCTTTCTTTGATATGTTTGAAAAAATGAAGGCTTATAAAACAATGTATGTCAGACTTGTAAATGATTGTTATCAAACAGACTTGATCTTTTCGTTGAATGGTTCATCACCTGCAATAAATTTCGTCGCTGCCGAATATATCGCAGATTATGAAACAGCTCAAATTGAGATATTGAAGAAAGAAATTGAGGATAAAAAATTAAAAGACGAAGAACAGGAAGTAATAAAAACCAAAGAGCAAAAGATCTTAGGAGGTGCAAAATTAAAAGCTAAAACTGCATACGCTTGCTCCTTCTACCCAGCTACTAATTCTACAACAATAATCAATACACTTACAAAAGGGGAAGAAGTTATAATCCAATATTTCAATAAAGATTATTATATTTTGATTAACTCCACTTCAGTGCAGATAGGTGAAAAGAAATATTTCATTAAATCATCAGGAATTGTAAATTCAAGTATCGAAGTAATCGAATAAATTAGGAATTGCTGAGCGGGCAATGTGGATCTTTTATCCACATATCGCCGGTTTGTGCATAACTCAGGCAACGTAAGCCTCCACGGCAAGATTTCAGATAATGGCAATGCTCGCATCCCTGTGGGATATTGTCATCATTTTTCAGATCTACACACACAGCTGCGTTAAAATATATTTCAGAGAATTCTTGGGTAAAGGCATTGCCTGCAAATATTGGCAAACGCCTGCATGGGTATACATCGCCATTGGGCAGTATGGAAAGTAAATTTCTGCCTGCATGGCAGGTGTATGGTTTTCCTCCACACGAAAGAAACTGCAAGGCTCTATCGGAAGAAACTTTGGTTTTAAACAATCTGGAATACCATTTGCCTTTCAATTTGGGCAACTGCTCCAGGTATTGTTGAAACATTTCTTTATTCAGACTCAAATCATACGATTGGTCGCCATCTTGGCGCATAGGCAAAAACCTGTCGGACCATACAAGAGATACTCTCCACATACGCGCCAAGCGCACCACTACAGCAAACTTCCGATAATTTCTGGCATTGAGGGTGAAAGAAATAAGTACAGGAATACGCAACTTGTGGTAAAATTTTACTGCCATTCGCACGTCGGCAAAAGAGTGAGCGCCTCGAACCTCATCATTCATACGCTTGTCGCCTTCAAGGCTTAGTTGCACAAACCTAGGCTTTGATTTTTGCAAAAGTAGCATTGTTTGTGGATCAGGCAATTTGCCATTGGAAAGAATGCCAAAAGTAAAACCATTTTCATGCAAAAGGCTAAGCATTTCGCCAAATGCGGGATGCATAAAAGGCTCACCACCGGTAATATTTACATGAATTTTGGGCGCTATGTGTTGCTCCGCAAGTATCTGCCTGAACGAGATAAGCTTTTGTAGTAAAACAGAAAACTTACTAACAGACAAATGCACTGCATAATTGTCCTGATAACAATGAATACACCTGCGGTTACAAACATCGGTTATATGCCACTGAATGGTAAACGAACGATAAATCATATCAGTCGCCACCTCCGCCACAACCACCGCAGCCACTGCCACCGCTGCATCCACTGCCGCCATCTGAACCGCCGCCATCGCTGCTGCCACTGCAGCCCCCACCATCTACACCTGTAGTACATCCACCGCTCGAAGAGCCAGAAGACCAATTGCGGTTTTGCTCCAGTACATTAGGTGTATCAGTACCGCCAGAGAAGCTGGCAGCGGCTCCAAATAAAGCAACAGTGTAAAACATATCGTCACCTCCGTTTCTTTCCTCCGTATATGATGATTTATTAGACTGAAATCTGGTTTCTGAAAATGCTACTAGCTTACGTCCCAGAGCGGTAACTTTATTTTTAGCCGGATTAAGCATGCGGTAATATACAAACAAAAGTGCCGGCAGAAGCACTATAAGAAAACCTACTGGCTTTTCAAAGAGTAAACCATAATTAAGCTTAAGGCCTCCAACTGTAAAAATGGCGATAAAACCCAACCAGAATTTTAATCTAATATGCTTCATGGTTTCGTCATCTACAAGCATTCTTTTCGACTCCAACCTGCCTCGCATGGCTTCTATATCGCTTCCTATCAAATAAACCAACTCTTTACTATAAAATTTTTTTATAGTAATTTCATCATCTATGAAATTGAGTACTGTTTTATCTAATGTACTTAGATCAGTTTTGTTTGTACCACTTTTTATCCGAACAACTTTTTTCGAACCAAGGTGCATTTCTATCAATTTATTGTGCCACAGAAAAGTAGCTACGGTGGTAATCAGATTTCGGGCACCGCCTTTCAGAAAAGCCAATTCATATGGTGAAAAGTGAGTTGGATCAGGCATTGGTAAACTGCTGGTACTATCATTTCGAATCAGATACCTCACTAGGAGTATTACAAAAACACCGTAAACAATAAATAGCAGAATAAACTGTGGGCCCGGAATGTCAATAAGAAAATTCATGATTCAAAGCATTTAATTGCCAATAAATATAGCAAATAGCATTATACCAAATCATGCGGATTGTCATAATTTGGTACAGACCTCACAAAAAAATCCTGCCAATGGTTTGCATTGCGGGAATGCGAAACTGCATTGGCAGGTATTATTCATGAATGAGGTAGGATAGATCAATATTTTAAAAAATCAATAAATAATTTCATTCTTAAATTCACCGGGTTTCTGATTATAAAGCTCCCAGTATAATTCAGCTATTTTTTCTGGGCTATATTTCTCGTCTTGCGGGTTTACGTATCCACAAACGGTAACCTGGGCTACGTGCACATTGGTTTTCTCAACACGTTTTACAAAAGCCTGCACAATATTTCTCATTGCAGCTTTTCCCACACTCAGCGTTAACCAAGTAGGATCTCCCTGCAAAGCAAAGCCACCACCGGTGAAGAACACCTTTCCTGTATTTTCTTTCAAGCAATAAGGCAACACCATTTTACCCAGATTAAAAGCACCACCGGCGTTTACATCCAACTGTTGGCTGATGGTTTCCCAAGTCTGTTCAAAAACTTCTTTTACGTCGATAACGGATGCATTGAACAATACCATTTTGGCATGTCCCCATTGCTCATGTACAGATGCAAGCGCCTTCTTCAGAGACTCTTCGTTACCTACATCGGCCACAGCATACATGGCTTCTACGCCATCCGCTTTAAGGTCGGCGGTCATTTTAACAAGTTTCTCAGCAGTTCTGGCTATCAATGCCACACCAAAGCCAGCTTTTCCAAACTTATGAGCCACGGCATTGCTTATGCCCGGTCCAGCTCCTATGATTGTAATAAAATTCTTCATCTATTTGAAAATTTTAAGTTGTTAATTGATTTTTAGTGATTTGAATTCAATTTTAGTAAATATTCCAGTGCCATGTGCTGCATTTCAAACCCTGAAAAAATAGTATTTGTAGTTCATTTCATAGTTCAAATCAGGCAGACAAGCTAGCTATCAAATGAATGCTACGTGCAAACTTAAAAGACATTTCTTAAGAATTGTATTCTGTTAATTGTTTTTATGTTCAACACAAATATATTTGCACTAAACAAAATTGTATATATATTCACTTTTAAGTTATATACACACTAAAAAGATAGTATTTAATATTCAGACATTTATGCCGGAATTCATTTTCAATAATAAGGTTTATTACAACAGTGTTGAGTTTGTAATGGACAGAATGGGTGGCACATGGAAAATGCCAATAATATGGAGATTGAAAAACAAAACCTTAAGATATAGTGAACTAAAGAACACTTTGCCTAAGACAACGCACAAAATGCTGACATCGTCGTTGCGTGAACTCGAGGCTGATGGTTTCATCACCAGAACTGTATATGCAGTAGTACCGCCCAAGGTAGAATACTCGCTTACAGAGAGGGGCCTGCGCTCGGTTGAAGTTGTGGCATTCTTGCGCGAGTACGGTTTCAAACTCATGGAAGAATTTGGCATTGAACACAAAGAAGAGAAAACTGAAAAATAAGCAAATTCAGTTGGCAGCAACACAAGCAATCAGTTGGCCATCAGGTTGCAGCCTCGCACATCGGCATTGTCGAACCGGCCCAATACCTCAAAATTTACACCATGCAGTTTTCCCAAATCCTGCGTTTCGATAAAAGAACAAGAATAAATATTGGCCAAGTCTATTACATTGATGGCTCCGGTTTGACCGTGTTTAAGGAAATATCGGGGATCGTGCGTATCACGAATCATGATGCGCATGGTTGAGGACGGTACAAAAATTCCATCGCCAAAACTATATGCCTGCGATAAAAGTTCGGTCATGCCATACTCAGAATGAATGTGTGGATTCGGGTCCTTGTCCTTTCATTCCCCCGGTTTCCATCACTATCAGGTTTTCATGTGAAAAAGAATAATTGCGGGCAAATTTCAGCAAAGCATGCGTTACGCCTATGAGCAAGATTTTTCTACCCGATTGAGCGGCTAGCCCCAATGCCTCATAAAGTGCTTGATGATTTTGAAGATAAAAGCCTGAAACATCTGATTTGGTTTCGTTTATCAGATGGTTCACCATGTATACCAGCGACGAATCGCCACGCTCAAGGTATCCGGGAAGCAGAGCCAGAATGATAAAATCTTCAGGATTGCCATATGCATTGCGAAAACCCAATAAAAAGCTTTTTAAATACACTTCGGGCTCTGCCACCAGATGATTGCTGGTTAAGGCCCCGGTAGTTCCACTGCTCCTGAAAATAAGTTTTTCGTGCATACCATTTAGCAGCACTTTGTGTGTTTTAAAAAACGAAATGGGCAGAAAAGGAATATCGGAAATGGTTTTCACATGATTGGAATCGACCCTCAGAAAATTCAAAAAAGATTTGTAAACAGGATTTTCATTGGCCTGTAAATGAAAAATACGAAGAGCAGTACTTTCGAACTGCTCTTCAGATTGTATATTAAATATTTGTTCTACAATTTCTTGCATGAAAAATATTATTTTCCACGAATGGCTTTTATGCCTGGCAATACCAAACCCTCGAGATACTCGAGCATAGCACCACCTCCGGTAGATACGTAACTTACTTTATCTGCCAAATTGAATTGGTTGATAGCAGCTACAGAGTCGCCACCACCTACAAGGCTATACGCGCCATTTTTGGTAGCTTCAGCTATAGACAAAGCCACTTCTACAGTACCGGCCTTAAAGTTATCCATTTCAAAAACTCCCATCGGACCGTTCCAAAGAATGGTAGCAGAGTTTTTAATAACATCGCAATATAACTTAATGGTTTCTTTGCCTATGTCTACGCCAAGCCAGTTTTCTTCGCCATCATTTATAGCAGTAACTTTGGTATTGGCAGCATTGTCAAATTTGTCGGCCAACAACTGGTCTACAGGCAAATATATTTTCACACCTTTTGCAGCAGCTTGTTTGAGTACATCGCGGGCCACATCGAGTAAATCTTCTTCAACAAGCGAATTACCAATATTTCCACCCATGGCTTTTATGAAAGTGTAAGTCATTCCACCACCAATGAGGATATTGTCTACACGCTCAAGCATGCGGTTTATAATGGTAATTTTGGTAGAAACTTTGGCACCACCTAAAATGGCTGTGAACGGATGTTTTGCATTGTACAGCACATTATCCATGGCAGTAAGCTCACCATCAATCAGGTAGCCAAACATACTGTCGTTAGGAAAAGAATCGGCAATGATGGTAGTAGAAGCATGTGCGCGGTGTGCAGTTCCAAAAGCATCGTTGATATAGCAATCGGCCAGTGCAGCCAGTTTTTGGGCAAACTCAACTTTTCCTTTGCTTTCCTCTTTGTAAAAGCGAAGGTTCTCGAGCATAAGTACTTCACCTGCTTTTAGTTCAGCTGACATTCTTACGGCAGATTCGCCAATGCAATCATCGGCAAATTTCACTTCACGATTCAACAATTTTGCCAGTGGAGCTACAAGCGGGCGCATAGAGTACTTCTCTTCTGGGCCATTTTCCGGTCTACCTAAGTGCGACATCAATATCACAGAACCACCAGTGGCCAATACACGTTCTATGGTAGGCAACGATGCACGAATGCGGGTATCGTCTGTTATTTCTTTGTTCTTATTCAAGGGAACGTTAAAATCGACACGAATTATGGCTTTTTTACCGCTAAAATTGTAAGATTCTATGTTGTGCATAACAAATTGTTTTTATTGTTTACAGCCATAAAGATACAAATTTCAACATTCGGGAGAAGTACCCAAACTGTTAATAGCTTGCAAAATAGTTTTACAACATGTTTTAAAACGTTTGATATGAAAATATTGAATGATTTTACTACGCAAAAATAATCCCTGACAATCCATTACAACTTTTTTACATACATAAATACATATACAGATAAGATGGAAACTGGTTGATCAAAATGAGTTTGATTTATTTAAATTAAATAAAAATAACTAAATTCGTCCATTAATTTTTATGTTTATGAATATAACTAAAGATCAGATATTACATGCATTAGCCCATGTGGTATGGCCTGAGAAGAATAAAAATCTTGTTGATCTGAACATGATTGAGAACCTGAATGTACAGGGCAACAAGGTTTCCTTCACCATTTTGTTTCCGGGCCAGAACAATCCACTCAAAAAGTCGATAGAAAAAGCCTGTCGCGAATCCATCATCAATCACTTTGGCGATGAGATAGAGATAGAGATAATGTCTACTACCAAAATAAGTGTGGCACAGCTCGATGCATCTAAGGTAAATGCTCAGCCCCTTACCAGAGTAAAAAACATCATAGCAGTAGCCTCGGGCAAAGGCGGCGTAGGTAAATCTACTATTTCAGTAAATCTGGCATGTGCACTGGCCTTGCAAGGTCTGAAAGTAGGTATACTCGATGCCGACGTATACGGGCCCAGCATTCCCAAAATGTTCAACATGGAAGATGAGCGCCCATCGGTAAGAAAAATAGCCGGGAAAGAAATGATAGTACCCTTGGAGCAATACGGTGTTAAAATGCTTTCAATAGGCTTTTTTGTGCGCCCGGAGGATGCGCTTATATGGAGAGGCCCCATGGCAACAAGTGCACTCAAGCAACTTATGGATGATGGCCTATGGGGCGATCTGGACTACCTCATCATAGACGTACCACCCGGAACTGGCGATATACACCTCACTCTGGTACAAACCATACCGGTAACCGGAGCCATAATAGTAACCACACCACAGGAAGTTGCGCTGGCAGATGCCAAAAAGGCCATAGCCATGTTCAGACAAGACAAAATAAACGTGCCTATACTGGGTCTGGTAGAAAATATGGCATGGTTTACACCTGAAGAACTTCCTAACAATAAGTATTATTTGTTTGGAAAAGAAGGTGGCAAAAACCTTGCAGAACGCATGAACATAGCTTTGCTCGGGCAAATACCTCTTGTACAAGGCATATGCGAAGATGGTGACAGTGGACAACCCTCGGCACTACGCGATGATTCGATAGTAGGCAAAGCATTTGAAGACCTAGCTAACATGCTCATAAAAAAAGTAGACGAACGGAACGCCAATATGGAAGCCACCAAAGTGGTTGAAATTACCAATACCGACGGCTGCGCTGCCAAATAAAGCCAAAATGCTGAAAACTGGCTGCCTGATAATTAAAAACACATTTTTTGCATATCGGGCAGTCATTTATAAGTTTAACCAACTACGTTTTCACAAATCAAAATATGAACACTACAACATCTAGCATACAAGAAAAATTAGAAATTGCACTTACACACATACGTCCATACCTGCAGGCAGACGGTGGTGACATCATACTCGCTGAAGTAACTGCAGATATGGTGGTAAAAGTAAAATTTCTGGGTGCGTGCAGTACATGCCCCATGAGTATAAATACCCTTCGCGCCGGCGTAGAGCAATCCATCAAACGATTTGCTCCGGAAATTACTAAGGTGATAGACGTTACAGATGCTAAGTAGAAAATTTTACATTTTTACATTATACTAAAAAAAGATCTGACATGCCAGCTATCTCAGTGGTAATCATCACCTTCAACGAAGAAAAAAACATAAAACGCTGCATAGAATCTGTGCTTCCAATAGCTGATGAAATAGTAGTGGTAGATTCATTTTCAAACGATAAAACCAAAGAAATAGCTACGGGATTCAAAATAGTAAAATTTGTAGAACATGCTTTTGTGGGGCATATAGAGCAAAAAAATTACGCCATCACTTGTGCAACCTACCCACATATACTCTCGCTCGATGCCGACGAAGCGCTCAACAGTGAGCTTCTGGAATCGGTAAAACAAACGAAAAACAATTGGAATGCCGATGGCTACTCATTCAACCGACTTACCAACTATTGCGGGAAATGGATAAAGCATGGCGGATGGTACCCCGATGCGAAATTGCGCCTGTGGGATAGCAGAAAAGGCGCTTGGGGAGGTACAAATCCGCACGATATGTTTATCATGAACGCCGATAGCAAACTGGCTCACCTGAGCGGAGATTTACTGCACTATTCTTTTTACACCATCAACCAGCACGTGCAGCAAGGCAACAAATTTTCGGACATCAGGGCAAATGCATTATTCAAGAAAGGGAAAAAGGCAAATGTATTTCACCTGTTAATAAAACCTTCATGGAAATTTTTCCACCAGTTGGTGCTCAAATTGGGTTTTTTGGATGGCATGTACGGCTGGATAATAGCCATCAACTCAGCACACGTAAAATTTCAGGTTTATAGCAAACTCTGGCAGATGCACAAAGAACAAAAGAATAAATAAGAGATGTCGCATTGTCGAAGTCAGATGATGATTAAAATGGTGAGTGCCAATATGACTATAGCAATCAGGGCATGAAAAATGACTTTTATGCCTCGAGATTTTTCTATTTCTTCCATCGCTTTGCGTTCTCGCGCTACAGGAGAGCCATCTTTGTTTGTACGTCCAACTTGATGTATTTCAATTAGTCTGTTATCTTCATCGTAAGCAACAATATCACCAAACCGATATTTAGTGTCTGATATATCAATTTTCCCTTCCTTTTTAACCCGATGAAATAAATCCAGCAATTGTTTGAAGATAGATTCCATCATGCTTTGATGATCATCCTTACCTTTTCGTCCGTTTGGATTAGGTATGTTTTTCGACATGAACTTTAGGATTCTTTAAGTATTCATTGATTGAGTTGTTTGAGCCGGTTTGTAGCTCAGTATTTAATTCGAGGGCTTGATTTTGAGCCTTTGGAGATAGATATGAATGAGCTATTTTTTTTGTTATAAGTTTCTTACGAAGCCATTTAAATAATTCGTCGGCTTTTTGTTGTAATTCAATGGATATCGGATGGCTTTTATTATCATTTCCCAAAATCTGCTTTTCGTAATAAATTCTACCTTCGTGCAATATATTGTTCTTAGTATCGAAAACTGAATTGTCAATTTCAATTACAGGTGTGCGAAATGAATTGATCCAATATCGCTTCTTTAAAGGCAGATTATCAAAGTGAATATTAGTGGTATCTGATTGCATTATTAAATACTTACGAGTTTCAAATTGTTCCGAAACCGAATTAAGAAATTGTATTTCAGTTGTTGGCATAGTTTCAGTAAGTATTACCAATCCCAATTCTTTTATCTTTTTATCGAGTTCGGCAACATCTTCGGGCATCATGAAAAAATTTATTTGTCGTCCCATAACAAAATGTTGGTATTGAATACCCAAATATAGTGATTTTGTGTGGATGAGAACAGTACAAACGTACTTTTTTATTCAAGTTTTGATCCGTTCCGATCTGTTTGATCCGTACGATCCGCGTTCCAATGAATAAATAGAAACACGGATGTAACGGATTGAACAGATCTGAACGGATTTTGTATTATTTATGATTTTGTGAGTTATAGATTTTTGGTAATGAAAATGGTGAGTGCCAATATCACTAAAGCAATCAGGGCATGAAAAATGACTTTTATGCCTCGCGCTTTTTCTATTTCTTCCATCGCTTTGCGTTCTCGCGCCACAGGAGAGCCATTTTTGTTGGTACGTCCAACTTGATGTATTTCTGTAGGTAGCCTATTTTCATCATAAATAACAATGTCGCCATATCTGCTTTTATTGGCTTCCGTTTCAATTTTCCCTTCCCTTTTCAGCGAAAAACCTTTTTTTAATTGAGATAAAAGTTCGTCAATCAATTCAGCTATCTTCGATTGATGGTCGGGGTTCCCTTTTTTCCCGAAAGGATTCATACCTCAGCTTTTTGTGGTACTAGAAAATAAACGCCCCGGTCAAGTACTAAATTTGCATCGTTCTGATTTATCCAATGTTGTGCATGGGTGCAAATATACATACCATTTTTATACCCATTTTGATATTTTCGTTTGAACCAATTGAATAGCTTATCGTTACATTTTTTCAAATCGTCAGATACAGAAATATATTCGTTGTTTTTATCAAAATACATTGCATCGTAATAGAACCGGCCTGATGCCATTTTGTTTGTATCGGTAATGATGATCGAATGTGAAAATTCGATTGCAGGCGAACGCATTTGATTAACTCTATACTCTTTGCGATTTTCTGAGTGGGTAAGGGTTATTTTTTCAAGCTCGTTAGGTAATATAAAATACGATGCATGGGTAAGGGTTTCAGGCAATGATTTATGAACAACAATTGAAGAAGTAGGCATGCAATCGTCAATAATCACCAATCCCAATTCTTTTATCTTTTTATCGAGTTCGGCAACATCTTCGGGCATCATGAAAAAGTTGATCTGTCGTCCCATAACAAAATGTTGGTATTGAATACCCAAATATAATGATTTTGTGTGGATGAGAACAAGTAAATGGAATTAAAATTTAAATAGAAACACGGATGTAACGGATTGAACAGATGAACACGGTTTTTGTATTGATCCGTTCTAATTCGTTCGATCCTCGTTCCCATTCACAAATAGAAACACGGATGTAACGGATTGAACAGATGTGCACGGATTTTGTATTGATCCGTTCCAATCCGTTTGATTCGCGTTCCCATTCAATAAATAGAAATACGAATGTAACGGATTGAACAGATAAACACGGTTTTTGTATTGATCCGTTCCAATCCGTTTGATCCGTTCACAAATAGAAACACGGATGCAACTGATTGAACAGATGAACACGGTTTTATAATAGATCCGCACCAATCCGTTTTATCCGTTCAATCAGCGTTCCCATTCAATTAATCTTGAACGGTATCTGTGCTATTACTGGCTTTAAATCCCCCTTTATATTTATTCTCAAAAACCTTTCTTATAAATTTAGGCTCTTTACCAAAACTTAATAAAAGTCCTACTTCAATATCAGTTGCTCTCAAATAATTCAATAGCTGTAATTCATGCTCTTGACATAATGGTGTAGCTTTCAGCTCTATGATGACTTTGTCGTCCACTAATATATCCGAAAAATATTCACCAACACGTTGATTTTTATAATTTACAAAAATTGCTTTTTGTTTTAAACCAATCATACCATGTAACGACAATTCATATAAAAGCGCATTTTCATACACCTTTTCTAAAAAGCCATATCCAAGTTCGTTGTACACTTCAAAAAAGCATTTTATTATCTTATTTGTTAGTTCTTTATGCAATAATTCCATAGTCTTTTTATTATAAAGTTTCTATTGATCCGTTCCAATCCGTTTGATCCGTTCAATCCGCGTTCCCATTCAATCACTCAAAACACGGATGTAACGGATTAAACTATCGAACACGGTTTTTGTATTGATCGGTTCCAATCAGTTCGATTCGTTTGATCCGCGTTCCCATTCAAATTTAAAGACCCCAATTTTTTAAGATTTCCGATTCAGGATGAGATTGGGGTGAATTGATTTCCTTCGTTTATCGCAAGCACACGCTACAAAGGATGCTCACAATCGTGAAAAAGGAGTGAAGGAGATTAGTTCCGTTTTCTATCCCTCTACTCCACCAGCAAAACAAGCCCTTTCAGGTATTCATTCTCGGGGTGAAAAATATTGATGGGGTGATCCATCGGGTGGCCTGTCTGATGCAATACACGCACATTGCGGCGCGCATCCGCAGCAGCACCAAAAACTATTTTGCGAAACAAGTCCTTATCTATTTTTTGCGAACAGCTATAGGTGAATAATATTCCACCGGGTTTTATCATACGCAGTGCCGAAAGGTTGAGTTCCTTGTAGCCACGCGAAGCCCTTTCTACAGCCTTTGCGCTTTTGGCAAATGCAGGCGGATCGAGCACCACTACATCATATTTTTCGGTAGCACTTTTCAGAAAATCGAAAGTATCTGAACAAAAACTCTGATGTCGGTCGCTGCCATATCCATTGATAGCTACATTCTGTTCGCACATCTCAATGGCCGATCTCGACGAATCTACCGAATGAACCATATTGGCACCACCCTGCAATGCATATACAGAGAATCCACCGCTGTAGCTGAAAGTATTGAGTACCGTTTTGTTGTGCGAAAAAGATTTGAGCAAGAGGCGACTGTCTCGCTGATCCAGAAAAAATCCGGTTTTTTGGCCAGTTTCAATATTTACCCTGAATGTATTTCCGTTTTCCAGCACATCCATTTCCACCGGATGTTCCCCCGGTGTGAGCCAACCTTTGGCAATGGAAACCATTTCTATGCGTTCAGACACTTCTTTCATTTTGGCATACACATGCATGAAACCAAGTTTATTGAAAGAGCTGAGCAATTGCGGCAACAATTTTTCCACCCCCTGTATAAGAATCTGAATGACCACCACATCGGCATACACATCGGCGATGATGCCCGGAAAAAAGTCGCCCTCAGCATGTATCAGCCTAAAACAATTGGTTTGTTCAGAAATCAGGTATTCTTTTCGTATACTAAATGCATTGGCAAGTTTCGTGTACCAATATTCTTCAGAAAGAACATCGATTTCGGTACGGGTAAATTCAAATATACGCACGGCAATCTGGTTGCCGGGTGCATAAAAACCATACCCGGCCAGGGTGCCATCCAAGAGGTGAATTTCAACTATTTCGCCGTTTTCAATGGCAGGCATTTGCTTTATTGCACCTGAGAACAGCCATGGGTGGCGGTTATGAATGGGGCGTTCAGCTTCTTTCTTACAAGTAATTACGGGAAAACGATTCATAGTCTGTCAAGTATTTTGTGTATGTGGCCAACAAATTTGGTTTTATCAAAATAGGGGTCTTCGTATAAGCCTTCGAAAACCAAGCCAAAGTATTCGAGCATAAGCGCTCCGGCCTGCTCGGCATCAATTTCCTTCAAAGTTTCAGAGTCAATATTTACAAGGCATTCAAGCGTTGAAGCATTTGATTTCAGGTTTATTTTGTCTTCTTTGAAAGAAAGGCTGAACTGGTCGAATGCGGTAAAAATAATATGCATTTTCCTAAAACGGGTTTGCTCAGAACTGTACTTTGCTAAAGGCATTTTCTTGTTCAAGACCTCTTCTACCCACCTGTATTTCCAAAGTTTGAAAAGATGCTGTCCATCGGCTTTAATGGTAACTGTATAATCACTCATACCCAGTTATATATCAATTCAATAGAAAATGAAGGCATGCCCAGTTGTTTCTCACTTTTTTGGTGATGAGTTTGTATCCCAAGCTATCAGTCTCTACAAAAATGCGAGGAATATCAATTTCATAAAATCCACTGATAATAAGTTCGCCACCAGGTTTCAAGACTTGAGTATATAAAGGCAAATCGGCTATGATGATATTTCTGTTTATATTAGCAAGAATAATATCAAATGCCGGTAGATTTTCAAGATGAGAAGCATCTCCTAATGAAAACTCAATATTAGGAGTATCATTCATACGTGCATTGTCGATAGAATTTTGGTAAGCCCAATTATCGTTGTCAATAGCCACTATGTCATTCGCGCCAAGTTTAGTAGCCAGAATTGCCAATACACCTGTTCCACAGCCCATATCGAGTATTCGCTTGCCGTGAAGCCTCATCCCCATCAGGTTTTCCATCATTTGGTATGTGGTATCGTGGTGCCCGGTACCAAACGACATGCGAGGCTCAATGGTGAGCACGTGCTTTACATCCGGATATTCCTGGTGGAAAGGAGCTCTAATAGCTACATAATTGCCAATGACAAGGGGTTGAAAATAATTTTTTTCCCACTCTTCGTTCCAGTTCTTATTCTCTACAGGTGAAATATGTATGCTTGGCTTAAATCCAATAGATTGCCAAATCGAAAACTCATTAAACTCAGTTAAAGAAAACAGAAGCTCTTCTATGTAAGCTTTTATATCATTGCCTTCTTCTACTACACCTTCAAATCCAGCTTCCATCAGTTCAGAAGCAACCCAATCCCGCACATCGGACTGCAGGTTGGATACACTAAAAGATACTTCAATATACTGTTTCATAACCAAAAATTAATAAGGTTCAAAGGTAGACGAAAACACACAAAGCACAAACCTTCGCCCTTATAAAAAAACCCTTGCAGAGGCATAGAAAAGCCTTCACAAGGGATTTTTATACTAATTATTATACTATAATCAGAAAATTATTCTTTGTCCTTATTTTGTGAAAATAGTTTCTCTTTGTCCACAACCTTTATTTTGGTATCAACCTTAAGTTTTTTCGAAATTGCAGTATAAGGAGCCACAATCACAGAAACACTATCGGGAAGGCCACTCAAGATTTCGATATACAAATTGTCTTGTATACCAGTTTTTACGAAATACATTTTAGCCATATCACCCTCAGCAACAAACACCACTTCTTTGGCTTCATCCACTTCAGTAACATCGGTTTTGTTGGCATCCTCTTTTTTAGGTTCACCCGAATCTTCTTCATTCATGGTGCTTATATCTGTAACACTAGAAGTACCTGTAGAGTCATTTCTTACTGTAACAGCCTGAATAGGGACAGTAAGCACACGAACCCTGGTGTTGGTCTGAATTTCAACGGTTGCAGACATACCGGGTCTGAAAGGATAAAATTCCGGCAAATTATTCGTATTTAAATGCTTATAAGATTCAGGTAGTATTCGTATTTTTACCTCAAAATTAGTTACTTGATCAGTAGCACTCAGGCCACTTGAAGTAGCAGAGTTCGCAATTTCACTAACTAGCCCTTTAAATTTTTGTCCGAGGTAAGCATCAATCTCGATGAGGGCAGTATCACCCAAATCCACGCGTACTATATCATTTTCATTTACTTGTACCGTCACCTCCATTTGGTTCAGATCTGCAATACGCATTACCTCAGTACCAGCCATTTGCATAGTTCCTACAACTCTTTCGCCCAATTCTACATTTAGTTTGGAAATGGTGCCACTCATAGGGGCATATATCACGGTTTTCTGAAGGTTTTCTTTGGCTTCGTTCACTGTAGCTACAGCGCTATTTACCTGATATTCGGCCGATTTTACGTTTTGTTTTGAAGCTTCTAACTCAGCTTCGGCTACTTCGAATCCAGACAATGCTTGTTCGTATTCTGAGTCGGAAATGGTCTTTTGTTCCCAAAGTTTCTTGCTACGGTCAAAACTTCTTTTGGCTTGATTATATTGGGCTTCGACTTGTGTGAGGCGAGCCTTGGCATTGCTATAATTTGAACGTGCACCATTGAGAGCAGCTTCAGCCCTTTCGAGTGAGCTTTGGTATATATCAGGTTTTATTTTAGCCAATAATTGGCCTTTGGTTACCTTCTGGCCTTCGAGCACAGTAAGTTCAACAATTTCACCCGATACATCTGCACTCAACTTAACTTCCATCTGAGGTTGAACTTTCCCGTTCGCAGTAACGGTCTCAGTAATGGTTCTGAGGATTGGTGCTTCTACAGATACTTCGAGCAGATACCTTTCGCCAAACCAACCGGCCTTTTTTCCAACTACTAATAAAATAATGGCCAGCAACAAAGCTGAACCCAGATAAATCAGTTTTTTCTTATTTTTCATTTATAGTAATGATTTTGTATTATTTAACTATGTTTTCGGGTATTACAATTTAATTGAATCGAATTGGTAATCCGCTATAAAAATTGAGGACATTATACTTAAAAATATAATCGTACTTAGCTTGTAAAAGTTCAGATTCAGCGCGCATAAGAGCATTTTTGGCGTTGTTATAGTCTAAAGCATTCAGCATACCGACTTCAAATTTTTGTTGCGTGTACACAAACGATTCACTGGAAGCTTTCAAAGCTTCTTGGGCAGCCCTGTATTTTACCTGCGCTGCCATTACATCGCCATGAGCTGCCTGAATTTCTTTGTATAGCTGATTTTTGGTAGCCTGCAATTGCAATTCAGCATTTGCAATATTCAGTTTTGCATTCGAAACCCCTGCATGTACTTGTAAATTATTGAAAATAGGTATATTAAGTCTGATCCCAAAGGTAGTACTAATATTGTCATTCAGCTGATCTGAAAACGGATATTCCTTTTCTATCGGAACAACGGTACCAGGCAATAATTCATACAATTTGCGAGAATCGGAGTAGCCGGTTCCATATGATGCATTGAGTGCCAGACTTGGGCTGGCGTAGCTTCTGGCAATTCTGAGGCTACGCTTGTTGTATTCAAGGTTATACTCGCTTACTTTCACCTGCGGCATACCTTGTGCAAGTGCAAATACATCATCGATATTAGGCAGTATAGGTGAGAAAGTAAGGCTATCGAGCATAGGATTGGCCACTGAAAAACCAGCGGTAGAATCGAGTTCAAGCAACTGAATCATAGTAAGTATGGCTTCGCGATAATTGTTTTGAGCATTTACCAGCTGTAACTCCTCTGTAGCTGCTTGTGAGACAACCTCTAAATAATTGCCCCTGGCTATACTTCCTGCTTGCATTAGCTTTTCAGAACGTTCCATTTGCAAACGTATTGCTTCAGCCTGGCGAGCAGTATTTGCAGCCATTTCCTGGGTAAACAATATATTGAGGTAAGCCATAGCTATATTGAGAGAAATATCATTCTTTATTCTGTCCACGTTAGACATTTGAGCTAGCCAATTAAATTTATCGCGCTGTATGCTGTTATAGGTTCTGAACCCGGAGAACAGATTGAGCGAAGATGAAATATTGGCGTTGAAAGATTGCACATTGTTTTCGGTGAACTGATAAGTAAAGGGGTCAACTGAACTACCAAAATTAAAATTATAACCGGCACCCGCATTCAAATCGGGCAATATACTGGCTTTGCTTTGCAACAGCGCATTTTTGGTTATTTGTGCATTTATGAGGCTTTGCTTTATTTGAATATTATTTTCAAAAGCATACATAACGCATCTTTCTAGCGTCCATGGAGTTTGAGCAAAAGTGGGTACCAAAATCGTTATAAAAACTATCAGGGCTGGAATCTTTTTAAACATACTTAATTTATATTTTGTGATTAGGCTATTATTCAGCATTTCATGCAAAAATACGTATTATATACACATTATGTACCAATCAGGTATACTACAATATTTCAAGCAATTACAAAGCTAATAATGAAACGATTGATTGAAAATAGTATACGGTAACGATACACCAAGTGTACGAAAACGTACTATTTTGTTAATAAATTTTCTTCAAAGAGATTGAAAATACGCTTATATTCATCGGCCCACCCTGTTGGCGTTTTGAAACCATGAGGCTCTATCGGATATACAGCCAATTCCCAATTTTCCTTTCTAAGTTCAATGAGTCGCTGGTTCAACCGCACTATATCCTGAAACTGAACATTGTCGTCGACCATACCATGCAACATCAGCAAATTCCCTTTCAACCCTTCAGCAAAATATATGGGAGAACTCCGTACATATGCTATACTGTCATTTACTGGGGTATTTAGTATATTCACAGTGTATCCGTGGTTGTAGTGCGCCCAATCTGTAACTGAGCGCAAGGCAGCACCACACGCAAACACATCAGGTTGGGTAAACATAGCCATCAGGGTAATGAATCCACCATATGAGCCTCCATACATGCCAATGCGATGGGCATCAATCTGGTGATTCGCGGCCAACCATTTAGCCCCATCCACATGGTCCGAAAGATCTTTTCCTCCCATATGCCTGTATATACCAGTACGCCAGTCGCGGCCATATCCAGCACTCCCCCGGTAGTCCATATCGAGTACTGTATAACCCATACTTACGAGCAAATTGTGAAACATATACTCACGATAATAATTGCTCCACCACTGATGAGCATTTTGTAAATACCCGGCACCATGCACGAAAATAACTGCAGCACCATTAGATTTTCCTTCAGCAGGCTTATACAATCGGCTATAAATGGGTAACCCGTCTGAAGCAGGTACCGTTACAAAATCAGGCACCATCCATTGGTACGAGTCAAATACTTTGGTGGTAGAATGTGTAAGCCTACGTGCTACAGAACCCGCCTTGTTGGCTTGCAGGTATATTTCCCAAGGTTGGTTGGCTTTAGAATGCAATAAGGCAATCCATTTTTGATCGGGTGACAAATAAAACGAACTTCCTCCATTCAGACTTGTCATTTTCTCAGGATTACCTCCGGCCACAGGAGTCCGGTACACATTCTGAATACCCGGATGCTCCGGAGTTGCCAAGTAATACCAATATTCCCCATTAGGAGACAGCACTACATCCGAAACCTCAAAATTGCCGGATGTAATTTGCTTTAAATGTTTGCTTTGGGTATTGTAAGTATAAATATGTGAATATCCGCTAGCTTCAGACTGAAACCAAATGGTTTTAGAATCGGCGAGCCAACCTGCATCGCCACTAGCATCCCAGCCACTTATACCAGGTCCTGCAATCCATGCAGTATCAGTCTGCCTATTGAGTACTGTAAGCTTCCCTGTAAATAAATCAACCGAAGCAATCCAGCGATCCTTATTGTCATAGCTACGAAATTGTATAAAATTTTGATTACCATCAGGCGACCATTGAATTTCACCTATATCTACAGAGCGTATACCAGCAGAATCCTTAACAAACCAAGGAAAATCAGTAATTCCAGTCAAGCCATTCAGATCCAAACTATAATTCTTTTTCTCAATTCTATCATACACCATGCCTATGCTCTCAGAACTTCCTGTACCAGGCATCTCGGTATCTTTGCCCTCATCACCAGTAGCAACGGTATAAAAAATAAAACGCAAATCGGGCGACGCTTTTATAGATGACAAAAAACCATCTGATACAGTAATATCGGCCACTGTGCGGTCAAAGGCATTGGGTACGTTTTCATTTTTAATATCCGCTTTATTCTCTTTGAAAGACTCAAACAGATATATTTGCTGCGAAATAAGCCATTTTTCGGTATCCGTTTGGGCGTAATTAGCTGCACTATTACGTGTTCCCACAATTACATTAGCCAATTGCTCTACCCCACCCTCGCGCAGATTCAAACTAAATAAGCTATTGCCTTGCTGAAAAATAACTTTCGTTTCATCGAGATTTAACTTCGAGCAAATACAACATTCCTGCCTTGGTAAACAGGGCTTTGTCTTTAGTTTTATTGTAAACCAGACGAGTGGGTAATAAAGAGCTTTTCTCGAATGCCGAAAGTTTTTTTATCTTATCGCTACTCAAAGAAAAAGAATAAGAATCTCTACTTGTGTTATCCTGGTTCCATGTAAAATTAATATTCTGGGAATTATAGTCCCATTCTACATCTTCGGGCAGAAAACCAACAAATTTATCACCCATCATGATTGAATCAATGGAGAGTGGCTCTATAAAATTCTGACTAAAAGTTTGAGAAAAAGGACAAACAATAAACAAAATATAAAACGGAATAAATTTTGTGATTTGCATAAAAACCCAATTAAAAATTAGAAATATACACCCCGTTTTAGGTGAATGTTACATCAAACGTTATACCATACAAAAATGAAGAATTTTGATATGAAACACTAACATATTTGAAAATAAGATTTAATTGAGAAGTATTATTTTGGTATTTGATAAGCATGAAAAGAGAGTACATATGTAAACAAGTCATATTTTGGTGATATAGATTTGTGAAAAGCAATAGAGTTGCAAGCTTGCAGATAAAAAAAGATTCAAAGCCGATATTTAGGTTCAGATCTGCACAAAAGGCATAGTGCAAGCGTTTACAATTTGGTATACTATTTGATATTTTATATTTATTGTATTTTTTAGAAAATAATAACTTATAGTAATTGTTTATTAAATTTGTTTATTTTACTGGTTATTAATAGCTTTAATTACCAATGCATCATATATAGTACAAAAAAGGGTAAATAAAACACCTTGACCATTCAGTAGACTTGTATAAAAAGAAACGCTAACTTGCATGTAGCAGAAGTTGCAAATTGTACAATAAATGTTACAAAGCAACAAGTTGAGGAAGAAAACGAAAATATACTAACGAAAACAAAAACCGATAAAGGTGTTATATAAAAGTGAAATTTATTGATTAAACAGTTTTATTAAACAAATAAAATTAATATATTTGTATGCCCCTCAAAAACCCTTCGCATTCTTGGTCTGAAATTTGTAAAAGCATTATTTCATAATATCCAACCACAATGAACTTAGATAGTAAAATCCAAAAGCGAAAAATAAACGATCGTCTGAGAGACGATATCGATAAACTGGAGTACACCATAGTTGCAGGTGCAAGACAAGTAGGCAAAACCACCGTTCTCAAACAGCTACACGCTGAACTCGCAAAAAGAAAAGTGCCCGTATTCAGGTTGAATTTTAAAGACACAGCTCTTATTGACTCCCTGAACCGCGACCCAGAAAATATTTTTCACCATATACCTGATCCCGAAGAAAGAAAAGTATATTTACTAATAGATGATATTCATTATCTGGCACATCCAGATGATTTTATGATACATCTTTTCAAACAATTCAACGATAAACTGAAGATAGTAGCTACCAGCGGTACCAACTTTTATGATCCGCTCATGCTCAATCCACAATTCAGAAAAATAGTTGAAATCGCACCGTTGTATCCACTTGATTTTGAAGAGTTTCTACAATTTAAAGGATATACTAATCTTGTGAAGGAATGGATTGAAATACAACAAGATAAGGAGCATCGCACATACAAGCGCAAAAAGCTTGAACTGCATTTCAACGAATATCTGACATATGGCGGCTACCCGGATGTAGTATTGGCCGAAACCAATGAGCAAAAGGAAGAAATATTGCAAGATTTGGCTACAACGCACATAAAACAAGATATATACGAAGCCCATATACAAAACTCTGAGAAATTGTATAAGCTACTTTCAATACTGGCCTACAAAACCGGAGATTTAGTAAATATGAGTGAGTTATCAACTAGTTTGCAACTAAGTATTACAGCCATCGAAAATTATATTCAGATTTTGGCCGATAACTATCATATTTCTTTGGTAAAACCTTTCTACTCGCAGATAAAGAAAGAGTTGAAGAAAATGCCAAAAATTTATTTCAACGATTTAGGCCTCAGAAACGTTTTATTAAAACAATTCCTACCAATTATAGAAAGACTTGACAGACATCAACTTATAGAAAATTACATATACATCAGACTAAGAATGATGTACGAAGAACGGCAAATAAACTACTGGCGCACTGCAGATGGAAACGAAGTAGATTTTGTAATGATAAATCACAAACTTGAAGGACGAGCCGTAGAAACCAAATTCAATAGCCGCGAATTCAAACTATCGAAATACAAGAAATTTGCAAAATCGTACCCCGATGTTGCTATTCAATGCAGGGCATACCAATCTGACTCAAACGACGAAAATGTACTGGGATTGTAAAAACCTCACTGAAGTAAAATACAGAAACCGACCTGAACAGTCGGTTTTTATATTTTAGCCCGAATTCGAAAAGTTCAAGTATTTTCGTTAGAACATACATTCCTCATTATCAATAACAACAACAAGATAGAAACTTAACAATAATAAAGGATTGAATATAGCCCAAATTATACAGTATTGAAATTCAAGGCAGTATATATGTTCATAAAACACACTACTTTAAATATGAGGCAAATGCATGATTATGCAAAAAACTGATAAGTGTCCAAGCCAAAAATGGGAAAGGCTTCACAAAGGAAAAATAGAAAAATAGGAAAATAGAAAAGGTGGGTCAAAAAAGCTTCCCGCGTTTCAGCAAATAGGGAACCAAAACATCGCGAAAAGAATTGGCAACATCTGCCTCCACAAAATCTATACGAAACTGCCCGCACTTCAGTTTTAGCTCCTGAATATATGCAGTGGTTTCAGATATATATTGCTCCCTTATCTCATTCGGATTGAGTTTAAAAGTGGCACCGGTTTCGAGATCGATAAACCGATATAGCCTGTTTTTGTAATTGAGCAGATTCTCGTACTGCTTGTAGGTAACATGAAACAGAATAACCTCGTGTCCGTTGTACCTCAAATGTTGCAGCGCATTGAACAGATTAGTGCCGGCACCGGTATAAAACATATCACTGAAAATAATTACCAACGAGCGTTTATTCATACGCTCAGCCAGATTGTTTAATGACTCAGCAATAAGCGAATCAGTAGGCTGCGGAGGATTGTTGATGTTGGTATTTAGGGTATAATTCAGCAATTTGCTCAACTCGTGATAAATAAGTTTGGCATGTGAAATGGCTACCTTTGCGGGAGTAAAAACGTCTACCTTGTCTGAAAAAGTGGCAAGCCCCACTGCATCGCGCTGCCTGCGCATCAGGTACGACAGCGCACTGGCTGCGTACACAGAAAATGCAAGCTTACTCTGCAATTTGGGCTCAGAAAAAGGGAATAGCATACTTGGTGAAGTATCAATGAGTATATGACACCTCAGGTTTGTTTCCTCTTCGTATCTTTTTACAAAAAGCTTATCGGTGCGGCCAAACAAGCGCCAGTCTATGTGTTTGGTTGACTCACCCTGATTGTATATCCGATGCTCAGCAAATTCAACTGAAAAGCCATGAAATGGACTTTTGTGCAATCCGGTTATAAAACCCTCAACTACTTGTCGGGCTATAAGTTCCAGATTGTCAAACTCCTGAAGTTCTATTATATCAGAAATACTATCCATGATGGAATTTAAAAATAAAAGAGGTTCACTTCGCTTTTTTCCGGCAACATACACAGATTACCAACCACGATAGACAGAATATTTGCACAAACAGAATAAGGCGCAGAACCTCTTTTGAAATGAACTAAAAATTAAAGCAATGCTACCAATTTTTTTTCGAGAACAGATTTGGGCACTGCACCAACCTGTTTGTCTACCACTTTACCGCCTTTGAAAAAAAGAACAGTAGGAATATTTCTAATTCCGAACTTATTAGAGACTTCATGATTGTTATCAACATCCACTTTAACAACTTTGGCTTTCCCTTCGTACTGATTACCAAGCTCGTGAATGATAGGCCCAATGACCCTGCATGGACCACACCACTCAGCCCAAAAGTCAACAATAACAGGAACATCTGAATTGATTACTAATTCATCAAAATTTGAATCTGTAGCTTCTAGCGTCATGACAATTTTATTTAATTATTTATTATTAAATCAGATTACACTGAAATCGAAACACTTGTATTTCTACTAATTTCGTCTACCAAGATACGCAAGATATATTGTCTGAAAAATAATTTTCCACATAATGGGTTAAACTCTGTTAATATACTTTGTATTCAATAGCAGGATGATGATTCAGAAACTCGATAAACTCAGGCGAAAGGCCAACTTTGTATGCCCGGCTCATAAGCCGGACCCAAATTTTCTCATTCTCGGGATCATATACTATAAACTGAAGCATTACATCGCCCTTATTGTTTTTTGCCTTGGCTTCCAATTCGTCAATCAGAGAAGGAGTAAGTTCATTGATACGAAGTTTTACGTCTACACTTTTTATCATTTTCGCTTTTGCTTCATGCAGCAGAGTCATTTTGTCGGGTTTAAACTCCCATTCAGACTCAGGGTCCGGATTTCGTTTTTTCAATCGGCCCTCAATAAGTAGGCTGTACCCAACTGTAAAATACTTTTTAAAATCGATATAATTGTTGAAAAGAGTAAGTTTATAGCTATCTGAATAATCTTCGATAGTAAGTACCCCGTAAGGTTTACCGGTTTTGGTAGTCCGCTCAGCCGCCTCAGTCACTATACCCGCAATCTTTATATCTTTACCTTCCATGCGGGACACCAAATCCTTTATCTCAGCAAATTCTGACAAAGTGGTATTGCAGTAAGTATCAATTTCAAGTTTAAACTCATCGAGTGGATGTGCCGAAAGATAAATACCTATGAGGTTTTTCTCTTTGTTGAGGCGTTCTAGTTTGTTCCAGTCTTCCACTGCAGGAATAGCAGGTTTTACAATGGTACCATTGTTGGAAGAACCAAACAAACTCTGGGTATTCATTTCGTGCAGGTTTTTTATTTTTGTTCCGAAACGAAGCAAAGCATCTACAAAAGATTCATCACCGGATACAGAAGCAAAATACTGGCTTCGTTTCACATCGGTAAAGCAATCGAGCGCCCCCGAAAGTGCGAGCGCTTCAAGGTTGCGCTTGTTTATTATATGAGTATCTACACGGGTTACAAAATCGAAAATATCTTTAAATTCCCCATTTCTATTTCTTTCAGCTATAATATGCTCCACTGCTGCTTCGCCTACGCCCTTAATAGCAGCCATACCAAAACGTACTACGCTGTTTTTTCCAACAGTAAATTTTATGCCACTTTGGTTTACATCGGGGCCAAGCACGTTAATACCAGCCCTTCTGCATTCATCCATAAAGGTGGTAATCTTCTTTATATCATTGAGATTTCTGCTCAATACAGCAGCCATGAAATGAGCCGGATAATGCGCTTTTATATAGGCGGTCTGGTAAGCCAGAAATGCATAACAAGTAGAGTGTGATTTGTTGAATGCATAATTTGCAAAAGCTTCCCAGTCTGCCCATACTTTCAGCACCTTTTCTTCTTCGAGTCCATTGTTTTTGCAGCCATCCACAAACTTCACCTTCAAATCGTCCATCATGGCTTTTATCTTCTTACCCATAGCTTTGCGCAACGAGTCGGCTTGCCCGCGAGTGAAGCCAGCCATCACACGCGACAGGATCATAACCTGCTCCTGATATACGGTGATGCCATACGTTTCCTTCAGGGTTTCTTCCATGATGGGCAAATCGTACGAAATAGGCTCTTTGCCATGCTTACGGCGAATAAAAGACGGAATGTACTCCAAAGGTCCCGGGCGATACAAAGCATTCATAGCGATTAGGTCTTCGAGCCTGTTGGGCTGCAAAGCCTTCATGTATTTCTTCATCCCGTCGGACTCGAACTGGAATATGGCAGTAGTTTCGCCTTTGGCAAAAATCTCAAAAGTTTTGGGATCATCAAGAGGAAGTTTGTCCACGTCTAAATCAACGTTTTCGGATTCCTTTATAAACTGTACAGCATCTTTGATGATAGAAAGTGTTTTGAGGCCAAGAAAGTCCATCTTGAGCATTCCTACATCTTCAATGTGCTTTCCATCAAACTGAGTTACAAGCAAGTTAGAGTCTTTGTTGCTACTCACCGGTATATGATCCGTAAGATCGTCGCGGCCAATGATGATGCCGCATGCATGGGTACCTGTGTGCCTGATGGAACCTTCAAGGGTTTCGGCAAGCAATAGAGTACTTTTTACCAATTCAGAACCATTACTTTTGGCTTCTCTGAGCTCAGCAGATTCTTCGTATGCTTTTTTGAAAGAAATATCAGGTTTCTCAGGAATATACTTAGCCAACTTATCTGCCTCCTGCAAGGGTAACTGGAGAACCCTTGCCACATCGCGAATGGCCATTTTGGGAGCCATTTTACCAAAGGTGATGAGCGAAGCCACTTTTTCGTGACCATATTTATTCACTACCCAATCGAGCACGCGTTCACGCCCTTCTTCGTCGAAGTCGATATCAATATCGGGCATTGAAATACGATCAGGATTCAGAAATCTTTCAAAAAGCAAATCGTACTTAATCGGATCTATATTGGTAATTCCCAAGCAGTATGCTACAGCGCTTCCAGCTGCACTACCCCGCCCAGGACCTACAGCAACATCCAACTCGCGTGCAGCTTTCAAGAAGTCCCAAACTATAAGAAAATACCCCGGAAAACCCATTTTCTTTATGGTTTCCAATTCAAAGTCGAGTCTTTCGGTATGAACTTGGGTTACTTCCTCAAATTTACGCTCGGCCCCTAAATAAGCAATATGTCTCAGATATTCATTGGGATCGGTAAAAGGCTCTGGAATTGGAAAATTGGGCATGATGGGAGGAGAATCCAAATCATAATATTCAATTTTTTCGGCAACTTCAAGCGTATTAGCCAAAGCTTCAGGAACATCGGCAAACAATGCAGCCATTTCATCGGGAGTTTTGAGGTACTCCTGTCCTGTGTATTTGAGTCGAGTAGGGTCGTTTAAGTCTTTTCCAGTGCTCAGACACACCAAAATATCGTGCGCTTTGGCGTCTTCGCGATTGGTAAAATGTGAATCGTTTGTAGCAATAAGTTTTACACCGGTTCTTTTGCTTAGCTCAATAAGTCCAGCATTTACAATTTCCTGTTTTGCAAAAGTATCAGCATCTATTTCCGGATTATTGGTCTTGTGGCGCATGAGTTCCAGATAGTAATCGTCGCCAAATATCTCCTGATACTCACGCACAATAAGCTCAGC
>JFJP01001186.1_pt1 | contig 27381 bp, 20 predicted proteins | sample 431651 | NCBI WGS metagenome assembly JFJP01 (sample SAMN02602958, study PRJNA72255) | Microbial mat metagenome, whole genome shotgun sequencing project. | biome: fresh water; feature: sink hole; material: water; isolation source: purple microbial (photo- and chemosynthetic) mats found in...
TCTAAAACACATAGACAGATGGAAAAACTATGTGCTTATGTGTTTGTTGAGGCCAAAATAATAGCAAAAACTAATTTTAGAAATTTACTTAATTTTGAACCCTTACTTACAAATTCATGGGGCAAAATAAGGTAATAAGGTTATTCAGACTCAGCCAATTGATTTTCTATTAAGATTTTACCCAAGAATAAGGTCTTTTCACCCGTGCTGCAAGGATAACCTTAGTAGAAATTCTAACCCGTGAAGGGTATGCAACCTTATTGCTCCAGGAATCCCAGGGCAGGCTAGTGTTTCTTGAGCTTAGGTTCGATGGTTCGGGTATTTTACCTTGGATTGCAACTTGTTATCAAAAGGTGGAATATCCGAACGCGATTGGGCATACGATGGCAGGGCTACGCCCCTTGTCGAACGCGCGGGCTTTGCCGAGAAAGCCCCGAAGGGGCGACATATCCTAGCGATGGGTAAAGCCCATCGAGAGCGAGCCACCCAACAGCTCAGCCCAGAAGGGGCGCAACAACCCGGCGATGGCCGCGCCCTAAGGTGAAGCACACCCGTTGACAGAACAGTGTTGAATTTGGGTGAAGCTGAACGCTGAAGACACAGATTGATCGAACTTTTGCAACAAAGCATTGAAATCTAAATCGTTGCTCAATCTTGTTTGCCATAGGCCTCAACTTTTCACAACATGATTTCGAAAAAGGATTTCCCCATACGTTTGAGCGCAACTTGGCAAGAGCCGCTTCCAATCAGCAAATTCAACATTCTCAAAAAAATGCCTTCAAAGATTTGGAAATCTAGTTGGCACGGTGTAATTTTCGATAGCGGCACGATGCCTTCCAGGCATGAAACAAATGCCCCGACTGCTTGGCAGGCATCGGGCTGCTTTCTTGTCTTTTTCGATGGTTTTCAACTAAAACGCAAAAAAATGCAGGCATACGACATAGCGGTTCTGACAGTTTACATGGTGGTGCTTCTGGTGTACGGCCTGTGGAACAACACCCAGCCCAAGGACATACAGGAGTATGCCATCGCCGGCAAGCGCTACGGCGCGCCTACGGTCTTCCTGACCATCGCCGCGACCTTCATCGGCGGCGGCTTCACGATCGGGAACGCGGGCCACACCTACGCGTATGGTCTGGTGACGGCCTTCAGCTTCCTGGGCATCAGCAGCAAGGAGTTCTTCGTGGCCCGGTTCGTGGCGCCGCACATCCACAAGTTCCCTGGCGCCATCTCCATCGGCGACATCATGGTGGCCAACTACGGCAAGGTGGGCAAGGTCGTAACGGGGCTGAGCGGCTTCATCGTGAGCATCGGCATCGTCGCGGGCCAGATCGTGGCGCTTTCCAAGATCTTCGAGGAGTTCTTCGGCTTGTCGGCCGAGTGGTCCATCATCATCGGCATGTCCATCGTCACGTTCTACTCCGCCATCGGGGGCATGGTGGCCGTGGTGCGCACCGACATCATCCAGTTCTTCGTCCTGTTCGTCGGCATCCTCTCGGTGCTGGTCTTCGCCTTGCTCGAGGTGGGCAGTCTGGAGACCGCCCTGGCCAACATTCCGGCCGACAAGACGACCTTCCTGGGCGACAAGACCCTGCTGGCTTTCGCGGCCCTGGTCCTGTTCTGGTTCATCGGCGAGACCCTGACCCCGGCCTACTTCTCGCGGCTGCTCATTTCCAGGAACTTCGACCAGGTCATCAAGGCATCCTACGGCGTGGGCGTCTTCTCCACCCTCTTCATCTTCCTGCCCGCCTCGATCGGCCTGCTGGGCTATTCGCTCGACCTCGTGGTGGGCGACAACCCCGACGTCGTGTTCCCGCAGATCGTCAACCTCGTTCTGCCCTGGTGGTGGAAGCCCATCGTCTTGGCGGCCATCCTGTCGGTCATCATGTCCAGCTCCGACAGCTTCCTGAACTCCGGGGCCGTCACCTTCGTGCACGACTTCCTGAAGCCGATCTTGCCCGAGAACGCGATCAAGAACGAATTGCGCCTGCTGAAGATCGTTACCCTCGCGGGGGGCCTGCTGACGATCCTGTTCACCCTGTCGGGCGGCAGCGTGATCACGATCCTGGGGCAATCCTACCTGTTCTGGGCGCCCATCGTGCTGGTTCCGCTGCTGCTCTCGATCTGGGGCGTGCCCTCTTCGCCGAAGACCTTCGTCATCGCTTCCATCATCAGCGCGCTGGCCGTCGTGGGGCTTTACAAGTTCACGGCTCTGGGCGAGTTCAACAGCGTTGTGGGCGGTTTCCTGACCAGCATCGCCGCCTATGGGGTCCTCGGCAGGCTGGCAGGCCCAGGCGCGAAGGATACTTTGCCCTGAACGCGGGCCAGCGACCGGCGCGTCAGGACGACCCGACGCGTGGGTTTGCTGGGCCGCGCCGGTCGCGGGGCCACGCCCCTTTCGGCTTGGCAAAATCGGATCGCGCGTTCGTGGGAGCGCGCATCGTGGCACAAAGGAATAAGGCCAATGCGATAAAAAAGCATCTTTTAGTCTTTCTTAACTTCGCTTAATACGACTTAACGGAAGCATTCCCTACTTTTGCAGCGAACATTAGTTCTCATCCTGCCCACCTTGGGTTGACAGGGTGATTTCATGGGAAATTTTAGGTTGATAGAAGGACGGATTGGTTACCCGTCCTTTTTTTTGCTCCAGGGCAAAAGTGAAGCAACCCCAACAACCCCAGGCCCATCCGGGGAAAATCCTTCCCCACATCTTGACAGGCAGGTGGGAAAATCCTTACTTTTGAAGGCAAGGGGCAAAAAAATGGAAGAAACGGAACCACAAGACGAGCTGGAAGCATTCCTGGCAAGGCACTCCCAAAGCGCCCATGAGCCTTGGCACCAGGAGCTGCGCGGGCTGCGCCAGCGGAAGTCGCCGCGCGCGGCCGCCTGCGCGCCGCTTTCGGGCCAGGAGGTGGCCCAGGCGCGTCTGGAGCGCTACAACCGCCTGGTCGAGCAAGGCCACGACATCCTCTACGAGCTCGACCCCCAGGGCCGGTTCACCTACGTCCCCCCCAACTGGGAGCGCCTGCTGGGCCACGCGCCCGACGAGCTGCTGGGCCAGGCCTTCGACCCGCTGGTCCACCCCGACGACCTGCCCCCCTGCCACGACTACCTGCGCCGCACCCTGGCCGGCACCGGGCCGGCCGGGACGGTCCGCTACCGGGTCTTCCACAAAGACGGCAGCCCCCGCTGGCACAGCACCGTCGGACAGGCCATCCGCGGGGCCGACGGGCAGGTCGTCGGCTTCCAGGGCCTTTCGCGCGACATCCACGAGCGCCAGCTCGCCCGCCTGCGCCTGCTCAACATGCTGCGCCTCGAAAGGGCATTGGCCCTGGCCTCCGGCGAGCTGCTCGCCCGGGGCGCCGACGCCCGCGCGATGGTGCTCGAGCATGCCCGCGCCAGCCTGGGCCTGCGCCGCGTGGCCTTGCTCGAGGCGCACCGCGCCGGTGGCGGAGCCCTCCGATTCGTCCTGGCGGAGCAGGCCAAGGAATCTCATCTGGCCCCATGGCGGCTCCAGCCTTTCCTGCTTGAACAGCACCCCGAGGCCAAGTGGCTGGTGGCCAGGGCGACCGAACTCCTGCCGCCCGTCGAGGACGGCCGCCCCTGGGACCTCTTGCCCGTCATGGCTTCCGGCGAGCTCCTGGCCCTGCTCATCTTCGACCCCAAGGATGGACCTGGGCTCCGCCAAGGGCCCCAGGCCAGCCACTTGCGCCGCCTTTGCGACCTGGTCGGCCTCCAGACCCAGAGCCAGCGCTCGCAGCAGGAGGTCGAGCGCCAGAACGCCAAGCTCCGCGAGCTCAACCTGACCAAGGACCGCTTCTTCTCCATCATCTCGCACGACCTGCGCAACCCCTTCGCCTCCATGATGATGCTGGCCGAGCTCCAGCAGGCCTACGTGCTCAAGGGCCGCTTCAGCGACAGCGCCGAGCTGGCCAGCGAGATGGTCAAGCTCACCAAGCAGAGCCACAACCTGCTCACCAACCTGCTCGAGTGGTCGAGGGTGCAGACCGGAAGCCTGACCTTCCGCCCCGACCGCCTCGACCTGGGCGAGCTGCTCGAAGACTTCCAGGAGTTCAACCTCCTCAACGCCAAGGCCAAGGGCGTAAAGCTCGAGTTCGACTACGCCCAGCAGAGCCTCACCGCCGACCGCATGATGCTGGAGGCCATCCTCCGCAACCTCCTCTCCAACGCCATCAAGTTCACCCCGGCCGGCGGCACCGTGCGGCTCGAAGTCCGGCCCTACCAGGACAGCCTCCTCTTCTGGGTGCGCGACAGCGGCGTCGGCATGGAGCCCCAGACCCTGGCCCGGCTCTTCCGCGCCGAGGCTCCGCCCACCCGGCCCGGCACCGACGAGGAGCGCGGCAGTGGCCTCGGCCTCCTGCTCTGCAAGGAGTTCGTCGAGCTGCACGGCGGACGCATCAAGGTCGAAAGCCGCCTGGGCAAAGGGAGCACCTTCTTTTTCAACCTCCCCGGGGCCAACCGCTGACGACGCCCGCGAAAGGCGTTTTTCAAAAAAATCAGCCCCCTCGGGCAGGAAACCCGCGCCGCCAGCGAAAAAAACGGCCTTGCCGAAGATTGGCGCGAATCCCTCATAGCCAATGGGTTGGGCGGTTCTTGAGGACGAGTTTCCGTGGTCTGGGAAAAAAAGTTTCCATTATTTTTGGAGAATTGGATCCAATTGCCTTATCTTTGTCCCCGCAGGGTGGAGCAGTTGGTAGCTCGTTGGGCTCATAACCCAAAGGTCGTAGGTTCAAGTCCTGCCCCTGCAACCAAAGGAAACCCGCCGGCGCGAAAGCACCGGCGGGTTTTGCGTTTCGAATCCCTGCTCACTCGGGGGCGAACAGCTTGGGCAGGTGCTGGCGCAGGCACTGGTCGAGCTGCCGCTGGTTGTAAGGCTTGGCCAGGAAGCCGTCGAATCCGGCGGCCAGGCACGACTCGCGGCTGAAGGAGAAGGCCGTCTGGGCCACGATGGGCAGGCCATTCTTGAGCGCCTTGATCTGGCGCAGGGCCTCGAAGCCGTCCATCTCGGGCATCTTCAGGTCCATGAGCACCATGTCCACCTCGTTCTCGAGGGCCAGGCGCAGGGCCTGCCTGCCGTCGAGGGCCTGGAGCAGGCGCAGGCCTTCGCTATGGCCGAGGATCTCCTCGAGGTAGATGTGGTTGTTGGGCTCGTCGTCGGCCACCAGCAGCGTGGCCAGCCGGGCTTGGGCCAGCGGCGCCTCTCCGTGCTCGGGTGGCAAGGCGCCCAGCGGGGGCGCCGACAGGGAGAGCGGCAGGCAGACCCGGAAGCTGGCCCCCTGGCCCTCCTGGCTTTCGACCGAGACCTGCCCGCCCAGCAGGCGGGCCAGGCCGGCGCAGATGGAAAGGCCCAAGCCCAGACCGCCGTAGAGCACCTTGCTCTGGTCATAGACCTTCGAGAAGGTCTTGAAAGCCGAGGCCTTCTTGTCGGGCGAGAACCCGATCCCGGTGTCGCTGACCGTGAAGGCGCAGGTCTGGCCCTGGGTCTCGAAGCCGAGGCTGATGTGGCCCCGCTCGGTGAACTTGAGGGCGTTGTCGAGCAGGATGTCGAGGATCTGCCGGAGGTAGTCCTGGTCGGTCTCGAGCGTGGCCCGCAGGTCGGAGGGCAGTCGGCGGAGCTCGACCTGCGGCTTGCCCGCCCGGCTCCGCTTGGCCTCGAGCTCGTCAAACAGGCCTTCGAACAGCGGCCCGACGGTGAAGCGCGAAGGATGGAGGGTGGCCTGCCCGGTCTCGAGCTTGGCGATGAGCACCATGCTCTCGACGATGTCGAGCAGCTTGCGGGTGCTCTGGGCGATGATGGACAGGTACTTGCGGGTCCGGGCGGGCACGGCCAGGTCGTGCTCGAGCACCTGGGTGAAGCCGAGGATGGCGTTCATGGGCGTGCGCACCTCGTGCGAGACGTTCTTGAAGAAGGAGGTCTTGAGCTGGTCGCTCTCCTCGGCCTTCTCCTTGGCCAGGACCAGCTCCTCGAGCATCTTCTTCTGCTGGCTGATGTCGGTCAGCACGGCCACGAAGGCGCTGGCCAGGGGCTGCCCCGGCTCGGGGATGGGCGAGAGGATGGCGTGCTCCCAGTAGCGCCCTCCATCCTGGCGGAGGTTTTGGAGTTCTCCCTCCCAGCTTTTGCCCAGGCGGAGGCACTCGAGCAGCTCCTGGCGCAGGGCGGGCGGGTTGAAGCTGCCGCGGACCAGCTCCAGCTCCCCGCCGAGGGCCTCGCGGGCCTCGAAGCCGGACATGCGCAGGTAGTGCGGGTTGGCGTGCCGGACGCGGGCGTCGCGGTCGGTGATGACGATGCCGATCTTGGCGTTCTCGGCGGCGATGGAGAGCTTGAGGATGGTCTCCTGGTCGGCCTTGCGCTGGCGTATGTCGCGGCAGACGACCTGGATGCCGGCGGGCGTGCCATCGGCCTCGCGGAGGAAGGTGGCCACGTCCTCGCGCCAGAGGACGGAGCCGTCGGGCATCTCCAGGCGGATCTCGAGGGTGATGTTGGGCCTTGCCTGGCCGCGGGCCTCGTCGAGGGCCGCGAGCCAGCGGGCGTCGGCCAGCGGCGGGCGGGTCTGGTCGGGGCGCTTGCCCAGGGCCTCGGCCTCCGCCAGGCCGGCCATGCGCTCCAGGGCGGGCGAGAGGTAGCTGACGCGCCCGCCCGCGTCGAGCGAGAGGATGCCGTCGGAGGTGTTCTCGGCGATGGTGCGGTACTTGCGCTCGCTCTGGCCGCGGAGCTCCATCTCTTGGCGCAGGGCCTGGGTGCGTTCTTCCACCCTTCTTTCGAGCTGCCGGGCGTACCTGAGCTTCTGGCGGAAGAGCAGGGCCAGGGCCAGCACGACGCTGGCGAAGAGCAGGGCGCCCAGGGCCATGAGCCTCCGCTGCTGGCTGGCCCGGAGGTCCTTGAGCTCGTTCTCGGCGCGGAGCAGCTCGTTCTCGGCCTGCTGCTCGGACAGGGTGTAGAGGGCCTCGGCCTGGCTGATGGCCTCGGCCTGCTCGAGGGTGAAGGAGGAGTCGTTTATCAAGGAGTGGCGGAGCAGCAGCTCGAAGGCCTCCTCGTGCTCGCCCTTGGCCCGCTTGATGTCGGCCAGCACCTTGAGGGCCCAGGCCAGCGACTGGGGATGCTGGATCTGCTCGGCCAGCCGGATGGCCTCCTGGGCCAGGCGCTCGGCCTGCCCGATGTCGCCGCGCAGGCGGTGGATGTTCGCCAGGTCGGTCAGCGCCTGGGTCTTCGTGAGGATCCTGCCGCTCCGTTCGGCCATCTGGAGGGCCAGGCTCGAGTAGTGCTGGGCCGAGTCGAGCTGGAGCAGGTCGAGGTAGGTCTGGCCGATGTTGCCGTAGCTGTTGGCGCATCCGCTCCAGTCCTCCTGGCGGAGCTTGATGGCCAGGGAGCTCTGGTACTGCTCAAGGGAAAGCTCCTGCTGGCCGAGGCGCTTGTGGATGGAGCCCAGCGTGTTGGCGTTGTAGGCCACCAGTTGGTCGTCGCCAATCTGGCGCGCGATGTCGATGGAGGCATGGCAGTGCTCGATGGAGCTCTCGTACTGCTTCATGGCCTTCAGGCAGAGGCCCAGGACCATGTGCCCCCGGGCCATGTTGGTGCTGTCGCCCAGGGCCTTGCCGACCTTGATGGTCTCCAGGGCGTCGGCCTGCGAGCGGGCGTACTGGCTGAGCAGGAAGCAGGCCATGGCCGAGCGGTAGAGGTCCTTCGCAAGGGCGGCGCTGTCGCCGTTGGCCAGGTGGCGGGCCTTCATGCGCTGCACGAGCAGCAGCAGTTCGGCGTTGCGCTGCCGGGCTTGCAGGACCGTGACCAGGGCCTCCTCCAGGTCGTCGAGCTCGGCTTGGCTGTAGGCAGGGCCAGGCAGGGCCAGGAGCGAGTCCAAGGCCCGCGCCACGCTGTCGGGCTGCACGGCGGCGGCCTCGCGGAGCGGGGCGAAGCGGCTTTGCGACCGCGACACGGCCGGAGCGAGGACGAGGGCTGACAGCAGCAAGAAGGCGGCAAGGACAGAAGGTCTGCCCAGTCCGTTGGGCTTGGGGATCGCAGGCGGTTTCATGGTGGGGTCCGGTCAGTTGGCCAACGCAAGGTATTCAATTTCGGGCATCCGCTGGCCTGCCTGGCCTTGGTCTGGACGCGAATTTTGTCGCTCCCAAGCTCTTTCGCGCCCAATCAGACTCGAACCGGGCGAAAATCATGGCCAGATTTTGGTCTTTTTTTGCCCTTTTTGAGGCCCAACCTCTCGAAACCCCAGCAAAGCCGTCCAGATTTTGGTCAAATTTTTCCGAGCCGTTTTTGCCATGCTCTTTTGAATTTCGGGCTATTTACCTTTGCGGAAATAAGCAATGGAAATCAATTTGTCCAAAATTCAATATTCAACAAAAACAGCAACTCTGATGGAGAATAACAATCGCACCATGAAACAGAAGCACCGATTCGGCTGGCCCTCCTGGGTTGCCATGGCCTTTCTGGCGGGGGCCTCGCTCCTTGGGTCCTGCCAGGAAGACGGCCTGGTACAGGTGGTTCCGACCAGCACGACCGTCAGCCTGACCTTCCGGACGCCCGAGGGCGCCGACCTGCTCGACCCATCCACCCCGGGCGGCTACGACGCCTCGGCCCTGCGGGTCTATTACGTGCGCGACGGCCGGCTGCGGATGCGCTACGACGCCTCCAGCCAGATGCCCTATGGCTACCGGGTTGACAACCAGCTCAATGGCCTCCGGGTGCTGACCGTGCTGACCGACAACTGCGCCTGCGACGAGCGGGTGCGGACCTACCTGCAGTTCTCGCCCGACGACATGGACACCCTGGAGGTGCGCTACCGCTGGGGCGAGGGCTACATCCTCAAGGACTCGGTCTGGTACAACGGCGTCTATCGCCCGATTCCCGCCGAAGGCGAGCCCCTGGCGGTGCTCAAGCAGCGTTGACCGCGGCGCTTTGAAAACGAAAGCGCCAGCGCCTCCTCGGTCGAGGGGGCGCTGGCGCTTTGCTTGGGCCGGGCGCGGAAGCCTGGCTACTGGTTGGCCATGTACACGATGAGGGCGATGATGGCCAGGATGAAGAGCACCAGCAGGGTGATCTTGATCCAACTGTAGGGCCTTTCGCCCTGCACCTCGCCGGTGCGTGCGTTGACCATGAAGCGGAAGGACTTGTCGCGGTAGCGGAAGGCGCTGATCCAGACGGGCAGGAGGATGTGCTTGAAGGTGATGCCGCTGTGCTGGGTGGAGACGGAGCTGATGCGCTGGTGGTCGCCGCCGATGTCGCCGCGGATGTCTTGCCGGATGATGGCGTCCATCTTGTCCTTGGCGATCTCGAATCCGGCCTTGAGGTCCACGGAGTACATCTCGGTCTTGAAGCCGCTCAGGAAGCGCTCCTCGAAGGGGACGAGCTTGGCCAGGTCCCAGGGCTCGAGCTCGTCGAGGTACTTGCGGGGCAGGGAGTCGGAGGCGGGCACCAGGACGTCGTCGAAGTCGCGGCGGACGCGCCCGCTGACGCTGGTCCAGCGGGTCTTGGTGACGGTCCGGGTCTTGGTCTGGCCGTCTTCGGTGTAGGTCTCGGTGGTCTGGTAGTCGTCGCCGCGCTCGCCGGTGTACTGGGTGGCGGTGCGGGCGTCGTAGGTCCAGTACGGGAGGTAGGCCCCGGTGAGGCGGCCTTCGTCGCGGGCGAACTTCTTGAGGTCGTTGGGGGCGAACCAGAGCTTTTCGAGCCAGGTGCGGTAGGCCTGGTGGGCGCGGTTCTCTTCGATGGCGAAGGGCAGCATGGCCCTGGGCGCCATCTGGTTGAAGGTCTCGGGCTGCTTGGCCACGAGCGGGGCTCCGCAGAAGTCGCAGTGGCCAGAGGAGACGTTCTCGCCCATGGAGGTCTTGGCGCCGCATCCGTTGCAGCCCATGACCAGGACGGGGCGCGTGGGCGCCTGCCCGGCGGCGCGGTTGAGGTAGGCGTGGTAGTCGAGCTCCTGGGTGGCCGAGGCCACGCGGGCGTGGTCCACCTGTATCTGGTTGGTGGTTCCGCAGGCCTTGCAGACCAGGGCGGTGGTGCCGGGCTGGAAGGTGAGCTTGCCCCCGCAGTTGGAGCAGGAAATCTCACTGCCGAGCTTTTCGGTGTTGGCGTCCATGGGAATTTTTTTAATTACGAATTACGAATGAGGAATTACGAATTGACAATTACGAATTACGAATTGATAATTACGAATTGACAATTACGAATTACGAATGAGGAATTACGAATTGACAATTACGAATTACGAATGAGGAATTACGAATTGCGAATTACGAATGACGAATGACGAATTACGAATTACGAATGACGAATTGCAAATGACGAATTGCAAATGACGATTACAAATGACGAGTTACGAATTTTCGGATGAAAAACTACGAATGTTGAATCGTCAAGAACGTTAGCATTCTTCGCTGTCATCACAATTCGTTGCCTATTAAAAAAAGATGATATTTCATTCATAATTCATCTATAATTACGAATTTTTAATTACGAATTACGAATGAGGAATTACGAATGAGGAATTACGAATTACGAATTGACAATTACGAACTTTCGGATGAAAAACTACGAATGTTGAATCGTCAAGAACGTTAGCATTCTTCGCTGTCACCACAATTCGTTGCCTATTAGAAAAAGATGATATTTCATTCATTCATAATTGATAATTGATAATTCGTAATTCGTAATTCCTAATTCGTAATTCCTAATTCGTAATTCCCAATTCGTAATTCGTAATTGGTATGAAGGAAATTGGGAAGCGGCCTCCAAAGACCTTTTGGAAGCCGCTTCGTTGGGTTCGGGCCTTGCCAGGGGTCCCCTCAAGCTGGCTCAGGCTCAGGGCATGGGGGGAGGAGGAGGAGGGGGCGGGGCCATCTGCTGGAAGACTCCGGCCAGCTCGGCGACTTCGCCGGCGGCCTGCCATCCGGCCATGCCTTGCTTCCAGACGAAGGTCTGGGGGTTCATCTGGCCTTGCTGGAACATCTGCTGGAGGGCGGCGATGTTGAAGGGGCCTTGCTGCTGGCCGTTGACGGAGACGTAGTACTGGACGCTGGGGGGAGGCGGGGGGGGCGATGCCATGCCGCCGCCACCGCCGGGCTGGGCCGCGGGGGCGGATTTCTGCTGGTTCATCATCTGCTGCATCATCATCATGCCCATCATGCCTTCCATTCCGCCACCGCCGCCACCGCCGGGGTTCTTGGCGGCGTCGCTCATGGCGTCGGCGCCTTTCATCTGGGCGTAGCGGTTCATGTCGCCGAGCATGTTCATGCCGGTTCCCTGGTCGAGCTTGGCTTGGAGCTCTTCGGGCAGGCTGATGCTGGAGACCAGGAACTTGGTGATCTCGATGCCGTACTCGAGGAACTCTTGGCCGAGCTGCTTCTGGCAGAAGTCGGAGAGGTCCTTGTAGTTCTGGGCGAAGTCGAGCAGGGAGAGCTTGCTCTCGCCGAGGGCGTCGATGAAGCGGGTTACGACCAGGCTGCGGAGCTCGCCGTTGATGCTCTCGACGGTGAAGTCGCCATCGGTGCCGGATACCTCGCGGATGAACTTGGCGGGGTCGGCGATCTTCATGGTGTAGGTGCCGAAGGCGCGCAGGCTGACGCGGCCGAAGTCTTGGTCGCGGATGTAGAACACGTTGGGGGTCCCCCACTTCATGTTGGTGAAGCGCTTGGTGTTCACGAAATAGACCTCCGCCTTGAAGGGGCTGTCGAAGCCGTACTTCCAGCCCTTGAGGGTGGAGAGCAGGGGCATGTTCTGCGTTTGCAGGGTGTAGGTGCCAGGCCCGAAGACGTCGGCGAGCTGGCCCTCGTTGATGAAGACGGCGGCCTGCGATTCGCGGACGACGAGCTTCGCTCCGTTCTTGATCTCGTTGTCGTGCCGTTCGAATCGGAACACCATCGTGTTCTGGGTTGGATCCAGCCACTCGATGATGTCGATCAATTCACTTTTGATGAAACTGAATAGACCCATGGTTCCTGATAGTTTAATTGGTGGTTTGAAATTCGGCTGGAAAATACGTCTTTTTCAGAAAATAGAAAAACCTTTTGTGCCTGGCCAAAAAAATATCCGTGGAAACCGGCGTCGGCTTAGGCAGGAAAGGCGTAACTTGGGGAGGAGGGAAGCGGGGCCGGGGGCGCAAAAAAAAATCGCCCGAGCAAGCGCTTGGCCCGCTTTTGGCGTTCATAGGGGCGCGGGGCCCTGGCCCGGGGGCGCCCTGGGCGGCCCGGGGGCGCGGGGCGCTACCAAAAACAAAAAAACTTCCACCATGAAACGCTTCATCATCTTCCTGACGGCATCCTTGCTCCTGTTCCTGGCGAGCGCCCCGGGGGCCTTGGCGCAGAACCTGCGCGGGCTGCTCAAGAGCGCCGCCGACTACGCCGAGGTGGGCAGCCACCAGGCCGCCGCCGACGCCTACGGCCAGGCCCTGGCCCTGGAGCCCACCAACGCCGAGGCCCTGCTCGGCCGGGCCGCCGCCTTCCAGGGCATGGGGCAGCAGCAGCAGGCGCTCGACGACCTGCGCAAGTTCAACCAGGCCTACCCGCAGGACGTCGAGGGCTTCGTGCTGGCCGCCCAGCAGTGCTTCCGCATGGGCCTCTGGGCCGACTGCACCCGGCTGGCCGAGCAGGCCGCGGCGCTCGACCGCAAGAACGAGCCTGCCTTGCGCCTGGTCGTGGAGGGCTACCTGGCCGCCGGCAACCCCGAGGCCGCCCGCCTTTCGGCCAACCAGCTCCTGGAGCTGAAGGCCTCCGACCCCACCAACCTCTTCTACCACGGCCTGGCCCACCTGCGCGCCGGGCAGGCCCAGGCGGCCTTCGAGTCGCTCGACAAGAGCATCCGCAAGGACCCCGCCCAGACCCGCGCCCTCTGGGCCATGGCCGAGACCCAGCTCGCCCTGGGCCACCCCGACCTGGCCATGCCCTACGCCGAAGAGGGCGTCCGCCTGGCCCCCACCGACCGCCAGGCCTACCTCACCCGGGCCATGGTCCACAAGGCCAAGCTCGACTACTCGGCCGCCATCAACGACTACTCCAAGCTCACGGTGCTGAACCCCGCCGACGCCCAGGCCTTCTTCCTCCGGGGCATGGCCTACCAGCAGTTCAACCAGCACGCCAACGCCGTCACCGACTTCGGCAAGGTCGCCAGCCTGCAGCCCGACAACTTCGAGGCCCTCTTCGCCCGCGCGGCCTCCTACGAGGAGCTGGCCGACTTCCCCAAGGCCATCAGGGACTATGAGCGCATCGTCGAGATAACCGAGCACAACCCGGCGGCCAAGGCCCGCATCGAGCAGGCCCAGCAGCGCCTCTTCGAGCTCAACCGCGAGCAGCGCCCGCCCGTGGTCGAGCTCTTCGAGCCCCGGCACGACGCCACCCGCGTCTTCATTCCCCAGAACATGGGCCTGGGCATCCTCAAGCTCGGCGTGGCCGACGACAGCCCCCTGGAGGCCGTCCTGGTCGATGGCCAGAACTTCCTCAACTCCATCGACTCCGACGGGCGCTACACCGCCGAGGTCGGCTTCGCCGGGAAAGCCCGCGTGCGGGTCGAGGTCCGCGACGTTTACCAGAACGCGACCGTGCTCGACCTCGAAGTCGTCCGCACCGAGACCAACGCCCCCGTCATCAGCCTGGTGGCCCCCTACGCCTCCGACGACCGCAAGGTCATGCTCCCGACCCTCGACCCGCAGGTCCACGTCGAAGGCAGCATCCAGGACGAGAGCCACATCGCCCGCATCACCATCAACGGCGTCAACGCCAGCTTCCGCACCGACGCCACCAACCCCGGCTTCACGGCCAAGATCGACATCGCCAACCAGAACCAGCTCCGGATTGAGGCCGAGGACATCTACGGCAACCTCAGCCAGGCCGCCTTCGAGCTGGACCGCTCGGCGGCCACCCTCCTGGCCGACAACCCCATGGGCAAGACCTGGGTCATCTTCATCGAGAACTCGAACTACCGCTCCTTCGCCAGCCTCGACGGGCCCGCCAAGGATGTCGTCCTGATGAAGGAGGCCCTGGCCAACTACGAGATACACAACATCATCCACAAGAAGGACATGACCAAGGCCCAGATGGAGCGCTTCTTTTCCATCGAGCTCCGAGACCTGGTCCGCACCAACGGCGTCAACTCGCTGCTGGTCTGGTACGCCGGACACGGCAAGTCCATCAACGAGACCGGCTACTGGATCCCGGCCGACGCCAACCGCGACGACGAGTTCTCATACTTCAACATCAACGCCCTCAAGGCCTCCATGCAGTCCTACTCCAACTACCTGACCCACACGCTCGTGGTCACCGACGCCTGCGAGTCCGGGCCTTCCTTCTACCAGGCCATGCGCTCCACCGAGGCCGACCGCGACTGCAACGACGTCTCGGCCACGCGCTTCCGCTCATCGCAGGTCTTCTCGTCGGCAGGCAACGAGCTGGCCTCCGACAACTCGCGCTTCACCCGCACCTTCTCCAACAGCCTGACCTACAACGACCGCTCGTGCATCCCCATCGACCGCATCGTGGTCCAGGTTACGCAGGCCGTTACGCAGAGCGGCGCGCAATCGCCCAAGTTCGGGAAAATCTCGGGCCTCGAGGACGAGAACGGGACCTTCTTCTTCATCCGCAAGGACTAAGGCTTGCGCCTTCCTCGCGAATGTGCTACCTTCGTGCCAGCCCGCCGGCCCTCGCCGGGGCTGGCATTTTGTTTTACCGCGCAGCATCAACCCAGCCCCCCGATGAGCGAACGCATCCCCTTCAACAAGCCCTACCTGACCGGGAAGGAGGCCCACTACATCTACCAGGCTGTCTATTCGGGCAAGATTTCCGGAAACGGCCAGTTCACCCAGCGCTGCCAGCGCTTCTTCGAGGAGCGCTACGGCTTCGGCAAGTGCCTGCTGACGACCAGTTGCACCGACGCCCTCGAAATGGCCGCCCTGCTGGCCGACATCCAGCCCGGCGACGAGGTCATCGCCCCGACCTACACCTTCGTCTCCACGGTCAACGCCTTCGTCCTTCGGGGCGCCCGCATCGTCTTCGCCGACTCGCAGGAGCAGCACCCGAACCTCGACCCCGAGCTGGTCGAGCCGCTCATCGGGCCCCGCACCAAGGCCCTTGTCGCGGTGCATTACGCCGGGGTGGCCTGCGACATGGAGCGCCTGGCGGCCCTGGCCCAGAAGCACGGCCTCTTCCTGATCGAGGACGCCGCCCAGGCCATCGACTCCTTCCACGACGGGCGGCCCCTGGGCAGTTTCGGCCACATGGCCGCCTTCTCGTTCCACGAGACCAAGAACATCATCAGCGGCGAGGGCGGGATGCTGGTGGTCAACGACGAGAGCCTGCGCCGGCGCGCCGAGATCATCTGGGAGAAAGGCACCAACCGGGCCGAGTTCTACCGCGGCGAGGTCAACAAGTACGGCTGGAAGGACCTCGGCTCATCCTTCCTGCCCTCGGATACCATCGCCGCCTTCCTCTTCGCCCAGCTCGAGAACCTGGACGACATCCAGCGCCGCCGCCGCGAAATCTGGGACGCCTACCAGCGAAGCCTCGAACCGCTCGAGCGCCGCGGCTGGCTCGAGCTGCCCCGGCTGCCGGGCTATGCCACCAACAACGCCCACATGTTCTACCTGGTCTGCCGCGACCTGGCCCAGCGCGACCGCTTCCTCGACTTCATGCGCGAGAGCCGCGTGGTGGCCGTCTTCCACTACCTCAGCCTGCACGAGTCGGACTACTACCGCGACAAGCACGACGGCAGGCCCCTGCCCCGTGCCGCCCGCTTCAACGACTGCCTGGTGCGCCTGCCGCTGTTCTACGAGCTGGCGCAAGCCCAGCAAGAGCGCGTCTGCGCCCTGGTCCACCGCTTCTTCGAGGCCGAGAACGCCTAAAGGGTGGACGGGCATTTGTTCCTGCATCCATGATGGAAATGCAGGCATGGCTGGCCTGGGGCTGGCTGGGGCTTTTCGGGGCGTCCTTCGTGTCGGCCACGCTGCTGCCCCTGGCCTCCGAGGGGCTGCTGGCGCTGCTGGTCTGGCAGGGCGGCGACCCCTGGGCGGCCTGGGCGGCGGCCAGCGCGGGCAACACCCTGGGCGGCATGACCAACTACTGGCTCGGACTGCGGGGAAAGGGCCTCGCCGACGGAGGCCCTCGGGCGCGGCGCCTGCGCGGCTGGCTCGACGGGCGGGGCGCCTGGACGGCCGCGCTGACGTGGCTGCCCGGCGTGGGCGACCTGCTGGGCCTGGCGCTGGGCTGGCTGGGCGCCCCCTGGCGGCCCGTGCTCGGCTGGATGTTCGTGGGCAAGGCCGGGCGCTACGCCGTGCTGGTGGGCCTGGCCCTCTGGGCGGGCGGGGCCTGACGCCTAGCGGCTTTCGATGGTGGAATATCCCAAGCACCAGTTTCCCACAAAATCCGGCTGTTCCAACCATCCCGAAGGGATTGAATTTGATGAAATCCGGGGAACGGCGAACCACCGAAAACCAGAACCCCACAGGGTTCCATGCGGACGAACCCGGATGAAATCCTGGCACATCAACCAAAACAGAAATGGCATCCCTGCGAGATTCGGCCGCTTGCGAACCTGCAAACATGCCATCTGAATACAGCCTGTTCGAACGCAACTGGGCCTTAGCAAGGAGTTAGCGATCCGCCGCGCGCATGAACCGAAAAGGATGGACATCTTTGCCGCTCATCCATTCGTCCCACACGTATTTTCTTCTCTTGATTTTGTCCTCCTTGTTCAATCCGTAGATTTCGATCGTGGTTTCCGCCCTTTTCCAGTCCGGATTGCCCAGTTTGACAGGCTTCAGGATACCCTCCGCCAGATCGTAGCGAAACCAGTCTTCGAACTTGTAATCTGGTTCGTCAGGCTTGAGCAAACCTTCATCAAATCGAACGCCTTTTGTCATATTGCACCGCCCACAGCAGAGGAACAAGTTTGACCATTCGTAAGCCAATTCCTTGTGGCTTGACTTTGGCCGGAAATGTTCGACTTCCCCCTTTTCCCCTGTTTTCGGAAACAAAGAATCATCACAAAAAGAGCAGTGCCCATCGGTCATTTCGCTAAGGCTGGCGATGATGGCATCCCAGGCAGTGCGCCAATCGAAGTTACCGCCAGCCAGATACTTGGCCGTCGCGTCCTGTTTGATTACAGTCAAGGCCTGCGGGGCCTTGCCGCGGGTCATCTCCATCATGGCTGGATCGTTTTGAGGCCCAACTTCGTCAGGCGTTTGTTGAGCGGGATAATCTGCGACGCTACAACCGCCTGCATTTCGTCTCCCATTTTTTGAAGTTTTTCTATCAATCCCAGAAAAACCTTGTCCTCGACGAGCTCAATTTCCCCCTCGTCAATCCGATCGAGGTAATCTTGGAATGTTTCTAAGTCTTTTTGCGTGTTGGGGTCGTAAAAATTGGTGGTGAAATATTCCCGGATGATGCCGATGATGTTTTTCGGAGTGATCAAGACCCTTTCCACCGTCAAAGCCCCGGTTTCGGATATTTTCAGTTGGTGGGAAACCCCGCCGACAGCCGCCTGCACCGCGAACGGATTGTGCGTTGTCAGGACGAACTGGGCCTTGCGGAACTTCGCGGTGAGCGCCGAGACCAGCTTCTGCTGCCAACTGGGATGCAGGTGCCTGTCGAACTCGTCGATGAGGATGACGGCCGGAACCCGGGCGAAGTAGTCCTTGCCGAGCCTGGTGCCTGGGCCGAAGAGCGCCGTGCGGGCGGCCAGCATCCGGGCCAGGATGTTGGACATGAGCAGGGCCTGGGCCTTGTAGCCCTCGCTCAGGTGCCGAAGCAGCAGCCGCTCGTTGTGACGGTCGCGGAAGTAGAAGCCCCTGGCCGGATCCTCGTAGATGCGGACTTCCCCGGCTTGCTCGGCCAGCGCGAGGAACTCGTTCAGGCTTTCCAGCAGAAGGTCGATGGCGAGCCGGATTTCCGGGGCGCGCTCAGGCTCCAGGCGCATTGTGTCCTTGAGCTCCTGGAGCAGGTGCAGCGGATCGGCCATGCTGATGTCTTCGCCGAAGATCGTGCGGGTGGCGTGGTTCGCCCCGGTGCCGTGGACAAGCTCGCGGGCCAGGCCCAGGTCCTCGTGGCTGCGGTGGTGGGTGCCGTAGGCCAGGATCAGGTAGGGCGGCTGGGGGCATTGCACCATGTCCTCGGGCCGTCCCTGCTCGAAGATCATCCGGTCGCGGCGGGTCTGCTCGTCCCACAAGAGCCGGATTTCCGCCCTGTCGTGGCCAAAGTGAATGTACTCTTTGAGCTTCTTGGGCTCCTCGCTGTTGTCGATGGGCACCAAGGCCAGGGCCAGGGCCTGGAGCACAGTCGTCTTGCCCAAGCCGTTGTTGCCCAGCAGGATGTTGACCCTTTCCGAAAGTTCCAGTTCAAACAATTTGAAGATCTTGAAGTTGACCAACTGGACCCAGGCGAGCTCGTTTTTCGCGGTCCACCGGTTCTCCCACTCGCCGCGCTCAGCCCCGGCGTAGGCGAGCAGGTCGTTGACGGGGACCTTGAGGTCAAAAAAGCGGTAAACGTTCTCCTGGGCCTTTTTGAGCTCAAGCAACTTGTTGTAGTCGATCCAGTGCGACCGGATCTCATATCCAGGGGAGACGAAGGAGAAAAAGCGCGCGAGGGCTTCCAGCCCATTCGGCTCGAACTGTGCCTTGAACCAGCCTTCTAACCATTTGCGCACCTGGGTGGCAAGGGCGGCATCGCCATAAAAAAAGGCATAAACCCGAATCAGGGAAGGGCCGGAGGAATCAGGTTCAGGATGCTGGGGCGCAAAATCATGACTGGGAGACTCATACGGGTCAAGTCGAACCCGCAGAACGACATTGGGCTTCGCTTCTTGGTCTTCAGCGATGATGACGTGCTCCTTAATACCACTGTCTTTGCCTTCATTTTCAGGGCGGATCTTGAAATCCTTCTCCATTGCCCCCCTTAAATCGGAAAGCAGGTCGGACGAAAAACGCGGACGGAGTTGTCGCCTCGGAATAGAAAAAAACCATCTTAGCGGCTTGCCAATCGGATTGCCATGCAAGATGAGCGCATCATAGGGATGCCGAGCCGCATCGAAAGGTAGTTCACCTATGTTGTTATTGGCCAAATGGATGAGTTTCAAACCCTTCAAGGACAACGCTTCGAGCGGAAAACTGGAAAGCCCCGTTTTTTGCAAGCCCAAGAACGACAGCTCCGAGAGTTTGGCGACATCCGACGGGATTTCATGGATCGTGTTGTAGCTCAAATCGATGCGCTCAAGTCCTTTCAGCTCAACCAACTCTTTCGGAAACCCTTTGAACTTGTTGCTAGACAGGTTGATGGTTCGAAGCTTCTCCAACCGGGAGATGCCCGTCGGCAGGCTGCCGATGCCGCTGTTGGGCAGTTCGAGCTCCTCGAGTCGCGAAAGCCCCAGGATCGCCTCTGGAAAAGCCGCGAGCGGAAACTGGGCGATGACAAGTTTCCGGAGCTTGCCCAGCCGAGCGATGCCATTCGGGATGGTCGAGAAGCTCTTGCCTTCCAGGCCTAAAAAGAGCAGGCCTTCCAGGTTTTTGAGGCCGAAGAGGGCCTCGGGGAACTCGGGCAGCTCGCATTTGTCGAGCATAAGCTTTTGGAGCTTGGCCAACTGGTCGATGGCGCCAGGAATCGCCAGGTTCGGGATGCGGCTCAGGGCCAGTTGCTCCAAATCCGTGCGCTTGAGAATCTCCTGCCAGAGCTCCTCGTCGAGCGGAATCGAAGCCAAGAACAGCATCTTCTCGTCCTTCCGCCGTATGGCCTCCAGGGCTTCCTGCCTCAAGCTGTCCTCGCTTTCCATCGTCTTTTTTTCGGCAATTTAGCTTCGCGGAGCGATATTTCCAAACCCTTGCCGCAGCTCCCCGCCCGCTCAGGAGCGCATCTTGATGAACTTGGTCACGTCGTAGCCGATGCAGAGGACGTGGCGGATCTGGCCAAACTCGTCCTTGACGGGGGTGAAGATTTCCTCGAACCAGTAGAAGCGCTCGTTGTAGAACTTCTTGAAGAGGCGCTGCATGGGCTCGCCCTTGCGGAGCTTGCTCCACATGAGGTCGATTTCCTCGAGGTCCTCCTCGTCGATGTCGATGAAGTCTCGGAAATGCTTGCCGACGAACTGCTCGCGGGGGACCTTGAGGACGCGCTCGACGTGCTCGCTGACCTTGATGACCTCGCCGGAGGGGGTGTAGTCGATGGTGAAGAGGTTCTCGTTGATGAGGCTCTGGAAGACAGAAAGCTCGCGTTCCTTCCGGGCCGATTCCTCCTGGGTTGCCTGGAGCTCCTCCATGTTCTGGCGCATCTCCTCTTCCTGCGAGGCGAGCTCCTCCGACTGCTTCTTGGATTCCTCGAGCAGCCGCGCGGTTCGGATGTTGACCTTGACGGTGGCCAGGGTTGCGGCGATGGTCTGGGCGATCTGCTCGACGAACTGGACCTGGTAGGGCTCGAAGTTGGCGAGCGCGGCCAGCTCGACCACGCCATAGAGCTGCCCGTTGTGCTGGAGGGGCACCACGAGGATGGCCCTGGGGGCTGCCTGCCCGAGGCCGGACTCGAGGTAGAGGTAGTCGGGCGGGATCTCGGTCAGGTGGATGGTCTTGCGCTCGAGGGCGCAGATGCCGGCCAGGCCCTCACCGAGATCGACCTGGCGGCGCAAGAACTTGCGCTGGTCGTAGGCGAAGGTGGCCACCATGTCGAGCTGTGGCTCCCGCTCCTCGGCGTCCTGGAGGATGAACATGCCGCCCTGGTGTGCGTCGAGGTACTTGACCAGGTTCTTGAGGACGTTGTGCGAGAGCCTCTCGACGTCGTCGTTGTACTCTCGGAGCAGGGTGCTGAACTTGGCCACGCCCTCGGTGTTCCAGTTTCGGCGGCGGTCCTCCTCGCGCCGGGCGAGCTGGTCCCTCTGGGCCTTGTTGAGGCTGTCCTTCATCTCCTGGAGGGAGGCGCCCAGGTCGTCGAACTGGCCGAGGGTGCGGAGCTCGACGTCGAGCTCGCCGCGGCCGATGGCGCTGGCGAACTCGGACTTCTGGCGCAGGCTGTCCACGAAGGTGTTCAGGGACTTGAGCATGTCGGTTATCTCGTCGTCGCTCTGCAGCTTGAACTTCTGGGGCATGGCTCCGGTGGCCAGTTGTCGGACGAACTCGTGGACTCGCCCGAGCGGATGTCTGACGGCCCGCAAGATGGAATAGAGGATGGCCAGGGCCACCAGGATGGCCACCAGCAAGGCGATGAACATGCCCAGGCGGGCGTCCCGCACCCGCTGTTCGAGCAGGTCGGCGACCTCCTGGCTGCATTCGGCCATCAACTGCTGGGAGATGAGGAAGCCTTCGGCCACCTGTCCGCGGTAGCCCTCGGTGGCTTGCAGGCCGATGGCCTTGTCCTTGTTGAAAAGGCGTTGCGAGATTTCGGAGAAGCCGGAGAAGCCCGTGGCCAGCTTCATGCGCAGGTCGGAGTCGATGCTGCCGATGGCGGCGGACGACCCGGCGCCGGGCAAGGGGGCCTGGCCGATGGGGTCCAGCTCCTGGGCGATTCCCTCGAAGGGGGCCTGTGCGGGTTCCTCGATCGCCTGCTCTGGCGGGTCGAGGCCGAAGTCGAGTGCGGCGGTGTCAGCGGACCAGTCGGGGAGCTCCTGTGCCAGGAGGATTTCCTCGCGGTAGGTCTCGCAGAGGCGGGAGATCTCGGACTGGTTCTCCTTGCTGCGGCGCAGGAGGTACTGGTGGGCGGCCGAACGCAGGTTGGCGACCATCTCGACGACCTGCGGCTCGCCGGTCTGCTCGGCCAGGGAGGCCAGCTCGGCGGCGTAGTCGTTGAGCTCGCCCTCGATGCCGTGGCTGAGCAGCCCGCGCTCGCGGACGGCTCTGGCCAGGGACTCGAAGCTCTGGGCGTAGGCCCACATCTGGTCTTCGAGCAGGTCGATCTTCTCGCGGAGCGAGGCGGCCTCGTCGGTCGCGAGGATGGGCGCCTGGGCGATCTGCCCTATGATGGCCAGGGAGTTGGAGTGGTGCTGGCGGACCATCTCGAAGGCCTCGCTGTACCCGTCCTTGTAGTAGTTGAGGTCGTAGATGTCCACCAGGAGGAACCGCATGTCGGCCTGCCTCATTCGGGCCATTTCGAGGGAGACCTTGTCCAGGGGCAAGGAAAGCCTGGCCAGCCGCGAGGCTCGGCTCTGGAAAAAGAGGAAGACCAGGGCCATGGACACGAAGAGCAGGGTGATGGCCACCATCGCCGCGCTCATCTTGAACCGGAGCGAGGAGAAGTGCTTCTTCCATTCAGAAAAGGGCTTCCAGATCCATTTCATGCTAGGGGAATCGGTATGCGCGCAGGGGCTTGTGCCCCTCAAAAATACGTTTTTGCGGCGAAAGTCAAGGATTCCGACGGGGGATTATTTGTCGATCTCCTCGAAGTCCACGTCCTCGGCGGAGGACTTGTCGATGGTAGGGCGCCTGCCCTTGGGCCCCGGCGGCTCGGGCCGCAGGGGATCCGGTTCCGGGCCGGCGGCGCCGCCCATCTGGTCCATGAGGCGCTCCTGGGCCTTGCGCATGGCCCGGCGCAGCAGCCAGGGCACCAGTTCGCGGAAGATGAGCCGGAGACCGAAGACCACCAGCAGGAGGATGGCCAGGTTTCGGATGAATTCCATAGTGGGGAGGTTTTGGGACGAAAAACGGAAGCTGCCTTCAATAGGCCCGCACGCTCGGGTCCACGCGGCGCGACCAGGCGTCGATGCCGTCGCGCAGGTTGACCAGGTTGGTCCAGCCCAGCTTGGCGAAGTGCCGAGCCAGGTTCAGGCTGCGCACCCCGTGGTGGCAATAGACCACCACCGGCCGCGAGCGGTCCAGCTCCGCCGAGCGGCTGGTCAGCAGGTCGAACATCGGGATGTGCAGGCTCGGCTCGATCCGGCAGAGCGCCCGCTCGTAGTCCTCGCGGATGTCCAGCAGCACGAAGTCCTGGCCCGAAGAGAGCATCCCATGCAGCTCTTCCACAGTGATTTCCTTGATTTCCATGCGCGTCGCGTTTTTGGGTTCGTATCGACCCGCAAGATAGCACTTTGGGACGAATCCCACCGCGGCTGACATATTGCCATGCGAAAAGTGGGCCTGTCGGAAATATTGTCATCCCGAAAAGACGAATAGAAGGCAAAAAGGCAGGGAAATGCCCCCGCGGGGCATCGGCACGCGGTTTGAAAATCCTCTTCCAGACAAGTCAATCTTGCAAAAACAAATTCAACCAACACATAAACAGGAGGACACTATCATGTTCACATCCAAATTCATCTGGCCCGAGTTCATGGACGAAATCTTCGGCAAGGACTTCGCCCAAGGCGTCAACCAACTGGCCATGCGCCGCGAACCTTTCTACAACCTCTACGAGCGCGAGGACAGCTTCGTGATCGAGATCGCCGCCCCGGGGCTCGACAAGGGCGACTTCCGCATCGACCTCAACGACAAGGCCCTGGCCATCAGCGCCAGCAAGCCCGCGCCCGAGCAAGGCCCGCGCTACATCCGCCGCGAGTTCGACTTCTCGAGCTTCAGGCGCGTCTTCAACCTCTCCGACCAAATCGACACCGAGGCCATCGCCGCCAAGCACGAGAACGGCGTCCTGCGCGTCAGCCTGCCCAAGCGCTCGGAGCAGAAGCCCAAAGGCCCGCAGAACATCAACATCGTCTGACCCAACTAAATCTTTTGTCGAACCCCTAATAAACAGGAGGACCCTACCATGATCACCCGCTTCAGAGACAACAGCTACTTCCCCAGCCTCGTGGAAGACTTCTTCGGCAAAGACTGGCTCAGCCTGCCCTTCGGCAACAAGACCGGCGTGAGCGTGCCCGCGGTCAATGTCAGGGAGACCAACGACGGATTCCACATCGAGGTGGCCGCCCCGGGCCTGGCCAAGGACGACTTCAAGATCGACCTGGAGAACAACGTCCTGACCATCTCGTCCGAGAGGGAGATGTCCGAGCAGCACAAAGGCGACAACCTCATGCGCCGCGAGTTCTGCTACTCCAGCTTCACCCGCTCGTTCACCCTGCCCGACGTCATCGACCCGGAGCAGATCCAGGCCCGCCACGAGAACGGCATCCTCTTCATCGAGATCCCCAAGCGCGAGGAAGCCAGGAGGAAAGGCCCTCGCCAGATCGCCATCGACTGAGCCTCGGCCCCAATGGCCTTGACGAAAGGGTCGCCCGCACGACGGGCGGCCCTTTTCGTCTCCGCCCCGGGCTGTTCAGATCGGGGGGATGAGTTTTCAAGCCATGCTTCAAGTCAATTCTTTTTTTTGTTGATTTTCAAAAATATAAACGGAAATATTCAATCTGGAATCCCATCGGCGGCAGACCGGCAGGACGCCAGGGCCTTCGCGATGGGCTGCGAAATCGCTAACTTGGCAGCGAACCATCGGCCCAGGCCCCGGCCCAAGCCCCAACACGCGCCGCCATGAACCGACTCTACATCGTGCCCACGCCCATCGGCAACCTCGAGGACATCACCCTCCGCGCCCTGCGGGTGCTCAAGGAGGTCGATTTCGTGCTCGCGGAAGACACGCGCAACACGTCCTTCCTGCTCAAGCACTTCCAGATCGAGAACATCCTGCTCTCGCACCACAAGTTCAACGAGCACAAGACCGTCGAGCAGATCGCCCAGCGCATCGCCAACGGGCAGAGCGGCGCGCTGGTCTCCGACGCCGGCACGCCCGGCATCTCCGACCCCGGCTTCCTGCTGGTGCGCACCTGCCTCGAGCAGGGCGTGCCCGTGGAGTGCCTGCCCGGCGCCACGGCCTTCGTCCCCGCCCTGGTCAACTCGGGCCTGCCCACCGACCGATTCGCCTTCGAGGGATTCCTGCCGCCGAAGAAGGGCCGCCTCACCCGCCTGAAGGCCCTGGCCGGCGAGCCCAGGACGATGGTCTTCTACGAGGCCCCGCATCGCCTGCTCAAGGCCCTGGCCGAGCTGGCCGAGCACCTGGGCCCCGACCGCCGGGCAAGCCTCTCGCGCGAGATCTCCAAGCGCCACGAGGAGACCTTCCGAGGCAGCCTGGCCGAGCTCCTGGCCGAGTTCGAGGCCCGCGAGGCCATCAAGGGCGAGATCGTGCTGGTGGTCGAAGGCAAGGAGCCCGCCAAGAAGCCGAAGAAGCGCTACAACGAGGAAGACGACGAACAGGAAGAACAGGACGACCAGGACTGAGCGGCCCTTCCCGGACCACCGCGCCGCCCGCGTCTTGGAGGCCAAGGCGAACGGCTTGTTCGTTTGTTGTTGTGAAAACCCTGGGCTAGGACAAAAGGGCAACTGAAGGTTGTTGATTTCCAGCTATTTGTCATCGTCCTTCCCTCCAATCCCTGCCCTTGGCGTCCGTTTCCACCAAGATGCCCCAAGGACCAAACGCTCTGATGAAATCTTCGGATCGTGCTCGGACATCGAGCAAAAAATCCGAAAAAGGGATACCCCGCGAACCAATCTCGCCCAACTGCGTAAAATCGCACATTGGGTTTTCTTATTTTTAAAAGCAATTCACCAAGCCAACCGACCATGATCACGATCAAGGAAAACGCGTTCAAGAAGATCGAGCTTGACCCGGGCAGCTCGATCTTCATGTACCACTGGAAAGCCACCACCGGGGAAATGACAGTTGACCAGTTCATGGCCGAGAGCATGGACCTTCTGGACACTTACCTCCAGCATGGCACGCGCTCGGTCTTGGCAGTCGATTTCGATTTCAGGTTTCCCATCGAGCCCGAGCTGCAGACCCAGGCCAACGCGCTCCTGCTGTCCAAGCTCAACGGCACCAATTTGCGCAAGTTCGCCCACGTCATCAGCGGCGAGCTCATCACGCAGTTGAGCGTCGAGCAGCTTTTCGAAGAGAATGAAGCGAAGACCTACGCCGACCGCTACTTCGAGGATCGGGAGGCCGCGCTCGACTGGTGCCGGCGTTGAGGCGGTGGCTCAAGGGCGCAGCGCCTGAAGGTTGACGAGCAGCCCTCCGGGCGTGGCGCAGGGCTGGCCTGCCCACTGGTTGAGGAAGCGGTCGAGGGCCTGGACGGTGGGGAAGGGCCCGACCATGACCTTGTGCAGCGGCCTGACGGGGCGTTCGTCCACGAAGACCAGGGCCATGTGGCGGGGCATGAGGGCCCGGAGGTGCCGCTCGAGGTGGTACGGCTCGGCGTAGGCGGCCAGTTGCCAGGCGTAGCCTTCGAGGGGCAGGGCCTCCATGTCGGCGTTGAGCAGGATGCCCCGCTGCCGCAGCATGGCGTCCTGGAGGTGGGCGAAGGCGTCGGCTGGGGCGGGCGCAGTTGCTGGGGTGGCCGCGTTGGCCGTGGCGGGCGCGGCCCGGGGCGGCTCGGCGGCAGGGGCGCTGGTGTTGGGGCGGCTGGCGGGCGGCGCGGCGGTCTGTCGGTCGGCCAGCGCGGCTCGCCCGGGGCTTTCGAGCACGCGCAGGCTGACGGCCGCGAGGCCCTTGCGCTCCATGTCGAGGGCTTGCGCGGCGGCGCGGCTGAGGTCGATGACGCGGCCTTTGATGAAGGGCCCGCGGTCGTTGACCCGCACGATGACGCTCTTGCCGTTGTCGAGCCGGGTGACCTCGACCAGGCTGTTGAAGGGCAGGCTCTTGTGGGCGGCCGTCATTTCGCTCTGGCGGAAGGTCTCGCCGTTGGAGGTGGTCTTGCCGTCGAACCAGTCGTGGTAGAATGAGGCGGTTCCGGTTTCGTGTTGGCTTTTGGCCGCGGTAGCCATCATGCCGAGCAGGATCAGGAGTGTGGCGGTCTGGCGGTTCATGCTTTTGCGGATCTTTTTTGTGGGGCTCGGAAGTGTCATGGCAAAACAAAAAGCCCTGCCAAGTTAGGGCAGGGCCGTTGTTATGCAAAATTTTTGTTTCCTGGCGTCATTTGACGTAGGTCTCGGCGGTGTGGTTTTCGAGGACTTCCACTGTAACGGGCATGAGCCCGCGGCGTACCAGGCCGATGCGTTCGGCGGCTGCCTTGCTCAGGTCAATGACCCGGCCTCTGGTGAAAGGGCCTCTGTCTGTTATGGTTACGACAACGGAAGAGCTTCCGTCTGGGGCATAGACCCTTACAAGCGTGCCGAAAGGGAGGGTTTTGTGCGCTGCCGTCAATTCCGCCTGGCGAAAGGTCTCGCCGCTCGCGGTTCTTCTTCCCTCGTAGTAGTCGCTGTAGTACGAAGCCACCCCGTATTCTGTTTGGCTGAAGGCGGACAGGCTCGCGAACAACAGTGCCACAATTGCAAAAAACCTTTTCATAAGAATGGATGTATTGGTTGAACAATGCACCGCAAATTTACTATTTGTCTGATTACTAGCATTAAGTTCGGGACTAATTCTGCTGTTTAACATAACCCAACTTGGAAATCGTAACTTACAAATCATTGAATACCAGGCATTGGCTTTTATAAAATTGCAATTAGGTAACTACGTACTTTTGTT
>JFJP01027639.1_pt1 | contig 27371 bp, 30 predicted proteins | sample 431651 | NCBI WGS metagenome assembly JFJP01 (sample SAMN02602958, study PRJNA72255) | Microbial mat metagenome, whole genome shotgun sequencing project. | biome: fresh water; feature: sink hole; material: water; isolation source: purple microbial (photo- and chemosynthetic) mats found in...
CAAGTCCCAAATCCATTATTCCATGCTCAAAACACAATTATCCAAATCCAGCCCAGAGAATATGGCAGCTTGTCTTGAAGCCAGCTTGGTTTTTTGTGAAGAAGATTTCGGCTCAGCTTTTTGCATAAACTCTACAGGAATATTATTAACTTGTTGGCATTGTGTGGCAAATGGCGCTGAAAAAGATACATTTTTTCAATTAATATTCCCTAATGGTGAACTAGTTGAAGCAATTATGCTTGAAGGAGATAAATATCTGGATATTGCTATTCTTCAGATATTGAATCCAAAACGCAGCTATCCAACTTTTCAAATAGCTAAAAATCTTGAGCCAATTGGCAATAAATTATTTTGTATTGGAAACCCTTGTTTTTATGATATGGAGAGCAATATACCCAATAAAATCATAAAAGACCATTATCCTTTCTATATCAGTGTTGGAAAAGTTCTTGGATATGAAAAGGATGTTGCTTATTGCAATAAAAAATCAGGGCTTGGACCTTTAAAACACGGATGCTGGACTTATTGGGGACACAGTGGAGCTCCGATTCTAAATATGAAGGGTGAAGTCATTGGAATGCATAATAGTTGGAATGATAAAAATGGTGTCAGGCATGGAGCTAGCACTGAAACCTTTAAAGTTTTTTTTGAAAATTGCAAGTATAAACAGAAATGAAGGTCATATATTTAATATATTTGTTTGCTCAATTGATCATGAATTAAGTTTTTTCTTTAATATAGCCTCAATATTTTTTTTCTCTCAAAAATTTATTCAAAAATTTTTTTAATTTTTAATTTTCTTAATTTACCATAATAGGCATAAAAAAAAAAAAATTCAAATCTGGAAACCTCAAATGATTTTCACCTTCCTCCTTCTTTCAATACCGCTGAATCTTGTCCATATCTCCTCTCAATCCCTAAACGATTCCCCCATCAAAATCGCTTTCGGTTCCTGTGCTGATTTAGTGAAGAAAAACATAGACATTTTCTCCACAATAACCGCCTACAATCCAAGTCTCTTCATCTGGCTTGGTGATTTCGCCTATGTGGACGATAAATTCCTTCTACTTTACTCCTATCTCCCCGATCTCGCTACCGTAGCCTATCGGTTCAACGCTACAAATAACCATCCATCTTATCAGAAAATGAAATCCAGTTTTCCTGTTATAGGTGTATGGGATGATCATGATTTTGGTAAAAATGATGGCAATAAATATAATAAAAATAAAGAGATAATACGACAAATGTATTTAGATTTATTTGATGAGCCAAAGGATTCGAAAAGACGCACACAAGCTGGACTCTATTTTTCCTATGTGATTTCGAAGAATATTAAGATAATACTCTTGGATTGTAGGTTTAATAAAGACAGTTGGTTTGAAGAATCACAGGATATGTTAGGAGCTGAACAATGGAATTGGCTTGAAAAAGAGATAAATGATGATGAAATTGAACTGTTTTTCATAGGGTCTGGGCAACAAATTATGCCAGATGATAGGTTTTTACCAGAAAGTTGGTTTGTAAAGAGTAAAGAAAGACTCTATTTTTTGATAAAAAAACATGGGAAACGAGTGATTTTATTGAGTGGAGATGTACATTTCGGAGAAATCATGAAGCATCCTTGTTCATGTCAAAGAATTGGATATCCTTTATATGAGATAACTTCTAGTGGAATGACACATTATTTCGGCGAAAATTTGATCATTAAAGATAAATTGATTAAATTTGTGTTTCCTGATACTTTCAGCACACATGAAAATAGATTTTTCCTTTATAATTTCGGCACTATTGAAGTTTTTTTCGATAGAAAAAATAACGATAATTCGAAGGTTGTTTTGCAGATCAGAGATATAGAAAACAATGTGAAATTAGAGCAGATTATCTATTTTAAAGAACTTGAAATAGGGAATAAGGAATGTGAGATGATGAAAGAAGAATGTGTGATGGATGAGGCGAGAGAGAAGAGATTCATGAAGAATGTCTTTGTGAAATTATTTGATTTTGATCTTTATATATATATAGTTATTGTTTGTAGTTTAGCGATAGTGTTTAGCGCGATTTTTTGTTTTTTTTATCTGGGGAAAACTTTTTTTAGAAAAATTTCAAAGGTTTTTAAAGATAAAAAAGATTAATAAGTGATTTTTATCCGAATTTATTTAAATTTTCTTTTTAAATAAAGTTTTTATTGATTTTTTTTCTTATTTGATTAAAAAATTATTGAGTTTTTCTTTTCAAATGAATATATTCGTGTTGTTTTTTTTTTTAATTTTTCTTGATAAAGTTTTTATTAATTATTTTCTTTCCAATTTTCCTGAAACTTTACCAATTTTTCTTTCGTTTTTATCTTCGTATCGGCAATTTCTTTCCTAAATTTCTTCAATTTTCTCTCAAGTTTATCCAAATCCTTAATATTTAGTTTTTGCCCCTGAATCTTCTCAAAGGCATCGATCTTTTCATTAATTTTTTGTTTGACCTCTTCTTCATTTAAGTTCCCATCAGGGATATTCAGGATTTTTTCGAAGAGATTTAGGATAAATTGCTGGTAAATGTCTTCGCATTTTTTCTCATCTTTCTTAGGTTTATTTTCAATTTTTGTCTTTTCTATGCCGAAATCCAATAAATCTTTTGAATTTTTGATGTTTTTCTTCTTATAAAATGAATTGACTTGATCTAATTGAAGAAACCACATTTTGTTCTCTTCATCTAAGAAAAGTATTAAAAAATCGAGTTTTTTATCGATAACATAGCAAGAGGAAGAATTTTGGTCATTTTCTGATAAAATTTTGCAGTTTCTCTTCAGGAAATTCAAGAAAATAAAGATCAAAATTTCTTCATTATTGAATTTATTCTTTTTTATTGCCTCCAGAGCGCTTTCGAATTGCTCAGAATCTGATAATTTCTGTGAATTCTTCAGTTTTTTCAACCCTAGCGCTAAACTCAATAGAATTGTTTGGATGATTGTTTCGAAAACAATGATGAAATTCTTCTGTAAAGAAAACTTATTGATAAATTCGTAAAATTCTTTAATATCGGTGAAATTCTCGAATTTCTTCAGAATTTTATTGATATTAGCAGAGTTATTAGCAAAATTTTCGATAATTCCTTTATATTTTTCAAATTCTTCTGATTTTTCCTGTGAAATTAAGAGGAAATTTACATATTTGAAGAAATCTGAAAGGTCTTCTCCAAGTAATATGATTTTCTCAATGTTTTGGAGAAAGAGAGTATGTAATAAATATTGAAAAGGAGCTTCTTTATTATAAGGAAAAATATTGGTTTGGAAGATATAGATGGAGCTTGACATTAAGTGTTTTTTGTTTTGAATTAATTTAATTTTTTGTTTTGTTTTAGTTTATTGAAGGTTTGATTTGAATTAAAATAAAGTGATTTCTATAGAAAATAATTTTAATTCCGAAGAAAATGCTTGAAAAAACCAGAAATTTTTTGTTGATTTCTCAAATAAAATCAAAGAAAAAAAATAAAAAAAATTGTTAATTTATCTAAAATTTCTTATAATTTCAAAATGAAACGGACAAAAGAACTTTATTTTCGATCTCACCCGAGCTGGCAAGATCGTGAAGGTGTTTCGGGTTGCACAAAGCTTGACGGTGAAGATGAGAGTAATGATTAAATATCCATCGAAAACTCCTACTAATTTATTCAATTGTGCCAAAAAGATTTCGATTATCGAGGGAAAATTGATCAAAATAAGCAGAGAATGTGGATTGATGAACAATTAAAAGAGAAAGAAATGATGAAAACATTGGAAAAAGACACAGAAAAAGCATATGCTACACAAACTCATGAGTTAAATCGCATGAAGTAATCAATTTTTTCTATAGATAAGGGTTTTTATAAAGGAAATAGGGGTATTCTTCAAGATCAACAAATGAAAAATCATCTAATTGTGAAGAATTCTGTTAAAGAACAGAACCTTTTATTGGTATATTCGAAGAATAATGGTATTTAAATGGTCGTTTTTTGTTAAAAATAGGCGAAAAGCAAAAAGGATCAAGAAAATGAAGCGAAAAGAATGAAATTACAAGAAGAACAAGACGAAATCAAGCTTTTAATGGAACGTTACAAGAAAAAATCCACGAAAAGAACCTCAGGTCTTCCAAAAGCCTCTATTTTAGAATAAAACTCCATAAAATATCAATATAATTATAAAAAAGTCTTAATAAACTTAAAATATTGAAAAAAAAGCGAAAATAAATTAAATTAAAAAAAATTCATTGAAAAAAAAACTTCAAACTCAAAAAATTCTTCGAAAACCAAATGAAATGAAAACTTCCCAATTTTCAAAACTCAAAGAATTCGACCTCCAAGGTCTTTTAGCCGAAAACACGAACCTTAAAGTGCTACTATCCTCAATTCAATCAGAAAAAAACATGGAATTACAGGTTCTTAAAGCTCAAAATAAAGAATATTGTGAGATATTAAGCAATATCCAACAAAAAACATTGAAAAATTCAATGGAAATTCAACAGAATTGGGAGAAAAAATACTTTATTCTTGAGAATAAAAACAAGAAATTAGAGGTTGATTTAGAGAAAAATCAGCGATTACTACATGAAATTCAAGCAAATACAAAAGAAAATGAACTTTTTAACTATAAAGAACTGGAGAAAAACCGGTTTTTCGCTGAGGATTTCCATAAAATCGAACAGGAAGTGATAAAATGGCAAGAGAAAAACGCGATTTCTGAAGAAAGAATCAGCGAATTATTAATGAAAAATGAGTTTCTTTATAAAGAACTGCAAAAATATAAGGAAATCGCTGAGAATTCCGAGAGAAAAATCGAGAAATATCTTGAAGAATTCAAAAGAAAAGTCGTTTTATTTGAAAATGAATATAATAAAGAAAAGATCAATAACCAGGTTCTTCAAAGGGAAAATCAAGGAAAACTTAAGAAAATCGATATTTTACAAAGCGAAGTCCTTGAATATAAAGAGAAATTAGAGAAAATACAAGAGAATTCCCATCATGAAATCAATGAAATGAATCAGGATTTTGTGAAGAAATATCAGGAAATACAAAGGAAATACGAGTTTTCTTGTGAAGAATTAGAGAAAATGAAGAGTTATAATAGGGATTTACAAAGGGAAATTGAAGAAATTAAAGGATATTATAGCAATTTAATGGGGAATTTACAAGAAAATATTAGAAATAATCTTAAAGAAACTCTTTCGAATTCAAAACTTTCAACGCCGAATAGAAAGGAGAATTTGAGCGAAAGGGGATTTAATAATGGAGATTCTGGGAAAAGTGATCTGGATTTTGGTGTAAAATTCATTCATAAATACAATTAAAATGATATAAAGAATAAAGAAAAAATGGGTTTTCAATGAAAAAAAATTGGCTGTTTTTTAAAACCCAATATTTTATATTCAATTAAAAAAACATAGAGAAATTCTCATTATTATTATAAATTTTGTTTAAAAAACTTAAAATTTCATCAGAAAACCAATGATCTCCAAAAAAAAAAACAGAATTATTCGGAAAAACTTACCTAAAACTAAAAGAAGCTCTTCTCCTAATACTTTTTCTGCTTCAAAAACCCGTTTAAAATCCAAAAGATATACAAAGAAATATCTGGAAAAACGAGATCTTTATAGAAGACAAATTCTGGAAAAAGCCAATGCTCAATTGAAATCCGACCTATCAGAAATTCAAACTAAAGATCAAATGTTGATAGAAAATGAAATTATATTCGACGAATCTCCAGATTTTAAGAATAAAATGAATAAAACATTAACTTTTATTGAAAATCCTAGCTATATTCCGATAAGGAATGAAAGGATTTCAGCTAGAGGTGGAGCTTCTCCATTGAAATTTTTTAAAAGTATGGAGGGGGAACCAATTAAATCGATTTTAAGAAAATATTAATAGGAAACAGGCTTTTTATTTAAATTTTTTTTGCTTGTTGTTTTTGTACATTGAGTGATAATATGATAATATGAAACCAAAATTTCTAAAAAAAGTCATTTTTAATAAATTAAGTAAAATTTCACTGAATTTTTTTCAATTTTGCAAAAACGATAATTGAATTTTTTCAAAAAAGACCAAATGACAAAAAAAACTGTTCAATAGAATCTGTTTAAACAAAACAAAAAAAAGGTTCTTCTTCATTTTTTTTTTTCTTAATGCAACCTTCATTATTTTAACCATTCAAAATTAATATTCTTCGAATTTTATTTATTTTCCCGACGCTGTGTCACCACCTGCTTTATCTCCTCCCCCTTTTTTATCCTTAGTCTCTTGTCTTTCCTTAAAGTTTTCCTTCAAGGTATATTCTTCAAGAATAGTCTTTTTAAGATTGCTGAATGGTGTTTTCTTTCCCATTTTCTTCTTTAATTCCTTTTTTTTCCTTATAAGTTCTTCTCTTTTAAGCTCACTTTGAGTCTTCGGCTCCTCAACGAAATCAGCATCATCAATTTCTTCATCTTCGACAATAGATTGTTTATCCACAATTTTATCAAATAAAGTCTTAGGTCCTTTTTTAACATCAGTGTCAAGATCTTCTTCTTTTTCTTGTGCTGCTGCGTTTAATTCTTCAATTGTCTGTGCAGCATTCATTCGTTTTAATCTGGTTTCTTGCTTGACCTTTTCTATCATAGCTTTTGTGTTATTCGGTTTCAGGTAGAAAATATTCCCAGTGAAAGAATTCTTATATTTAGGATGTATCACCATGCCATCTGGTAAAATATTCACGAGATCTCCTAGCTTATAACCTCTCGCTGGTGTCACGTTGTAAGGATCAATCTCAAAAGTTGTTGGGTAATCATCGTTGTATGAATATACCTTGATTTTATATAAAAGAAGTATTTAGAAATAAAGAAGAATATAAAAGAAATGTTTTAATGAAAAAAAAAAAAATATTTATTTAAAAAAAAACTCCTCATTATTTTTATTAAAAATTATATTTGTTAGTTTTGCAATGATTTTACATGAATGCCATTAATTTTTTGATACATATTTCCTCCTTGATTAATCGTCACGTTTGAGAACCCTCGTCTGATTTTAATCGGGATAAACAAAAGATTCGGCCTTCCAACAATATACCGATTGAAATGAATCCAAGGGATCCAATTATTTTCTTAAAACCCCCATTAATTACATATTAAACTCAAATAAAAATCGACAAACCTTCATAATTTTCCATATTATTCAAAGTGACTCTTATCATTTCTTCAGTTTCTGGAATCCTGACGTAATAATTTTGTACCATTGGATGTCTCATCTTTTTTAAAGTGAAACATTGGCGTTGATCTACCACGAAGTTCACATCTGGGAACTCTTCTCTCGCAAGAATTACTCCTGCTGTTTCCTGGGTGCCTTTCAAACGAATTAATGTGTCTTCTGGCAAACGAGTTCTATTTGCTGGAATCAAAACTTTGTGCTTTTGAAGAAGCGAATGGTCAAGAGCCATTTTCCGAAATTTTCGTGCATATAAGTCTAATACGGGCTCAAAAGTGTATTCGGCTCTTTTCATGAAACGATATGGCATTATCGTGAAGTTCTTTTGGAGCTTGAAAGTTAAATTCATGACGAAAGAGGATTTATATTTGATGATATTTATTTTTTCGATAATTGTTAATTTTTTCTTTTCTTAAATTTTTTTTAATTTATTTTTTCTTGATTGATAATAGGAAATTTTAACTTTATTTTTAATTTCTAATATTTCTTTTGATAAAAAAAAAATTTCTTTAATTAAAATAACATTTTTTTTAAAAAAAAAAAAAAAATTTTCCATAAAAATAAAGAAATTTTTTAAAATTTTAAGTTAAAAAAGAAAAAAAACTTCTTTTCTATTATAAATTATGGAAGATTACTCAAAGTCTTTCAACATCGGCTCAGAGGCTCCTCGTAATTTCCTAATGCAGGAAAAAATTAAAACAATCCGAGAAGATTTTAAAAAAACTGAGGTGGTCCTTAAACTGAACAATAGTCCAAAAATTTAAAATCTAAAACCAAATTATTTTTTTTGCAAAATAGGTGAAACTAAATTCAATAAACGAGTCCTATGTTTACAAAACAATATCCTCCAATATTATTCAAAGATGCCACATGATTTTGAGGGTAGTTTTTCACCTAAATTATCTATTTTTTTCTCACCAAAAACACAGCAAATTTTTTTTTATTTTGATAGTTGATAGATTCGATAAATTGGTGAATATTGCAGCGAAATCAGGAGTGAGAGTGGATAATATCTACCAAATTAATAAAAGCGAAGAGATTGAGAAGAAAAAATACGAAAAAAAGTGCTATTTTTCAATTTCTTTCTACCCTGAATTTCTGATCAAATTCCAAAAAAATAAAAACAAAACACCTATTGACAATTCCATAATGCAATCCAAAAAAAGTAATTACTAATACAGTATATAAAAAGGATAGTTAATTAAATTTTCTTTCTAAAAATAGCTGTTATGTTTGAAAATCCTGACAACTCAAAAGCTTTAAAGAAAAAAGGTGATTCCAAAGGCAAATTAATAACCTGGGTGTTTTCTTGCGCAGTGGATCCAAAGGAAACGAGTACAATAATTGATGAAAACCAAAATAAATGGTTGGTTTTGATCCAGAAGAATATAACTCTGATCAATAACCCAAGTAAAAATTTAGATCCTGAAGAAGAGGGGTCCAGGAAAGAGGAAGAAAAACAGAGGGAAATGCAAAAAAAGCAAAAAGAAGAAGAAAAAATGAAGAAATTTAAGGAAGAGGAAGAAAGAAGAAGGAGATATAAAGAGTTGGAGAATAAATCGAAAGAAGAGGAAGAAATTAGAAGAAGGGAGGAAATGGATATCAAGAAAAGACAAGAGGAGGAAGAAATGAATAAGAGAGAGGAACAACAGATGGAACAGGAATTGAAAAAAAAAGATGATGAAAATAAAAGGAAAAAGGAGCAAGAACAAAAGATTTTCGAAGAAAAAGTAATTTTTTCTTGTGTTGGCTTTTAAAAATTAATTCATTGATTTTGAAATTTTTTACAAAATTAAAATTATTTATCAGAAACAAAGAGTGGAAAATGCATGGGAATACCGTTTTTTCCAAATATGGGATGAGAATATCTTATCTTTGAATAGTTTCGAGGAGAATATGAAAAAAGGTCTTAAGATGTTCCATTTCCTGGGTATGTTCAAGAATAAAGCCATGGAAATCACAAAAGAAGTTATTGATTCTTTTGTTCTTCCAGAACAAAGTCGCAAATATCATCCGTTGCAAGCAAAACAACCGATTCCTGGTAATCCTCTCAGTGAAGAATATATTTATTTGATCAACAACCCCAATTTTCTTATCAAATTATCCTTTCCAGAGCATAGTTCTCTCAACGATCTCAATCATTCAAGCATAGAATCATACGAATTAAATAACACAACCATCTATTCTGATAAAAAGGTCATTAAAAATTCATTTAAATTTATTATTTTTTTTTTTTACAAAAATTAAAAATGTTTATCCATCAATCCCCTCTCATGAATTCATTAAAATTTGATAAAAAAAATCACTAAATTCACATAAAATTGATAGGTCAAGGCATTTAGTCATGAATTTCGTGCATTTGACCTTTTAGCCGACACCCTTTTCCTACTAAAGAAAAAAAACAAAAACTTCAATATCAGAGTTCCCCTTTGTTCTCTAATCGGTTACAAAGGATTTCGGGCGTTAGTGATCTCCCAGCCTCCAATTAACGGTTTCGATACATTAACAGTGGGTCCAGGTCCTTCAGGGGATTATCGTTTTAATCAAATTATCGCACAAGACTTAATGTCAGTTGCCAATGCTTTGAACGTCAAGCCTCATAAGTTTGAATGGGACCCAAGAATGAAGAGTTTTCCAGTGATTTTATCACTTTTTACAGAGGTTCATCAAGCTAAACAAGAAGATTGGGATGAATTAACTGCTATTTTGATACCGAATATACCAGGAGCTGATGTGGATGGAAAGGAGACTAAGATTAATTTAGCGGTTTTGACACCAGGGATCTCAAACACACCGTTGGGGGGTAGCACATCATTGGGAATTGCAGCTGCTGTGAATATGGTGCCATTGTATTATTTTATGAAGGTTGCAGATGTTTTCCCTGTAGATATTGATATAAATTCGAATGATCCGTCTCATTTTATCAAAAGATTAAGGTTTTGTTGTTCAATAAAATAAAAATAAAAAAAATATTTTTAAGAAATTTTTTTCACTATTTTTTTAATTTTAGGCCAGAATTCTTGAATGAACACAATATCCCATTGAACGCTGACGCTTTTATGATTGCAGTCGACAGCCCCGAATCAGAACTCGACGATATGGAAGTCGCTGAAGCTGGCCGTAAACTTCGAGAAGAAAGCCTACCATTCCTTCTCGCGCAGCTTGAAAAACTCGAAGTCCTACCTCTTGATAGTTATTCAATGAGTCAAGTTCCATAATTTCTTCAAAAAATTCATATTTTCTTCAAAAATTTAATTTTCTTAACTTTTTTATTATATATCAAAATTTTTAATTTTTTCTTTTTTTCAAAAAATCTTTTTAAATTTTTTTTTTTTTTTTTTTAAAATAAAAACTTCCCCACATAAAAGAGATTTGTCAAATCGAGATGATCTCTCGAGTTTGTAAGAAAATTCTTCGATACCATCTCTCAGAAATGATTCTGAACTACGATAAAGAGAAAAACAAGAACATGCCCCTGCCCCAGCCAAAAATCATTGAAACTGAGAAAAAAACCATATCAAATTCAAAGAATATTAGTCATTTATGGTCAGGAACTATTGCAGGTCGTATGGGCGATGTTTCCGTAGCGAATCTGGAAAAAATGAACGAAGAAATCGCTGATATAGCTATAGATTTCTTCAATTTAGTCTTGGGTGTCGGCTCAGAAACTGACCTTTTTTGGCAGGAAATCCTCACATTTCAAATAAAGAACGATTATCAATATACGATAAAAAGAGGCGATACTATTCTTGGAGGTCTTTTGCATGCGATGTGTTACCATTGTAAGGTTGTGATGAAATTCGACGATAAAATCGAATTGAGCAAAAGCATGATAATCTTCAAAAAAGAGGATTTTCTCGGACTTCAAATCCGTTCGAAATCTTATCAATTCAAGAATATTGAAATAAAGCTCCTCTGTGAGAAATATCGAGAATATCGAGCTAATAAAAACTATGATTTAGCGATAAAAGCAATAAATATTCGATTAAGCATCGATAAAGCTTTAGGCTTCCCATATCCACAAGATGTGACGATACTTTCTGATCTTTCAGAAGTTTATTTAGAACAAGGGGATCTCGATAATGCGACGAATAAAGCCAAACAAGGTATAGAAGGCCTACATCCTTTTCATGCGGAATCAGTGAAATTTTGGTGCGTTTTAATGCGATGTCACATGCGAAGAAACGAAGTTGAAAAGGCTTTGGAGTGTTTTGATAAGAGTTTATCGATACTCGAGTTTCATTTAGGCCCTTTTCATCCTTTACATGCTACAGTTTATAGTATTTTCGGCTTTTATTATTCAGAGAAAAAAAGATATGATGATGCCGTTTTATTATATAAGAGTTCTTTAGTGTGTTGTTTGAGGATTTTAGGCTCAAATCATGTACAAACAGGTGAAGTTTATCTAGATTTAGCTAATCTTTATCTGAAAATGAGCCAGAAAGAAGATGCTTTAAGCTTATATGAAAAGGCTTTTGCGATATTCGAGATTCATAAAAGTGATTTAGGAACACAATATGCGAATACTGGTATGCAGATTTCCAGTCTTTTAAATGAATCTGGAAGAGTAAAAGATGCCTGTAATGTGGCTTTACAGGTGATTTATGTGTATGAGGCAAATGAAAGCCTACAGCATATGAAACTGATTGAATGTTATCAGTTTATATTCAATTGTGCAGAGTTGTTGAATGATAAGAAACTGAATATACAATACGCGGAAAAAACATGGGGTTTATTAGATAAATATAATGTAAAAGGAGGGCAGCTTTATGAAAAAGCGTTGAAATCGATATTAAGCGTGCTTTTGAAGGATTTAACTACAGATAAAAAAAATTTTTTGTTCAGGATTTATGATTCTATTGCCGATTGCATTAGCAATGAGAATCAAATCAATTTAGACGAAGATGATGCTTTGCCGTTTAAAGCCGATAGTTTGCAATATATCCTCACGAAATGTAAGAATGTGGTAAGCGTGAGCGAATATTTGAATGATCTTTTCTTTACATTTTTCAGCAACTCAAAGGAATTGTATTCGATTAATTTTTTTGCCGATTTCAGAAGCAATCTAGAAAATTTAAATGAAATTTCGTTAAGAGAGTAAGAATTTTTTTTTTTATTTAAGAAAAATATTTTGATTTTTTTTTTAGTGCTTTGGAAGATTTTGAAAAATTGATGATTATTTTGGGAATTAGCTATTTCTATAATATTTTAAAAATCTAATGGAAAAAATTGTGAATAGTAGTATTTTTATTTACCGTAAATAATTTTTCTAAAGTTAAAATTTATTTTGAGCAATTTTTTAAAAAAATAAAAAAATTAACAAAATTTTTTCTTGTTTATAAAAACTTTATCGAAACACGTAGCTCCAAACGACAAAACACAAATTTCCACTCCCAATAACGTTTGTAAAACCCCAACAAACCTCCCCAATTTTTTCCTTTTCTCCTCTTCAACCTCACTAAATCTCTTCTGGCATTCCTCTTTCACGATTTCTTCAATCCCTTTATCTCCTATTTCTTTTATTTTCTCCAAATCAATAACCCTACCCTCCATATTTCTTAAAGTCTTCACTAACTCTAAACTTTGCCAAGCTTCTTCATCTTTCCTTTTCTTAATTTTTTCCACAAAAGCCTCTCCTTCAAATAAATTCTCAAAACCAATTTCTTTGTTTTTGAGTTGATGATAATTCACACAAATTGGAAACTTCCCAATATCATCATTTTCTTTAGAAGCTATCAGCAGTTTATCCAAACAAGTCAAAGAAATATAATCAGGTTGGAAAATATCGATACCATATCTCGCAGCTACAATATCAAAAGGTCCTATTTTAAAACTTCCTTGCCATCCACTGTTACAATTATGATCTTCTTTAATATAATTTGACCATTCAGGATTATATGAAAGAAACGGCCCATTCCCGTGTCTGGAGCTGTAAACTCTTAAAACCCCGATTTTTATTATTTGAAACTGAATTTCACTGTTAATTTCTTTTAATAAGTCCATTGCATTATCAGCTGAACAAAGGGATTTTGTGATATGGGGGTAGAAACCGTGGATTCTATCTAAAAGTGCTCCTTGAGCACCTTCCATCACGATATTATATCCTTTTATGATATAATCTTGGATAAGTTTTGTGGAATTAATGAAGTTTTGTGAGTATTTTTGTCTGAAATTTGAGTAAAACTCGAATAAACAATTAACTGTATTCTCTTTTACAAATTGTATAAAAAGCTTAAGGGCTTGTTCAAACCTTGCTTTATCATCATTTATTTCTTTTTTATCTCCTTCTAGATATTCGTTCTCATAAACACTGCTTGGATCTGCTTTAAACTTATTAAGAATCTCTCTTATCTCCTGAATTTTTTCATTCTTTAAGCTTTGTAATTTTCCTAACAAATTTTTTTCATCGCATAAATCGCCGATTTTTAAACAAGTGACACTTTTTTTCACAGCATCTTTTGAAGAAAACAAATAGCCTTTAGAGGATTTTTCCCCATACATCCTATAAGAATCTTCAATAGCAATTCCTACACCCATTCCTGTCGTTCCATAGTTATATTTCCCCCTCAAAGTCTCTAATATTCTGATCACTAATTTATGAAAAGGTGTCACTATTATACAATCTGAATCTATGAAGATCTTTTTATCTATATCCACCACACCTGATTTTTTTATCACATCGATTTCTCGTAATAATGTATGTGGTGAGATGATCATGTGTTTACTCAAAAGAGTGTTACAATTAGGGAAAAAAGAACCTGAACCTAATTGACTGAAACAATGGAAAGAATTGTTGGGAAACACCACGTGATGCATCGCTTGAGGACCTCCATTGTAACGAATTACAAGTCGAACTTGAAATTTAAGCGATAAGTATTCTACTGTAGTGCCTTTGCCTTCGTCACCGAAGAGAAGACCACCTACTATGAAGACATAAGGCCTAGGAGTGGGGTTGGATTGCAGCATGAATGAGGAAAATGGGATTTTTAGATTTTATTGTTCAGGGATTTTTTTTTTTTTACCTAATTGTAAAATTCAATTAGTTTTTTCTATATTTTTGGAAGTTTTTTTAAAAATTTTATTGTTTTCTTAAAAAAAGTGAATTTTTTTATTAATAAATTTTTAAATTTAAAAAAAAATAATAAAAGAAATTTTTTTAAAGAGTTATAAGAAAAACACATTCTCTTTTTTATATTAATCAATAATAAAAAAAATCTTTATGGAACAAACTAAACCAGAAGTCGAATCCCCAGCAGAACTTTTTCTGATCATTCAAGTTTTAGGTTTATTTTTCTCAGAATTTTTTTCCTTATTCATCAGAATATCTTAGCGAATTCAAAAGAAAAAAAAGAGATTCTTACTGCATCCAATGATCTGAAAGCCTATATGAGAGGAAATAAGCCAAATTTGCTGGTTTTTTTTTTATTTTGCAATGAAAAATAAAATAATATAAATTTTAGTTTTTAGTTGCTGAATTTGAGAAATTCTTTGATAAACTCCGAGACTTAGCTTATTTATCCAAGCTATTGCCCCAATTAACTATGGTTTTTGAATGTTGGCATTTTTTGGATTTCAATGCTCTACCATATAAAGCTTTGCTCCAATATCTTTTGAAAGCTTATGTAAACTATTCTTTTCATTCGTATTTTTCTATCACTTTTTTTATAAAGAAATTCGAAGAAATCAGCAAAACTTCAGAAGAGTTGAGCAAATTAATCAATGATTTTGTGTTAAATGTTTGGAAATTTCTCAATGTAGACTCTTTAAAAGATTTCTTCCTTTGTTTCAATGCTGAAATTATTCCAAAACAAGAGTAAATTTACTAATAACTCCCAAAAATCATAATTTTTCTTTATAAATCAAGGAAAATAAACTATATCAAAACGAAAATTTCTAATGAAAGTTATTTTGAAACGACTAAAGCAATAAAATTCTTCAACCTTTACGATGAATTTGATAGAGAAGCATTGGTAACTTCAATCGTCGATTTAGCCAAAAAGAAAAAGCAAAAAGCTCTTTATGAATCGATCTACCCTCTCATCAAAGCTCACCCGAAAATTGATGATCTTCTATTTATTAAAGTTTTTAAAAAAATTTTGTTTTTTGAATTTTTTGAAAATTGCATTATTAAAATATTTTTTTCTTCATAAAAATTAAAAAACTTGCAACTAAAATTCTTTAATAATACAAAAGTTCTTGATCATTAAACTCTGCACAAATGACACAGTGACAGTTAGCTCTAAAATCGTTCGCAAATACAATTTAGACATAAATCATTATCCAGAAGTATTAGAAAGAATGAAGAAAAAGTCTTTACGTTTTGCTTTATATGAACGGGAATGGAGCGGATGTGAAGAAAGATTCTGTCTTCATGATGAGATTCTTGGTTATTTAGTCGAAGAACTTCATTTTAAAAAAAAATTCCAAGAAGCATGGTCCATAATAAAAAGATACAATTTATTACAAAAAGGACTCATTAAAAAAAAGGAGCCTCTTGAATATTTTGAAAAAAATCAAGAATTCAAGATTTTACCGAATCCTATTTGGGAAAAAGATGCCTTTAACCCTTTTGAAGAAAATTTAGGGATATATCTCCCAGGACATTATATAAATTTGAGAGATTTCGGTGTTACTGAAAAGGATGTTTATTATGTTGATGATGTGAAACATGAAAACTTCGAATTGAGTAAGAAAGTGTTAGAAAGTTCTGAAATGGTAATTAAAAAAACATTTCAATAAAACAATAATTTATAATTATTTTAAAATTTTTATTTAGTAATTTATTGAATTTATTTTAGATTTTATTGAATTTATTTATAATTCCATTTATTGTAAAATTTATTTGTTTTTGTATATAAAATAAAATAAAGATTGGACTGGATTCGGAGTTTATCATGGCAAGCACTGCTTTTGAAAAGCAAGGGATTTCGATTTTCCAAATTTCCAATGACAAGCAAGCATTTATTTTCGATATGGAAAAGATTTCGCATTTGAGTGAGTTTCAAGATCTTTTTTTTGGTTTATTAGCAAATAAAGATATAATAAAAGTAAAATTTCTTCACTTTTTAAAGGAAAATTCATATAAAAACTTTTCATTTTTTTAAATGAAGATTGGACATACTATAAGTGCTGATATTAGAATGTTGAAAAAGAACTTAGATTTGGATTTAGCTAAAAAAGGATTCTTGAATAATTATGTAGAAATTCCATCTGTTTTCAAGGCATTGAAGCCTGAAGATAGACTGAGTGGATTAGCACATATTGCTGAAACTATTCTAAGTAGAATATTGTTTTTTTTATTTACGTAAAAGAAAATGGTTGATAGATAAACCGATGTCAAAGGGGGATCAATGCTCGAATTGGAGCAAAAAACCATTGAGGAGAGCACAGTTGCATTATGCGGCTATGGATGCTGTGATTTGCGTGGAGATTTATAAAGAAATGAAGAAATTATGTGAAATCGTATATTTTATTTTATTTATGGATTAAATATAAATTTTATTAGGTTAATATCAAGATTAAAGACTTTCATAATGATATATTTTTAGGGGATCCTAATGCAAATATGATGGAGAATGGGTAGTTTTGTAAAAAATTACAAAGGATAATTAAATTATAATTAATTAGTTCAGAAGAAGAAGAATCGGAAAAAATAAATGATTTTGAAGAGAAAAAAGAAGGAGAAGTTCCTAAAAATAAAAAAAAGAAGAAGAATGATGAAAATAAAGGCAAGCCTGAAAAAAAAGAAAAAAATCACAAGGAAATTGTAAATAAGAAAGAGCCTCCCCAACAGGAAAAAGAAATCATAAGTCTTTTTGACTAAAAATACTAATTTTTTCTAAAAAGATATCGAAAAAGTTTGAAATTTGAAAAAAAAAATTTGTGATTTTTTTTTAAAAATTTTCATTTTAAAAAGGAAAATATTTTTATTTGTAAGATTTATAAAATAAATTTTCAAAATTTTGCATCTCAACATTAATATCATTCCCTTTTTTCTTCTGATCCTTCCCTTCCACATCTTCCACTTCCTCCTCATCCTCAAAAGAATCCTTCTTCTTCGCACTTTTATTCTTTTGTTTATTGAAAATACTCTCAAGTCCTTTATTTTTCTCTTCCCCCATCCTATTTTTAATAACTTCCTGTAATTCTAGTTCGTTATTCTCTTTAGTTTCTTCTGAATCATTCGGAAAAGCTTCTTCTTCCATAAAGGAATCTTTTTTCTTCATGGATTTTTGCTTTTGCTTTGTGAAAATGTTTTGTAATCCTATACGGCTTTTCTTCTCTTCTTCCATATCTTTCAATCTATTCTGCAATTCTTCTTGTTTGACTCTTTCTTCTTCTTTTTTCCGTTTCCTCTCCTCTTTGTCTTTATTATAAACAACAATAACCTTCTTCTTTTTCTTCAAATCTTTCTTGTAATCCTTTAAGGCATGGCCTATTTTCGCGAGTTCACTTTCGTCCTTTTTCCCAATGGCTTTCGTTAAAAGAACTTCGTTTTTCTCAAGATTCTTAAAAATCAAATACACTCTTTTAACGAATCTAATGATATGGATCAATGCAAAAATAAAGGCTGCTAGCATAAAAATTGTGATTGAAATAATGATAGCATAGCCGAAATCAATTTTCTTTGAAGAATTCTCAAAGGAAATATAGCTATAAATATATATAACTGCTAAGAGAAAACAGAAGGATAACTCCATTATCATCGAGAAAATCCATTCTAAATCCGAAATAAAAGGTCGAGCTAATAAAATAAAAGCTAAATAAATAAGACAAGTCACTAAGCAGCCAAGAATCTGGGTTTTTGAATCTAGTGTTATTGAAGTGATAAAAGCCACAACAAGAACTTTTCTAATCAGGTTTATAAAGAAATAATTGCGTTTAATGAAAAAAAAAGTGTTTATTCCATCGAAAAGAACACTGTAATACTTCTCGATTTCCCTGTTCGAATATTCTTTGTTGATTATTTGGTAGAAATAAACTAATAAAATAGAGACAAAAACTATAACAGTTATCGCGATTACGCTGTTAGCGCTGTCCCAACCGAAATCTTTGCTTAATTCTAAAGCCAAATAGAATAATAATTGAAGAGTTGTGATGTTAAAAATTGTTATTGGAAGACTCCATCGCAAAATTTTATGAATTGATGATAAAGTATGAAATTTTTTCAGGTTTAGGAAATAGAATAAAAGAGAATAAAGGATCGCAAACCCGAAAACACCACCATTTAAGACAAGGATAATCCATGAATTCGTCAGGAATCTTCTTTCACCGTATTTTATTCGATCAAATTTGTTCTCCTCTTCTAATAGTCTGGTTTTTGTGTTTATTGAAACAAATAAATTTGATGAATTTGAAGAATTATTTGTTGAATCATTTGAATTTGTTGAATTGTTTGAAGAATTTGCATTATTATGTTCACGAGGGTATGATGAGAGGAAAATGGGGTCAATATTGTAAATATTCAACAAATTGAAATAATTATTCATATTCAATGGATATTGCAGATTGAGGTAGGTCAAAAAACTGAAAAGCTGGCAGGTTTCTAGGAATTTTGTTACGACAACCGTCGAACTGAGTACGATCGCAGCCATCAAAGGGGTATTCACATAAATAGTTGCTTCAAATGAAGATTGAAATACCTTTAAAAAAGCAGGAGTTTCTAATTTTTTTATACACAAATGTTCATAATTTATGTATAATTTGAAGAAAAATACCTTGACAATTAACTTCGAAAATATCAATATAGCCAGAAATGCAATCACAAATACCACTAATTGGCTTTCCTGAGTCTCCTCTAGTCTTAGAAATGCATTCATCAATACAATTACTGAAAAGAGGCCCATTGCACCTTTTACAAGTTGGATAGCAAACTTTTATGGGATAAAATAAAAAAATATTAATATATGAGGTATTTAATTGGTTTTCTTTTACTTTTGCACACCATATCAGTGATATCTTCATAGCTTCCATCTTTGCAAAAGCAGGAATTGTTGCTTAAACTTCTCTCTGAAATACAAGAATAGCAATTGTCTTCATTTGGACCATAACATTGAGACTCATTGCAATTTTTATGGCAATTTAATTGGGTTTTATCTATTTTTTCGATAAAAAGAAAAAATGAAAAATTTTTTACTTGAACAATTTATATTCTTTCCCAAATCTTCACTCCAAAAAGGGCATGTGCATAATCCTCCACTATAAATATGATTGCCAACACATTCATTTAATAAACATTGAGACGCTTCAGGTCCAGTGCATTCCTTGCAAGAATAATGACACGCTTTTTTGTTCAAAATTATCAAAAAAAACAAAAACATAAACAAAATCAAACCTAAACAAACACGATCTTTCTGGAAAAAACCATTATTGCATTCACATGAGTTGTTTTGAGTTAGATGCTGGTTTTTAAAGCAAGACAAGCAATTAAAAGAGGAGTTTCCAAAGCAAGTATAGCAATAAGGGTTACATCCTTTTATATAAAGCAAAAAATTTTCATAAAAAGAATGAAATATATTTCTTAAATTTACGTTGACAAGTCAATCCATTTAAAAATTGCCCAAAAGGACATTCACATTTCCCTAAAATTAGATCTTTTTCAGAAGGACATTTTGTACAATTGAACGCAGAAGATCCATTACATTCATTGCAAGAGGAATCACATTCTTAGATAGATAAAAAATTATGATTTCATTTGAATTTTAATTGAACCTAAACAAGTGTCATTTCTAAATCTTTCTTCTTGTGGGAAAAACCTGCTATTACATGTGCAATAATCCACATTTTCTTTCAAAAATCTGGTTCCACGGCATAAATTGCATTCATTGGCAAAGGGTCCAACACAATCCCAACACGTATAATCACATATTTTCAAACATTTCCACACTCCATCCACTGCAACTAACGATTTAGGGCATTCTTTCAAACATTCATTTTTCAATAAATATGTCAAATCTTTGCAAGAAGAACAATTTTTATCACCAGGTCCCAAACAACTTTTGCAATTATTATGACAAAAATCACAAACAGAGTTATTTTGCCATTTATTTGAAGGACATGTGCTATTAGGTTGACAAGTCCCATCATTTAAAACCTTCCCATCAATACATTTACTGCAAGAACCATTGTTAAAAGGACCAAAACAAGTCAAACAGAAATCATGACATTGATGACAGGTTAATTCCTTGTTATCAGGGTAATAACCATCAGGACATTGAGCCTCACATAGATGGTTATAAGTCAAAAAAGTGCTTGAATAACAGGAAGAACAATTGTTATCATTAGGACCATCACAAGTTTTGCATTTTGGATTGCATTTAGTGCAGGTTTTGTTCTCAAAATTTTTAAAATATTCTGAAGGACATTTTATGTAGCAAGTTGATTCTAAAAAGAAATAATTGAGGGAACATTGAAGACATGTATTTTTAGATGCTCCGAAACAAGTTGCGCATTCTAAGTGGCATTTTTGACATCTTTGGGTTGTTTTATTCGCAAAATAGCCAGATTCACAATCGTTGACGCATATGCTATCTTTGAAATAATAACCTTTTGAACAGGTTTGGCAAGAATTCGCGTCGAAATTGAAACAACTATCACAAGCTACATCGCATTCCACACAGTTTTGATTAGAGGAGTTCCCAAAAAAATGATGAGGACATGTAGAGAGACAACTCGTGTTGAAAAGGTAAAAGGGGGTTTTACAGGATTCACAAGAAGTCCGAGAAGAATCATTGCATTGTTTGCACGAAAGATCACATGCTACACAAGTATTATTAAAATTGGAACTCCAAAATTCATCAGGACAAACCCCAATGCAATCTTTTCCTAATAAATAGGTGCCATCATTACAAGAAATGCATTCATTTTCAGTTAAACAATTGAAGCATTTTGCATTGCATTCGGAACAATTACCAAGTAAACTTTTATATTTCTTTTCTGGACAATCTGATTTACAGATAAAACCATCCAAATAATAAGAATCAACACATTTTGAACAATTGGAGCCAGAACCCTCACAAAGCAAGCAAACTGTTGAGCATTGATCACAAGTTTGTGAGAGAGAATTACCAAAAGTACCATCAGGACATACAGCATAACAAGAAAACGCTAATAAAAAATTGTTTAAAGGACAGGTTAAACATTTATCTGAATTCGGTCCGAAGCAGTTTTTGCATTCAGAACTACATTTTTCGCATTTTAAAGAGGATTCATTCTTAAAAGTGCCATCATGACATGTCGCATTACAAGTATTATTATACAAATAAAAACTTGCTTTACAGGAAATACAATCTTCAGCGCTTTCTGAATGACATTCAGCACAACCCTCACGACAATCAGCACAGGTTTTCGACCACATGTCTTCAAAGACTGCTTTTCCTTTCGGACATACCTTATAGCAACTGTATTCGTAATAATAATACCCAAATGTCACACATTCTGTGCAAGCGATTTGTGAAGCATTTTCACAGGATTTGCATCCTGGATAACAACTACTGCATTTCCCATTGTTAAAATCTTTAAAAAATTCTTCTGGACAATCTTCACTGCACATCATACTTTCATTGAGAAATGCTCTGGTGCTTGAATTTTTGCATGAAAGACATTCTTTATTTGAAGGTCCATTACATGTAAAGCATTCAATAGAACAAGACTGACATTCATTATTTACATTGTTAGGATAATAACCTGGATCACAACTCATCAGACAACTTCCATTTGCCAGCTGTTTATAAAAGTCTTGTTTACAGGTAATACAATCATTTGAACTCGTTCCAATACAACTTGTACAATTTGTCGAACAATCTTTGCAAAAATTTGAAGTGATTGTGGTTCCTTTAGGACAATTAGATAAACATTCCTTTGTAACATTATAGAAACCTAAAGATCCTGAACAACTTAAACAATCAGCAGAATTTGGACCAGAACAATTATAACAGTTTATGTGGCAAGATTTGCACTCTTGTTGAGAATTTATGTAATTTTGAGCTGGACATTCTGTGAAACATGATGAAAAATAAAGAAAATAGTGGGCTTCACAGCTCTGGCAGGTTTGATTTGTTTTTGAGCAGGTTTTGCAAGGAGGAGTACAAACCATACATGTTTTTGTAAAACTATCTTGTGATGTGGTGGCAGGACATTTATCAATGCAGGTGTATTTGTCAAGAAGGAAGTAAGCATCTTTGCAGAAAATGCAATTTTCATTTGATGGCCCATAGCAGCTTAGACAAAATGAATGACAAGGTTCGCAAGTTTTTGTCGAGTAATAAACTATTTTTTAAAGAAATATTGAAATATTAATGATTTTATTGTTTTTTTAACTTGAAAATTAAAAAATATGTTAATAAATAAAAAATGTAATAAATAAATTACGTAAATTATCATAAAAGCCTTCAGGACAAAAAGAATGACAAGCTCCAGGCAAACTATCGCTGAAATAGCCACTAGCACATTCGGTGCAATTTGTTGATAAAATGAAACACTGTTCACAAGACGCATTGCATGGAGAACAAAAATAAGCTTTTATTAAATAATTAAATTTTAAATAAAATGTTTATCTATACTTTTTGGATCTGGATAATGATTTCCTATAAATGAACTACAATAAGTTTTACTTAAACAAAGAGCTTGATTCAAATGAGTGTAGTAATAATATCGTTCTGCCTGTGTATTGTTGCAGATTAAACAATAAGTGGAATTGGCACATTCAAGACAATTGGTCAAGGAAGATGAGCAACTTGTGCAAATTAAATTATTAGAGTATTCTAGTGAAGAGCAATGCTCAACACAAGTTTGATTATTCGCTAAATATTTATTTGAACTCTCTGAAGAACAGGAGTCACAATGCGTTGCATTTACTGAACAAGTTTGGCAATTCGCATCGCATTTCAGACATTTTCCATCGAATTTAACGAAGGTATTAATACATTGGTCACAATCTGCATTCGTTGCTCCTATACAAGTGTCACAACCTTCATAACAAGTGTAATAAGTGACCAATAAATCCTTAACACCCCAACTTTTATCATTTTCATTTTGATCTAAATTAGTTGAAAATTTCATTTCTATCCTTTTTTCTGTATGATTCAAGAGATATTCGATGTTTTTTATAGCAGTCAACCACAATGGATTGGGATCCCCACATAAATTGCCTGTTATGATGTCACTATTATAATTAAACATGATTGTTTGAACGTTTGTGCCTTCCAGATCCAAAGAAAAGGTCTCGTTATCCCAACTCGAGATCTTTACGAATCTGAAAAGAGTTCTCACAGCAAAATGATTCTTCGTCAGATTAATTCTTAAAGAAAGCATTGTGCCATTTGAAAAGGTTTGGTACCCTCCTAATAAACGAATAAAAGGGCCACAATTCGATATATATCCCATTGAATTGTTGCGATTAGCACAAAAGAAAATTCCCAAACTCCCTAAGTTTCCAACAATTTCATCTGTGAACAAATCATTAAAATAATCTGCAGCAACAAGTTCATCTAGTTTTAATAAATATAAAGAAAAATATTGATAATACTTGAAGATTCACATAATCCACTGGATTCATTCAATTTATTTGGCTCAAAACAACTGGAGCAGTGATTAGGGTTATTCCCAATGCAAGTTTTGCATTTTATTGAACAAAAGCTTGTGCAGTTTCGGGGAAGCATAGAACAAGAAGAACAGAGACTGGTATCACATTCAAAGAGTTCTGTTGTTAAATTAGCGACTCCCCAAACAAAACTATCGGCAGGTGTGCAATCAAAACTTTTTAGTCTCATTGAAACATTAAAAGTTGATAAATTTTTTTGTTGTTTCTGGTTGAATAGATAAATTAAATTAAAAGATTTCAAATAATGCGGAGGCTCAAGCAAATTTTCACAAGGATCAAGATTCGAATTGTTCACAACTCCATCATAAATAGCTACATCGTGAAGCAATATCTGGAAATTAATTGCACATGCTTCTATTTTTGAATAATCGAGCTGGAAAAGCTTGAAGTTTATGTTCATCTTATAAAAAGTGGCGTTATTTTGTTGAGATGTAAATCTTTTTGTGATCACTGTGTTTAAATTAAACTCTTTTGGCCCACCGAAAATCTCATAGTTATCAGAGGATATTTGACAACTTATATTAGATTCTGGATTCGCTGGAGTTGCTGACCATCCTGTAACATCATTAAATTGATAGAAGGGGGAGAGCTCGTCAGAGAGGACATAGGGGAAAACTAGGATTATAAAGGAGAAAGTTAGATAGAAGTTCATAATCTCAAGGAAAAATATTGGTTTTCTTTATCAAGAATTTTTTTAATTTTATTCAAGAAAATCTTTAATTTTGTTTAAAGGCTTTTTGATTAAATTTGTTCATTTTCATGTTTTTTTTCTGTTTAATTCTTTAAAAAATTTTATTTATCTTATTTTTTTAAAAAAATAATTTATTTTCCATTTTTTTTCAATTTATTCCTAACACCACAAAAACTAAAATTGCCTTCATATTCAAAACTTATCAATTTTTAAATTTCTATCCCAAACAATCTCGCCCAATTTCTTGAAATATTTGATCCTGTGTTCTTTAATATCTGCAGATTTCGAGATATACTCTGCGAATTCAATCTCCACAATCCCCAAAAATCTATTTTCATATCCAATCTAATATTCTTTTTCATTCAAATTGGGGTCCCAATGGATTCTATCAATAATATATCCAAGAGTTCTGAATTTCGTTTTTTTCTCATGATCTTCTTCATGAGATTCCACCTCTGCCTGCTTCGAAATACCGGTGAATCCACCTAAAACTGAGATATTATCTTTACCAAGACAAACATTTGCTATAATATACGTTCTTTTATCCCTAAAAAGTTGATAAATTTTATTTTATTTGAAAGAAAGAAGAATTTTTTTTTTTTAAATACTTCAATTTTTCGAAATTTTGTGAAACATCGATCCATCTTGGCTTGTCTTTTTTCTCATTTATATGCGGATGGGGTTGTTTCTTTTGATTTTTTGAATGAACCCCTTTTCTTCTTCAACTTTAGGCTCAACTTTCTCAAAAGCTTGCTTTTTTTCACTTGCTTCAGAGAGAAACAATTTGTGTTTCTTTGTTAAAAAACATGATATTTTCCAACCACATTCCATTTTTTCAATTTCATCATCAAAAGCTAGATCAGGAAGTGGGACTTTTAAAGGGTGACCTACAGTGTTGCATGGGGGGAGTCCTAATTGACCAGAATTATTGTTTCCCCAAGCGTATAAAATCTGCTTTTTGAATCTGTTCTTGAGATTATTGCTGATTTCGGTCAGGAATTTGTTCTGGAGATCGGTTCTGAGAAGAAAATAAAGTAAAAAAATATCAAAAAAACTTAAATTCAATAAAAAAAAAAAATTCCTTTAAAAGAAAAACAAAAAATTCAAAATCTAAAAACCCATAAAATTTTGAAAAACTAAAAAAATTTAAATAATGAAAAAAAAATTACTTGGTCATTCCAAGAGTATCATTCAAAAACCCTTTATTTGCTGCTGCCAATTGTGCTACGAAATATTTTCATATTTGAGTATCTGAGTATAATCCCCAAATCCTATTTCCTCGGACCATATGACCACACGCGCATTATCCCATAGAGTAATGCTTTTCAATTCTTCTTTTTCTAAAGCGAAATAATAGAATAATCCCGAAAACACTTCAGAATTGGTCATTTATAAAGCATTTCATGTTTATTTAGAGGTAAAACTGTGCATTTATTAAAATTATCCAATTCTACTTGAAATAAATGTTAATCTTCATTGAGAAATAAGCAAAATGTTGTCCTAAACAGAAGCTTTTTATCTCTTTTTTGAAAGGTTCAGAGTCAATAACCTTCAAATTCTTCAAAGCCTCTTGAATGGATTCTTGAGATAATACTTCTGCGAAGGATATAATAAAGAAATTATAAAGAGATTTTTTTCGTTTTCTTATAAGTTATCAGCCAATGAAAAATTCAAACAAATGAACTCAAAAATCAAAACAATGATAAGAAAACTCATAAACAACTCATCACTAATAATGATGATTATGAGCCAAAAGAAAAGCTCAAACTCAGTAAAAACATATGAAGTTCAGAAGTATGCTACTCCACAGAAGAAACTGTTAAAAAAGACCATAAAACAGAAAAAAAGAGAAAAACTACAATGGGAAGAATATCACGAGTTCTTCACAAACTAAAGAAAAAAAAGAGAAAAAACTTGGCATCCTCTCTATTTAGAGAAAACATCTCTCAAATAAGAAAAAAAAATAAAAAATTGAAAGAACAATTCATAGCGAAAAAATTATTTCAATCAATATTAAAACTTTATTCCTAGTCATTCCGTTAATAACATGTTCATGACTTGTTCCAGATCTCTTTTACCATCAAAATCTTTTATTTTTATTTTTCCCGCTTTTAGAACCATTGCATCATTATATTTATGCTCGAACTCTTTAGTGAATCCTTTTGCATATTCTGCTTTAAAGCGATATCCGAGCAAACAAGTTTTATCTTTAGTAATAATATCTACATTTAAGTGTTCCAAACCATTGCAGCCCCAGCAAAATATCATCAGAAGGTCCTTCTGGAACAAAGATTGATGTTCCAATGACAAACTCCATCAATCTAATAGAGGAGTTTTTTTCCAAACAATCTCTTCCCATTAAAATAATATTGTTTTTTTGAGCCATCTGCCATTGTAAATTCACTAAATTCCCTTTCTTCTTCCAGATCCAGCATTTTTGATATAAAGGACGACAATAACACTGAACCAGAAAAACCAGGATCGATTTGGACAGAGTTACAACAAATTATTTTTTTCATTTGATAATTAACAAAGCTCAAACCCACAGAAATGCACTTTTTGCTATAATGTCCAAAATAAAAGAGGTTTTCACTGGAGCTAATAGTTTGCCTTAGATACCCTAATTTGGGATCTGATCTTTCCCGCTTTTTTGGTTTTTCTTTGCTTTCCTCAAATTCTTGTTTTTCTTTGCTTCGGTTTTCAATGCAAGGTGTGCTTCCCATATGACGAATATTATGATTTTATTTTTTTGTTTAAAAAAGAGATTATATCTATAAAATAAATGAAAATTTTTTTTCTTTTGTTTGATCATCACATCAAAAAAACCCATTTAAATTTTTTTATTTTTGCTTTCCAAAAAAAATTATATTTTTGAAAAAT
>JFJP01021667.1_pt1 | contig 27368 bp, 28 predicted proteins | sample 431651 | NCBI WGS metagenome assembly JFJP01 (sample SAMN02602958, study PRJNA72255) | Microbial mat metagenome, whole genome shotgun sequencing project. | biome: fresh water; feature: sink hole; material: water; isolation source: purple microbial (photo- and chemosynthetic) mats found in...
TTAGATAGTACTAACTCTACTAAAAATAGTACTAACTCTACTAAAAATAGTACTAACTCTACTAAAAATAGTACTAACTCGGTGCTTAAATAAGGGGTAAACAGTACATAACATAAAGATATTGTGTATTGTTTGTACCGTTTTCTTAGTACTAAGAAATTTAAGTACTGATTTGAATATTCGCGTCTCCAAGGAATACCATAATCTCATGGAGTAAACAGTACACAACATCAGAATGTTGTGACCCCCTGCAGCCGCAACAAGAAGTGCACGCTTAACTTGTTCTTGGCCTTTCACATCGATGAAATCTCGTTCTTTTCCGCGAGCTTCATTGAATAGCGTCGAAAGATTGCATTGATGTGGTTCGATGGCCAATTCTCCTTCCAAAAACTGAACGGCATCGAGAAGATTTCCCACAGGAAGAACTGCAACACCTTCAGCCACAGAAGCTTCTTTTGCTCCTTGCAAGGGAAGAATCACACCGAAAAAACCTCGTTCACGAGCGGCAAGGGTCATGGGAAGAATTCCTTTTACCGGCTTGACTGTACCGTCTAACGAAAGTTCTCCGATGATGCAGTAGTGTTCAGGACGTTTAACCGTCATCTGTCCCGAAGCAATCAAGAGGCCAAGAGCGATGGGAAGATCATAGGCTGATCCTTCTTTGCGAATATCCGCCGGTGCCATATTGATCGTTACTTTTCGCGCGGGAAATTCAAATCCACAGTTTTTGATTGCCGACATAACGCGTTCGCGGCTTTCTCGCACCGCTCCGTCGGGAAGTCCAACAATGGTGAACGAGGGAAGTTGTTCTGAAATATCAGCTTCGATGGTGATTTCAAAGGCGTCAATTCCGAGAAGTGACATGGAGTGAAGTTTGGCTAGCATAGTTTCTCCCTGAAAAATTGTTTTTCATTTTACCATGGAGATTACCCTTGAGCAACAAAAATGGGGATCGAAATCCCCAAAATTATTTAAACTGATATCCGCTGCCGTAACAGGGGGACTCTTTTATTTGCTGATATAGTCCTTTAGATCCATTTTCTACAAAGATCGGTTTTCCTGTGCGGTTGTTGGCTACGTACTCTTTTTGTTCTGGATAGATGCCATTTTTTGAAGCAACTACTTGATTCTCTGTGTCGCGAATCGCTTTAAGATTGTTTTTGTAGAAAAGAACAGAAGTAATTGAAAGTGGAACTGTTCCATCGTATTCAATACCGTAACCTCCATTTTCTGCAATTGTTATCTTTTCAAGAATCATTGATCCGCCACCGATTGTCGCCGCCTGAATGCCATTTCCACCGTTGCGAGCAACCACAAGTGCATTCATTTCAGGAAGAGCTCGCACTGCCAGGATCCCACTGCCGCGGTTTTCAACTACCGCCACTGAATCTATCCGTGCTGTGGCTGATTGGACTTGAATACCATTTTGCCCTCCGGAAACGGTGAGATTTCCTAAGACCGCACTTCCATTTATGATCACAACACTATTGCGACCGTCGCCTTTAATAGTGGTTTGCTCAATGCCTGCACCCAACAATGTCACTTTATCTTTGAGTACAATTGACTCTTTAAATACTCCCGGTGAGAGAAGAAGTGTGTCACCAGCTCTAATTTTAACCATAGCCTCAGAAATTGATCTTTCTGGAGTGAGGCGTACCGTTTCTGCCTGAACAATTACTAATGTGGTGGCAATGATTGCTATACATTTTTTCATACTATCCCCTTATATAATAAAAAAGGTGTGTTTTGAAACACACCCTTTTGTAAATGGTCGAACAACTGATTATTTGTTCAACTCTTCCAACTCTCTCTGCAGTCTTTCGAGTTCGGTTTCAGCTTTCTGAACTTTGTCAACCGACTTGGTTGTCGAAGTTGAACCAACCCGTTCCTGAGCCTTCGGAAGTGCATATTCAAGGTCTGCAATTACGTTTTCAGCATTGCGACTAAAGAATGTTGCACGTGAATGTTCGTCTTTAAACTTGCCGAACGATCTAATTTTCTTTTCGCTATCAGCCTGTATGAGCTTAAGCGAATCAGCTTGAGCGAGAACAAACGACGACTGGTTAACCGATGCAAGCTCGTTTGCTTTTTGAGCAATTTCAAAATACGCACTACGATCGGTGTAGTACGATTTCTCTTTTGCTGAAAGTTCTGCCGCTGTAGGTTTTGTATACCCTTTCATCGACGCAAGTGCATCAGTAAGGATTCCTGCTGCAGCTTTCCATCCATCAGGTGTATTTGTCACCATATTTGAATAAGCAAGCATCAGGTCTGCTTCTGCTTTAATTTCGTTGTTTGTCGTTTTGCCTTTCAGCTCGTTAGCCGCGGAAGTAACGTCTTTCCAGTTGTTCGATTTAAGAGCGATCCACGCACGTCCGAGAAGAGCGTCTTCGTAATAGGCACTCGAAGAAGGGATACTCTGAAGCGAAGCCACAGCTTTAGCCATTGACTGACCGCTAGCCGAAAGACCTTCGTAGTACAAGAATCCAAGAAGCAGATACGATCGGTTGATAATCTCTTTCTGGTCAGCCGTTGTTGGTACAAACTGAAGAGAATTATCGAGATGTTCGAGCATCTTGTTGTAATCGTCTTTCATGGCATACGCAACAGCCATAGAGTGCTGAGCGAATGGATAGTCAGCGTGGGTTAGTGGAACCATACTGAAATACCGCATCGCATCGGTGTAGTTGTTTTTAGCCATACGAGCTGCACCCATGTAGTATGCAGCGGCATGTTTAACACTGTCTTCAGCTGTTGATACGGCAATTTTGTTGTAGTTTTCTTCAACCGATTCATAGGTTCCGTCACGATAGTTTACACGCATAAGACCAAGGTGAGAGTGGTAAATCGCCGGGGATTTACTGTACTCTTCGATCATGCCGGTAAACGATTCTGAAGAGAGTTCACGCATGTCCATCTCTTCTTGGCAGGCACCCATAAAGTAGTTCACCCAGTCATTTTTGAAGAAGTCAGGATATTCGGTTTTGATTTTCCCAAAGAGGAAAAATGCATCCCAATACAATCCGTCCGCAAACATTTGACGAGCTTGATTGTAAAGGTTTCCTGGTCCAAGAATTGCCTGCTTCGCCATTTTCTTCGCATAGATCTGTTCGCGGTGTGGGCCAAATTCGCCACGGAAATAGATCGTATGGGTAAACGCGAGGTCATCGCTCGTCATATCCATGTACTGATAGGCAACTTGGAAATCTTTGCCACCAAAAACCGTAGGAACGTTCATACCACCAGAAAGTCCCCAGTAGCCGGTCCCCAAATGCGCATTAAGATTGACCATGCGAAGCAACCAGTAACCAATGCGGAAGTTGAAGTCAAATTCGAAGGATTTCTTCAGCTTCTGTGCATACGATGTTCCGGTAGCAGTATCGGTCAACGTGGTGGCAAAATTTTCTGCCGCTGCGGTAAAGTCTTTGAAATCGAGGTCAATACCGGCATCAATTTTGCGATCCCACATTTTTCCCATCCAGGATAATTTAGTGTTGATCGACTGCTGTTGCAGTTCTTTAAACTGGAAGTCTGGGGAAATGGCGTTCATAAAGGAGATACTTCCCAAATGTTCACCAAGAATCGGGTGATTCATGAGTCGGTAAGTGGCACCGAGGTCAACGGCAAATCCGAGGATTTTTTCACCGAAATTGGGGTCGTAGTAGATGTTCAAGTTGGCACCGAGTGAAAGGCGATTCCACGGGTTGATTGCATAGGACATCATGGCGCGGAAATGGCTATCGTTAAAGGTTTTGCCTGATGGTTTTATCACGTTGTTGATCGGATCCCATTCAGCGGCTTCGATTGGATCATTGGCCGTTACTCCAAGCATCGAAATACCAACAGACTGGTACAGTCCCAACGGCATGATTGCGCCGCCTTCATAGAGAACAAAGGAGTTTCCCATACTTGGAGAAAAGGCTCCGCGAACGGTAACATGGTTCTGTTCGGTCATAAGTGCAGGGTTTGTAGCTGGAGAATGTGGCGCAAGAAGGTCGCGCCACCGCTGAGTGACAAAGTATTCACCAGGAAGTCCATCTGCAGCTACCTGGGTTGCGCAAAGTGCAACTGCAGCCAATGGGAGGAGTACTTTGTTTTTGATTCTATTCTGTTTCATCTCTTTTCCTTCCTGTCACTTATTTCGTGAAACGTACGCCGAGGTTTTCGTTTTTGGGTGAACGGATTGCACAACAGGTTCCTGCTGGTTTGAAATCCATGTCAACTTTGGGAGAACTAAATTGAGGATCAAAGTTGTGATTACCGGCAGGGTAGTCATACATTGCTTTCAAGTTTTCGTAGAAATTGTTCCCCTTGATCGTGGATTTTTCTGACTCTTTGGTTGCTTTGTAACCAAATTTCTGATTGAATGCAATCGTGTTGTTTTCAATTGAAACTTCAGATGTTCCTCCGAGGTAGACGCCAAAGCCGACGTTGTACGCAATGGTGTTGTGTTCCATCGAACTTTTCATTGAACGTGCATCCCAAATAATAGCTCCTGAAGCGCGGTTGAACACAATGAGATTGTCATTTGTTTGAGGAAGGTGGCGCACTGCCATGATCCCTGTCATCCAGTTCTGACTGATTTGACAATTGACAACTTTTGTCCCTTGGCTCTTGTTGAACACGCCAATTGTCGCATTGGTAACAATGAGACCGTTGATCTCTGATCCTGCACCGAGAGTGACACCAATGCCGCGTCCACCTGCATCGACTACTGCTTTGTGCTTGTTTTTTGCTTTAATAACGAGACCATCTTTGACGTAAAGAGTCTCTTTGTATTTGCCATCAGAAACGAGAATCGTATCACCGCGTCGCGCTTTTACGATTGCTTCAGATATGTTGCCATACCCTTTTGATGGAACAATAATTACTTCACCTGCAGACGTAATTGTCTGGATAAACAGAACCAGAAGAGCGGATAGGAGTGCCTTGTTTCGAGTCATCGCTTTCTCCATTTTAATTTTTAAAGTTTGTAAAGATTTCTGTACCTATTGTACTACCATTAGATCCATTATTAATACAGTGAGACGAATCGGTTACTCTAAAGTCATTTAAGAACGCATTTTCAAAGTCCGGATTGAAAGAAAGATTATCTTCCGGAAGTAGTTCATTAATTTCAACATTATAGAAATAGTTGTTAAATTGCTGAGTAATTTTTGATTCTTCACTCAATTTAATTTTCAGTTTACTATTAAAGGCGATAATGTTGTCGGTAATAGTTACATCTGACGTTCCACCTATTGTAATACCGTGATTGGTGTTATATACGATCGTGTTGTGTGAAATAACGTTGTTTCTTCCCTGAACATCCCATAAAGAAATGCCGGAGCCTTGATTGCGAAAAATGATATTGTCTATCAACACCGGGAGGTTTGAGACTGCTAAAACACCACTATGGCGATTTCCGTAAATCTTGCAGCCTGCAATTTTGTTGTCAATTCCTTCGGAATACACACCCACTTTTGCCCCGGTAATTGAAAGTCCGTAAATCGTTGCGCCATTCATCATATTTACCGCTCGATTCTGCCCGTTCCCATTTATGACCGCTTCGTGAAGTTTTTCAGCCATAACGGTTACGCGGGGAGGAATTACAAATTTTCCTCGATATTGCCCCGGTGCAAGGACCAGTGTGTCTCCTTGTCTACTTCGTACCAATGCTTTTGAAAGTGAAATCCCCGACGATTCAACCTGAATGCGTTGTCCTGAAAGCACAGGGGAAAACAGTGCCAATAACATTGTAATACCGATGACATTTTTAACTAAGCTCTTGTATTCAAACATAATAGTCACCTGATAGCAATACCTTTATAGTTGTATAGTAACACGAATTGTACCATTTTGCCAAAAAAATGCAAATGATTATCAAGGTTTATGCTTCTTTTTCTTATTTGCTCCAATATTTTTTGTCTGGATTTGTGTGTTCTGTAATTCTTTCTTTGGGAATAATTTACAGAAGCATACTGTTTTCGTTGGTTCTTGAGAAAGAATATCGGATGTCAGCTAACAAAATCTACAAAGAAAGCATTTGCAAAGATTAAATTGCTATATTCTTATTATGTATTGGTTTCATCCTAAAAGGGCTTTTGAGGATTCCAGTGAAATTTATTGTATTTACTATCTTTTCCGTAGCAAGCATTTTAGGGCAATCCTTTGCCGTTTCATATTCGTTGGAACAGTTAGTTGATTCATCTTACGCATTTTCTGGTGATGTAAAAAACAGCACTATCACTATGGAGCAGAGCTACAACAAAAATAAAGAGATTCGCAGTCGCCTGTTCCCTAAAATAGTCGTTCATGGAAACTTTACGCGGAACATGCGATCTTATAATCGATTTTCTGATGAAAGTGACTTTTCTTTTAGTTCTGAATTAAACGGAGGTTTTAGCGGAGGATCAGATTGGGGTGACCGTTATCTCGCTTCACTTCTAGATGAACGATTTGATATGATTTCGTTTGGTGCAAAACGCAACAGTGCCGAGATCGGAGTTTCGGTGATCCAGCCAATTTTCCACGGCGCAAATGGCATGATTGATTACAAAATTAGCAAAGTCGAAAGCAGTCTTCTTGTGTGTCACTGGCAGGAAGTACGCATGTTGGTAAAAACGGCAATTGCAAAACAATACTATCAATGCCAACTCTCGTTGAAACGGTCGCAGATACTAGAAAAAATGAATGACATCGCCCAAGAGAGCCATTCAGTGGTTAAATCATCTTTTCGAGCAGGGGAATCACTTCCTTATGATACACTGATCTCATTTATGGAGAGTGTTAAAGCTGAAGAGGCGCTGTTTGAATCTCGACAGCGCAACGCATTGGTTCTATATACTTTGCAAAAAGAGTCGGGTGTAAAACAAGACTCGGGGTTCTCTGTGGATGATTCATTCCCAATTCTTACCTATGAATTGTCGTATGAAACCGCATTGGATCGATTGAATCAAACTAATAAGCAGATTACGACTCTTCGTGGCGAGCATGATCGATCACTATTGATGATTGAAAAGGCAAAACAGCAGTTTCGTCCAAATCTTCAGGTAGGGGCAGATTTTCTCCGTACATCTCATTTTACGGTTCCCGGAGCATTTAGTATGGAACCGGAGCGCCGTGTTTATGTTGATTTTTCTTATGATTTACTAGCCACAGGAACGCGTTGGTTCTCGCTGGCTCAAGCAAAACAGAATGAACAAGTGGTTCAGAATCGGCTCGATGATACACTTCGCGAACGGCAACTCGAATTGAAGCGATGTTGGGAAGATTGGGTAATGGTAAAAGCTCGGTTAGATCGCGTCCACAGCGCCATGGAGATTGGCAAACAGGGCATAGAAACAGCGCTAGAACAGTATCGAAATGGTGTTCTTTTGAGGAGTTCTTTGTACGAGATTCAACGTAAATCATTAGAGCTCGAAATGAGTTACCTCGATCTGATATATCGCAACAATATGGCTGTTATTGAAATACGATTGTTGACGGCCGATTATCTCTATAATTGACAAGGGAGTTGTATGGCTATTCCAATAAAAGTGTTCGCGTTTGTTTCGCTGGTGCTCTTTTGTTCCTGTGTGAAACCGAAATCATTCGAAAATAGTAGCACTGCAGGTAAGCTTCGGCTAGAACTGATTGATACGATATGGGTCCCAATGATGTGGAAAGCGAATGTTTCAGATCAGCGAAACTATTCCTTCGAATTTGAAGGTACCGTCGAGTCGCTTTATGTTAAATCGGGAGATCGTGTTGTTGCTGGTCAGAAACTAGCGGCGTTGCGGTCCTCCGAGGTCCAATCTAAAATTGCGCTTCAAAGATTGGTACTCAAATCTTCAGAAAGCGAATTGATGAGAGTAAATCAACTTTACGATCAACAGGCTAGAACTGCTGTTCAGAAGGAAGATGCTCAAATGCGGCTAAATATGGCCAAGGAGCAACTCAATTATCTCACCGAAGAGTTAAAAAATCGCACTATTGTCGCTCAGGCAACAGGTGTAGTTTCTGCTGTGAATTATAAATCATCTGAATATGCCGGAAAGGGTGCTGTTGTCATTGTTGTTGACGAATCAAAGTCGCCTCAAGGTGTGTGTGAATTCCCTCTTCCTAGTTCTGTCTTTGCTGACAATCAGCCAATTACATTGTTGTTGAAAGGAGGGGTGAAGGTTATTGCGAGTAGTAGTAATGTTCACTCTGGAAATGGCATTGTGCTTCATTTTCAAAATGATACAAAATCCACATCTGGGCTTTGTCGTGTACCGGTGACTGGTGCGGTGGCAAAACTGGAAGGTATTGCTCTTAAACAGGGAGACCTTGTTGAAGTTGTCATGGGATCAAAAAAAGCGCTTGCAATCGGCGTGAAGGTTAGTGGTTTACAATCGTGGATTTCGATTGTAGATGGTTCACTCAATTCTGGTGATGTGGATTATGTAATTCGTTGAGGAAAAGAGCTTTTGGATTATTTACGCGCTGTTTATATTTGCAGTGGTTTTGCAAAGTGGAGACATAATGAGAAATGCTGTTGTTGGAATTGACGTTGGTGGTACGAATTCTGTTTTTGGACTTGTCTCAGAATCTGGTGAAATTCTCGGCCGTAAATCGATTAAAACCGGTGATTACGAAAGGTTTGAAGATTTCGTTGAGGCTGCTTCTGAGGTGGTCGAATCATTCCGAATTGATTTTCCCGAAATAAAGATTGTCACCGTTGGCATCGGTGCACCTGATGCAAATTATTACAATGGTACGATCGAACACGCCGCAAATTTAAAATGGTCAGGTGTAGTGCCACTTCGTCGATCACTTGAAAAACGTTTAGGGCTTCCCATTGTCACCACAAACGACGCGAATGCCGCAGCTCTTGGTGAAAAACTCTTTGGGGGTGCAAAAGCGAGTGATCATTTTGTCGTTGTGACCTTGGGGACTGGTCTCGGCAGTGGATTTTATATTGATGGTAAAATTCTCTATGGAAAAAATAGCTTTGCCGGTGAAATAGGCCACATGGTTCTTTTTCCTGAAGGTCGGGTGTGTGGTTGTGGTCGCCGTGGATGTGCCGAAACCTATGTTTCTGCAACTGGTCTTGTTCGTACTGCAGTGGAGTTGCTCTCGGAATATATGATCGAAAGCTCTTTGCGCGATTTGTCTCTTCGGTCAATTACTTCAAAAAAAGTATACGACGCCGCTGTTGTTGGGGATTGGATCGCTCTAGAGGCATTTAATCGTACTGCGGAGTATCTCGGTCAGGTTCTTGTAGATACAGTGATGTTCTCAAATCCTGATACAATTTTTCTCTTTGGAGGTTTGGCAAATGCCGGTGATCTATTATTGCCCCGACTTCGCGAAGCTTTTGAACGAAAATCGCTTGAAATGTTCCGTGGGAGCGCAGATATTCGAATTTCACAACTCCCTGAGGCTGGTGCTGCAATTTTAGGAGCCGCTGCGCTCGCTTGGGAAGAGTTTCATCGATAGATATGCAAATAGATTTGCATACGCTATTGTGCTGTGATTATTTTCTAAAAAACCATCAGGAGCGAGTCCATGCCGGGTACAGCAGATAAAATATTACAGAGTATACTTTCTTCGATTTCACAAGTCGCTGATAGCCGAGACATTGAAACACTGCTTATGCAGTTTTCACGCATGGCCCATGAACTTGTTCCTGCAGATCGATGCACAGTGTGGGTCTTTGATAAAGAACGTAATATTCTTTGGAGCCGAGTAGCTGATGGTATTGGTCGTATTGAAAGTTCGGCTGAAGAAGGTTTGGTTGGGTATGTTCTGAAAAGCGGTGAGCCAGTTATTCTGAATGATGTATACGCCGATTCTCGTTTTAATCCTGAAGTGGACCGTCGTACAGGGTATTTGACCCGTAATATGATCAGTATTCCTCTTAAAAACAGTGATGGTGATATTCTCGGAGTTTTCCAGTCGGTGAACAAATTGGGAAATATTGACTTTCTCGAAGAAGATCTGAAATTATTACTTTTTGTAACTGTCTATATTGGCCGTGAAATCGATGCGGCACTGTTGCGCGATGAATTAGATGCGACTCAGCGTGAAATTATTTACACTCTTGCGGAAGCCGCAGAAATGCGCTCTCAAGAGATGGGTAATCACGTGAAACGCGTTTCTGAATATTGTCGATTAATTGCTGAACTCATTGGTCTTTCTGAAAAGGATCAAGAGTTGATCAAGGTTGCTTCGCCATTACATGATTTGGGAAAAATTGCCATTCCTGATGCAATCCTTTTGAAGCCAGGGCGACTCACCGATGAAGAGCGTATCTTGATGAATACTCACGCAGAGTTAGGGTACAGTATGCTCAAGCATTCGAATCGTCGCGCATTCAAGGCGGCTGCAACTATTGCTTATGAGCACCATGAAAAATGGGATGGCACAGGCTATCCTAATAAAATCGCCGGTAAAGATATTCATATTTTTGGACGAATTTCTGCAGTTGCCGATGTGTATGATGCACTTGCGAATGCTCGGTGTTACAAGCCAGCGTGGGAGCATGAACGTGTAATTGCTCTTTTTCAGGAGGAGCGTGGTCGTCACTTTGATCCGCAGATCGTCGATGCATTTTTGGAAAACCAAGAGCGCTTTTTTGAAATTAATCGAACTTTTGCAGATGCCCATCCGATTGACTAATGTATATTCTAGCGATAACTCTCTCTCTTTTCTTTTTAGTTGTTGTTTTTGTGTTGGTGTTTCGCATTGTAAAGTCAGCACTTAAGGCGATATTGACGACTTTTCTACTGTTGTGGGTCTTGAAATTTTCTTTCTCGACGGGTGTTCTTCAAAATACCATTAAAGTAATTCAATCTTTGGGGCAAACAAGTTCTTCGGCTGAGTAAAGGGTATTCATTGAGATTTAAGAATGTGCCTTCTTGGTTTTATAATTGTTTTTAGCTTCAGTTGTGCACTATATATAGCCTTTTTTCATAAAGTTTTATAGTTAGTTGCCGTGACTTTGGTCGGTGGTATATCATTACAAATACCGTTCTGTGCTGTAAAATCGCTATTCTTGAATTCCCTAGTTGATGAAAATCACAATTTATATGATAACTCCCTTGTTTAATCGAAGTGGATCGCATATTTTATGTGATCGCGGTTACCTTTTAGCTAATCGTGTCGTTGCATGTTTAATATGAAATTTAGGTGAGGAGATCTGATGGTGATTTCAGAGTTTGATCATTTTGTTGAGTTTTCCCGCGAGAATAAGTTATTTCAGAGTTTAAAGCGCCCTGAACTTGAACAGCTATTTAAACGGCTGGTTGTTCGTAATATCCCTAAAGGGACCATTGTTGTTCGCGAACAAGCGTACAAAGAGAGTGGCTTTTACGTAATCGCTAACGGTTGGGTGAAAGTGGTATCCTTTGGTAAAGAAGGAGTTGAACAAATCTATTCCGTTTTAACACGCCATGACTTTTTTGGAGAGATGTCACTACTTGAAGATAAACCAACTAGTGCTGCCGTTATCGCAAAAACGGATTGTCTCATCTATGTTCTAGACCGCGAGAGTTTTTTCAGCGTACTTGAAAAACATCCAATTTTTACGGTTGAGTTACTCAAACTGCTTTCGGCGCGCATTCGTTCTGCCAATCGCTTGGTTAATAACTTTGCATTCATGAGTGCCGCGCAAAAGCTCAAGCTGTATATCTTGGATTTAGCACATCGTCGTGGTAAGCGCGTTGGAAATGGAACGATAGTCGTTCCGAACGTTCCGACACAGATGGAAATCGGAAGCGCCATTGGTCACCGACGCGAAACGATCGCCCGTGAAATGAAAAAATTAAGTGACGATAAAATTATTAGTTACAGTCGTAAAAATGTGGTAATCTACAATGAAAATGCTCTACAGGATTGAAATAACTCCTAAAAAGTTCTGGTTTGTGCTGATTCCGCTCGTTTTCATCGTGGGATTCGTTGCCTTTCTATGTGCTTTTCTGTTGGTTGATAAAGTTGTTATGCCGAAAATAACCGGAGTTAATAATCGTGGAGAAGTCACTGTTCCCGATTTGATTGGCCTATCTTCTGACTCTGCGAAAGCAGTGTGTTTTGCTAGTGGTGTTCGCTTGACAGAAACACGAGCCGAATACAATGATACTGTATCTGCAAATGGAGTGATATCTCAAGATCCATTACCTGGTTCTCTGGCAAAACAGGGAAGACATGTTATGGTCGTGGTAAGTAAAGGTACAGAAATTGGTACCGTTCCGGCTGTAGTAGGGCTTTGGGAAGGTCCCGCCAAAAAAGTATTACGAAACGCTGGGTTTGCAAATATAGGTGTCACGTCTGAATATAACGAAATCGTAAAAAAAGAGTGTGGGATTGGCACCAATCCAGAAGAGGGATCGATTACATCGCGTGAAGCGCGAATTACATTAGTTTTATCCCGTGGTGAACGTCCTGTTAGTGCCGATGTTCCTGAGCTTGTGGGTGTGAAACTTTCAGACGCCAAAACATCGCTTGAAGCTGCGGGGCTCAATTTGGGAACCTTATCATATGAAGCAGGTACAGAAATCGCTCCGGGATTTGTTGTTAGCCAATCTGTGGAACCCGGTTCATCAGCGCCGCTAGAAAGTAGTGTGAATCTTGTTATCTCAATTGAATAAAATTGTATGTTTTCTGTTTTCGCTTGCAGCTATTCTCTGTGCAGGCGTATCAAATTCCGGTGCTTCTCGGTCGCCCGACGAAGGTGTAATGAAACGAAATGCCGCTGAAAATATTTTTTTAGACGGAAAAATAGCCGAGCGCGATGGCGACTCTGTAATGGCCATGAAATATTTTCTTTCAGCATGGAAACTCGACCCCGCATCGGAGTATCTCACTTCCTATGCTGCCGATTTCGCAATTAGTAAAGGTGAACCGGGTCACGCTGTTTACGTCATTACTGGCGGTGCGCCCTATGCAACTCTTTCTGATGAAAAATTGCGTTTTCTCGCTGCTGTTTTTATCTCAAATCAATATTTTACCGAAGCTTTAAAAGTGTATCGTGAATTAGATCGATATGATCGCACCGATACGCTTGTATTGGCAGACCTCTATGTTGAAAACAAACAGTTTCGCGAAGCGGCAGATTTGGTGAGTGCCGGCGCAAAAGAAGAAGATTCTCTTGCCTTGTTCAAGGTTGCCGATCTCTATCGACGTGCCGGTGATGGAGCCGAATCTTTAAAGCGTTTTCGCGATCTCACCTCTCGTTTTCCTTTGGATCGATCAATTCAAAAAGGGTATGGACTTTCGCTTCTCGCGTTTGGTTCGGAACAGGAAGCACTGAACGTATTGACGTGGTTTTTACCTGTTAGTGGCGGAATCCCTGATAATCAGGTGATGGAGCTCGTTGGTCGGTATTATGCTTCAAAGGGACGTTATAAGGACGCGATACAGCTTTTCCAGCCATTGTACTTTAATGATGGTTCAAGCCGCGACTATTACTATGGGCGGCCGTTGGCGATTTACTCCTTTCTTGATGGTCGCTATGAGTACGCACGCAATCTCATGAGTAAACTCTTGTCGAATTACCGCGATGATTATGAGTTACATTTTCTTCAAGGGGCTGCACATGAAGCTCTTGGACATGTTGAAAGTGCTCTTGCTTCCTATGATACATCAATTGTAATTAATCCATCTTTTGAAGAGCCATATCGTGCAAAAGTGTTGCTTTATGTCCGTTCTCGCGATACGGAAAATGCAATTTTTTCAGCTGAAAAATATGCGGAAAAATTTCCTGCCAAAGCTGAGTCTTGGGCTCTTTGGGGCTCAGTTTTGACGATGAACGGCCGTTATTCCGATGCGCTCATTCCGTTGGAAAATGCAATGGTCAAGTATGATGGATCTGCGCCTGTTTCAGTTCAGTTTGAATATGCGATGGCGCTTGAACGTTCTGGGAAACTTGCTCCGGCGGAGCGCATTTTTGCAAAGCTTGTCGATGGTAAAGATATTCATGCACCGTCAGCAAATTATCTCGGTTATCTCTGGGCTGAACAAAACCGCAATCTGAAAAAAGCGCAGAAATTGGTGGAGTCAGCTCTTCAGGTTGATCCTGATAACGGTGCATACTTGGACTCGTATGGATGGGTGCTCTATCGTCTGAAACAGTACGAAGTTGCTTTAGGTGTTCTTGAAAAAGCATTGCTGTTTATAAAAGATGACTATGTTGTGTATTATCACCTTGGTGCAGTTCTTGAAAAAATGGGCCGTTTTGCAGAAGCTCAAAAGCGTTTTGAAGAGGCAAATTCCTTTGACAATCCTCAAAAAGATGAAATTAAACTGAAAATTGAATCGCTGAAATCAAAAGATGCATCATCTTCAAGTGAAGCTTTTTCACGTTGAAACGATATCTTGTACTCTTTGCGTGTTTACTAATCCTCATTGGATGCGCTGCAACTGTCCACAATGGCGTTTCCCCGGATAAACGCACCTTTCGAAGTGGTGTGTTTTTTCTGCAATCACCTCAATTTTCAGGAGGTGGTTCCTTTGACTTGAAGGAAAACGGAGGAAATGGTTCGCTAATACTCTATTCTCCTTTTGGGGCAATCGTCGCTGAAATACAAAAAAAAGATGATTCATTATTTATTCGTTCGGGTGAACAATTGACGCAGGTTTCATTGGCAGATTCTCTGTCACTCCCTTATGTTGAGTCTGTTCGATTTGGTGCTTCGGATCTATTTAAACTCCTGTGTGGAATAGTACCGGCAGATTGGGTTTCCGATGGGGAAATAAACGATCACTCTACGCTAAAAATGAGTATTGAAAAGCGGGGAACACGAGTTAAATCATTACATTTTTCAGATTCTTTGTCAACTGTCGTATTGGAGAAGCCGGAGCGAGATCGATATCGTTCGGTTGAACTGCGGGTGGATCGCAGGAACTATTTTCGCATAACCTATGATACGGAGTAGGAGAATCTCTATGAAAATCATTATGTTGCTGGTTGGTACATTAGCAGTTGTTTGTTTGGCTTCGGCAGGAAATGATCGGTCGAATGCCATGGATTTTGTCACCATTCCTCTCGATGCTCGGCAGAGTGCTCTTGGAGGTGCAGGATCACTTATTCCTGGACCTGGGATGGCACACCTCGACAATCCTGCGTTGTTAGCGGCTCGAGATCGGAACAGTTTTGGAGGTGCCTTTTCTTCTCTTTCGAACGAAGTTGTTCTGGCAGGAGCCGTTGGTTCGTATAAGTTGAAAAATGGTATTGTTTTATCTCCGCAATTTCGCTATCTCTTTGTTGGTCAGATTGAAGGCACTGATGCCTATGGCGACTCGCTGAAAGTTTCAGTCGCTCCCTACTCGCTCGATGGCGGTATTTCAGTGAGTTATCGTTGGATTCCTTCTTTCAGTACAGGTGTAGCAGTTCGATCGGCTTATGAGTTCCTTGCACCTGAGTTAGTTGGTATTCAATCTGAATCTGATGCGGCGACAGTTTTTTTTGATGGCGGAATCTATTTTACGCCGGCCCGAACTCTTGCGCTTTCCGCGGGCTTTCGGAATGCTGGTTTTTTTGTAAAGCGTTACAATTCTGATCATTCGGAACTACCGAGCTCTGTATATACAGGGATTCGTTATTTTACTCCAGGAGTAACGAAGACGTCGCTTTTGATCGAACTTGAGAAAGAGCAAAACTTTGCCCTTGAGTTCAAACCGGCCATTGAAATTCAACTCTATCGCGAAATTGTAGCTTTTCGAGTTGGTACATCGTTCACAACTGATGATATGTCCCATTTTTTTGATGTTATCAAGGGTGATTCTAATGAGAAATTTCTGTATTCAAAATCAGCTTCTCATTTGTTGACACTAGGAGCAGGTGTAAGTGTACCTGTTCAAGAAAAGTCGATCTATTTAGATTTTGCAACAAAGATACAAGGCGATGGCATGGGACCTACCTTAGCTGTTTCCGGTGGTTTTAGTTTTTGAGGATATATGAAATTTGTTTTTCTTGGTACAGCCGAATTTGGATTGCCTTCATTACAACGATTGATCGATAGTGGTCACACCTGTTGTGGTGTTGTGACTAATCCTCCAAAACCATCAGGGCGTGGGCTAAAACTCAAGCTCAGTCCAGTACAATCCTACTGCGAAGATCATGGAATTGGACCCATTTTTGCACCGGAATTTCTTACTGATTCCTCCTTTCTTTCTCAATTGACTGCCCTAAAAGCTGACTTGTTTGTTGTCGTTGCATTTTCAATCCTTCCTGAATCACTTTTTTCTATTCCTCCTCAGGGAACGTACAATATTCACGCTGCATTGCTGCCAAGCTTTCGTGGACCAGCGCCGATTCATCGCGCTATTGAACAAGGCGCGAAGCAAACGGGTGTAACGCTTTTTCGAATCGATCGCGGCGTGGACACTGGGAATATTCTCGTTCAAATTGCTTGTGAAATATCAGACGAAGACACTACGCTAACTCTCTATGAACGCCTCAGTTATCTCGGTGCCAATGCGGTTCGTCAGGGCGTGGAACTAATTCAGAGTGGAAGTGCGGTATATTCAGAACAGGATCACACGTTAGCAACGAAAGCACCTCTTCTCAAAAAGGAAGAAGGGAAAATCAATTGGAATCAATCTGCCGAAAAAATCCGCAATCGAATTCGCGCCTTTCTCGCTTTTCCCGGAACGTACACAGAATATCAGGGAAATCGACTTGGCGTTGAGTGGGCTGAAGTGATCGACCAGGAATGCTCGGTTGCGCCGGGAACTATTATCGCTGTTAGTTCTGCTGGAATTGAAGTTGCTTGTGAATCAAATATTTTGCTCATTACACAGATTAAACCGGCAGGAAAACGAAGTATGTCGGTTCGCGAATATATAAATGGATGCTCTGTACAGGAAGGAACTATTCTAGGATGAATGCCGGTAAAACTGGATTTAAAGGACATGGCCGTGACCATGGACGTGATAAGGAAACTGATTTTTCTCGCGGTGGTCGTGAAAGAACGAACGACGGCGAAAAGGGAAATTATTTCGGCAAGCCTAGAGAGTTTGGAAATTCAAGAGGAAGCGATAACGGAAAACATCGCGAACACGGTGGGCGTGATCGAAACGAACAAGGGCGTGATAACGGGGGATTTAATCGTGGGAGCAAAGTTGCTTCGATGAATGCTCGCGAAGCTGCGTATCGCGTTCTGATGGATTTTCTCACTGGCCGGGGTGAACTTGAACGCATTATCGATACAGTATTTGAAAAATCAAATATTAATTTCAAAGATAAACGTTTGGCATTTGAAATTTCTTACGGCGTTTTGAGAAATAAAAAATATCTTGATTTTGTTATAGATCAATATCTTGACGTTCGTTTAGCGCAAGAACACGAACTGAGAACAGCGATACAAATCGCGCTCTACCAGATTCTGTTCCTCGATAAAATTCCTGTTCATGCTGCTGTTAATGAATCTGTTATTCTGCGCAAACTCATTGAAAATAAAAAAACGGTGACTAAGATTCCTGATACTCTCGATAAAATGGAAAAACTAACAATAGAATTTTCACATCCTGAATGGATGATCGAGCGCTGGAATGAACAGTATGGCACGGGTAAAACTAAAAAACTGCTCAAATGGAACAATGGAAAGCCGACAAACTTTATACGTTGGAACAGTCTTGTGGTTCCTCAAAAAGCATTTGAATCAGACATTGCGTCGCTCACAGAAACCGTACCCCAGGGAACTGGATTCGAAAAGCGCTATTATCGAATTACCGATGTTGTTATGCCTGCTGATCTCGAAGCATTTAAGGCAGGGGCGTGTACTGTTCAGTCACCTTCTTCTGGATGGCCCGTGGCGATGCTCGGTTGTAAAAAGGGTGATTCGGTTCTCGATGTCGCATCGGCCCCAGGTGGTAAAACGACCCTTATCGCTGAACTGATCGGCCAAGATGGTGTTGTTGTTGCCTGTGATAGCAATGCTCGCCGCCTAAAAATGGTTTCGGAAAATGCTGAACGCCTACGAGTAACAGATCGCATCATCCCTCTCTTGATGGATGGCGCACATGCTGCTCTTACTAAACGATTTGACTCGGTGTTACTCGACGCTCCATGTTCGGGAACGGGTGTTATCCAACGCCATCCTGATTCGCGTTGGATTCGTCAGAAAAAAGATATCGATACCGTTGTGGAGATACAGGGCAGAATGCTTGAATCGGTGTGTCAGCTCGTCAAAAAAGGTGGCGTTCTCGTTTACTCGACCTGTTCGTTGGAAAAAGAAGAAAACTGGGATCAGGTTGAAAAGTTTTTGAAAAACCACCCCGAATTTGAACTTCAAAACGCTGCCGATTTTGCGGATCGCAAATTTGTGGATATCAACGGGTGTCTTGCGATCACTCCTCACGATCATAATCTTGATGGTATGTTTGCGGCGCGTCTTGTTCGCAACAAAATGCCCCACGAGAACGATTTGTGATTCGTTTTTTACTGATAATTCTCGTTTTGTTCACCGGTACTGTTGCCGGTGAACTGAAGATACACTATTGTCGGGTAGACCACCGAGATCCTGACTTTGATGGCGCCGTTTCTGATGGAAGACATCTCATGGTTTTTCCTGTTATTCACAATCATGATTTTCTGTCGAAACCGACATTTGGCCTTCTTGTTAAGTCGCTCAATATTCGCAATGATCGCTTGGTTGTTGCTTCCTATGAATCTATCTTTTCCGCTTCTGATTCGCTTGGACGCAATCGTTTAAAGCGATTTGAATCATTTCTGTTTCAGAATCGACTGCTTGACATGGCAGATGCTATTTCTGTATTTGAATCCAAAAACCAACGTTTTTTGCAGATTCTTCGCATTGAAAAAGCAGCTACAATAATTTCGGTAGATGGTCGGCGATTAAAACTGCTCGATCTCGAAATGGAAATATGGGATACACGGCTGATGGCGGTTGTATTTAGAGCCAACTCATCGGTTGAGTCGACCTCAAAAAGGATCACCGATGAAGAAATGATCCTTCAAAGTGCGGAACTTCTTTACGGAACGCTTCCGAAGTTTTATTTTAACTCGATTCAACGGAACTGGTAGCTGTGAGACAATACAGTGAATTTCGTGTTACTGTCGGATTTGATCGCGAACCAAAGAATATTTTTGATGAGATTGACATACACATTTCCCGTCTGTTTCGCGATGGGTGGATTGTTGAAGATACGATTATCGATGAAACGCTAGAGTATATTGATATAATTTGTTACAAAGACCTTGATTCTGAAGGGCGGGACTAATCCCCATGAAGTATGAAATTGAAGAAATCCGTGACTTTCTTGTTGTTCATGTAATCGGTGATATGACATCGGCGAAACACCTATCGATTTTGGATGAAGCAATTACCGATCATATCGAAGAGGGCTTTCACCATTTCGTTTTCAACCTTGAACAGGTTCAGGATCTTGATCTCGATGGGATTGATATTTTCATCAGCTGTCTTGCTGATGTTTCTGATCACGGTGGAGGATGCTACATTATCGTCGAAGATGATAAAGTATATCAGACACTTGAAAATGCTGGCGTTGCGCGTCTTATGAAAGTTTACCGCAACCGCGAAGAGTTCACCGAAGAACATGGTATTACGGTTGATGATTAATCGCTGGACATTATTGCTCGCTGCAGGGGTATTTATTTCCTGCAGCGGCCCTAAAGCCCTAATCCACGATCAGAGTGGAACTGTTATCCCCGTTAAAAAAATTAGATTCTCCGATGGACATTTGCTTTTTCGTTTTAGTGGTGGCAGCATAGAAACAACATTTCAAAAATTGGGTTCTTTTAAAGTTGACCCTTCTGTTCGTGAAATCTATGCCGGTGAAACGTGGATTTCTGCAGAAATGAGTTTGAAAAAAGACAAATCAGCCTCTATTTACAAAGGGTGGGTACGTCAGTTGGGCCAATTGAAAGGTTCGACGACTATGGGAAAGTGTGAACTTGACATGGTAAACCTAAAAGAAATTGATTTCTTTATGGGCAAAAAGAAAACAGATACGAAAAAAGTTGATACCGCTAAGAGCGATACTCTGTCAAAGCCTGCTGGACAGTAGTGGTGAAAACTAGGAAAAAATCAAATGCACTTCTCGTTGTTATTCTAGCAACACTTTTTATCTCTGCTGCCATAGCTTCAACGCTTTTTTTTATTACCAAACTCAATCCTACATTTTCTCTATTTAAACCGACGGAAAAATCCATCGCCAGAGCATATCGTGATGGAAAACCAGAAGCAGTTTTACAATCACTTAATACGCTCGAACCGGTCAAGCGTGGAAGTGGTTCTTCACTTCTTATGTATGGCAAAAGTTGGTATCTTCTATCACTCAAAAAGCAGCGCGAAAACAAATGGCGTGACTACGGAAAAAACGAAAATGATTGGTTTGCTGGAATAGAATCAGACAGCGCTGTGTACTATTTGCGTCGCGCTCAAGATGATAGTAGCTCATACAACGAAGCAACACTCTATCTCGCTGTTGTGTATATGGAAAAAGGGTGGTATGAGCAGTCAACTGAACAGTTTCTGTCGCTTCTATCAGCTGATTCCGCAAATCAAGAAGGAATTTTAAACTACGCAGTTCTTCAGAGTCGTCAGCGCAATTTTGAATCAGCAGCAGAGCTACTGAAACAGGGCACGCTGACCCATCCTACTTTTTCACCCTATTGGGAAAATCTCTTCTGGTTGTATGCACTGCATTTAAATCAGTATGAAAATGCCGTATCTGCAGGTGATCATTATTTGAAAATTGCAGAAAAGTCGGATGTCGGAGTCGTTTCAGTGTATGAAGAACTTACCAATATATTCGCTCGATTCCCTGAATTCAAAAGTGATACGTTACTTATAGAGAAAAAAAGAAAACGGAAATTTGAAAAACGATAAGACCATTGGAGGAAGTTGTGGTAACTCATATTGTGATGTGGAAATTTGGTAATGCTCAGGATATGCACGAGGCGAAATCTCGTTTGGAATCAATCGCATCGCTGATTCCACAGATAGTCGCTTTTGAAGTGGGGATCGACTTTAATCGCTCTCCTGCTGCATTTGATCTCGCTCTCTACTCAACCTTCCTGAGTCGCGAAGATCTTGCGGCATACCAAGTTAACCCTGAGCATGTTGCGGTTGCTCAGTACATCGGTTCAGTAGCCACATCGCGTGGAGTCGTTGATTACGAAATGTAATTTATGGTCGTGTGTACGTATACAGAAAGAGGGAGTCCAACTATTGGACTCCCTCTTATGATTAGGGAAGATTGTAAATTCGAGTTTAAGGGGGAGAGCTCTACCTTCACAATCTTCGCCTTGGAACTACATATAATATACACACTGTGAAATTATTCACGCTGTAATAAATGTGAAAAAAATAACTACATTGGTGTTTCATATCACATTTGTAAAGTGGCGAGATGTGCAATATCAGCAAAAATGGAGATGCTGTAATCTGGTGAAATATCTGTTTCGCCATATCCGCTTTTGATTCCGACAGATAGAACACCTGCTGTTTTTGCTGCTGCTATGTCAGGAAGTGAATCACCAATCATAACAGTATTTTTTCTATCAATGGAAAAATATTCAATGGCATACAGTATTCCATCGGGATCGGGTTTTCGTTTTGGTAGTGTATCACCACCAATCACGAGATCGAAGAATTTTGCCAACTCTAACCGTTGAAGTATTGTTTTTGTGGGCAATTCAGGCTTATTCGTTAGAAGGGCTATTCGAATATGAGATTTTGTGCGAAGATATGTTAGATACTCTATAACTCCATCATAGATGATCGTTTGTTCAGAACAGTGGTCATTATAGTGAGGAAGAAAGTAGTTAAACGCTTCGTCTTTACGATGACTCTCTTGAGGCGGGAGAAGTTCTTCGATTAAACGAAGAGCACCATTTCCAATTGCTCGACGGACATCGTCAGTAGTTCGAGCAGGGATATTCATAGTTTCAAATGCGTAGTTTACAGAATGTTTGAGATCTTCGAGAGAATCTATCAATGTACCATCGAGATCAAAAATGAAAAGTTTTTGGTCGTTCATAGCGTAATCCTTTTTTGTTAATCCTAAAAATAGTTGTATGGCACGGCAATATGCCATTGGAACAATCGTTCCATCTGTTCTTTTGTGAAAAAGTGTTCAGAGTGAACACATTGCCTAAAAAATGGTTCTTCACGCTTTCAGGTGGAACGCCGTTTTTATCTTGAGTATGAAAAACTCAAAGTCGCGAAATCCATATGCAATTCGCTTGATCACTTTCAAGGTTTTTGCAGAACTTTTTCAAAGGTTCTACTTTCGATTCTGCTGCAAATGTCATAAGCTCATTCCATGCTTCTTTTGCACTGTGAATACTTGGGGCTTTCCAAATACTTTTGATCAAGTCCTTTGCGATGTATATGGTCGTCAATGGTGCGTTTGCATCAAGTACTTCCTTTAAATGAACCTTCTGATCCTCATTCAGGTTTTCTTTGTTTTTTAGCAGTATCCATTTGGAAGTCTTTACCACCTTTCGAGCCTTTTTGTCATGTTTCAGTTCGTTGGCGGTATCAACTCTCACTCTATCAAGTACATCTCTTCCAAACCGTGCAACGACATGAAAAAGATCATATACCACCTCTGCATTGGGACAGTTTGCATGAACTTCAAGATCAAATGAAGCATTCATATCCATTGCCACCGCTCGAATATTCTTGCAGTATTCTTTAAGATAGTCAGTGAAGAATGGCCGGACATCTTCACGGCTATTGCCAATCCCAACCCACAAAACTCGTCGCGTGTTTGCCTCTGCGACAACAGTAGCATATTTGTGCCCCTTCTGGATTGCGAATTCATCAATCATCAATTCTCGAAGCTGAGATTTATTAACAGGATTGTACTCCAGAATCAGATTCATTCTGTTCTTGTCGATCTCTTTCACGGTATCCCAATGAAGATGGTAATGTGCCGAAACATCTTTTATCGTAACATGTTGAGCAAGTAGCGAGGCCACAAGATGTTCCATGCGAATCGTGTTTCAATGTCCCGGTTTGAGCCACGTAACACGTTCATTTCGGACTCCGCAGGTCGGACATTTAACTCGCCGGATTGGTACATGAATTTCTGAAATACGACCGAATACAGGTGCATCTCTAACTATTCGAGGGCGAGTATCGTGGAAAGATGTTACCGGCTGATTGCAGCAGCTACAGACTGTAACATGATCAGAAGTATGAGCAAGAATGAAGATATGTTTTGTGTTGGCATGATAATCCTTCGTGCAGACATAGCCTTCCCAGAAATCAAATGGTATTTTCGACATGGCAGAGTTCTTTCGTTAAGCATCTTGTTTGGTAGGATATTCAAAATGCTTTTTGCGAAGACTCTGCCGCCTTTCCACTAAATTCCGTGAAGAACCGAAAAAAAGGGCCGCCGATTTTCATCGCAGCCCTTTAAAGCAGATCTCAGTACAAATTCTATCGACTTACAATCCTGTCGCTTCATCAAATCCGAGCATAATATTCAGATTCTGAACCGCCGCTCCCGAAGCGCCTTTGCCGAGATTATCGAGTCGCGCAACGATTGTAACTTGTTCATCGTGACCAAACACAAACAGTTCAAGATAATTTGTATTATTGCACGCCACCGGTGACAAGAACCCCTCTTCGACTGCGGAATCGAGATCAAATGGTTCAACCTTGACAAATTTCTGACCTTCGTAATGAGCCGCCAAAACTTCGCGAACATCGGTTGCGTTCATCTTTTTATCGAACAAACGAGTAAACAGCGGCATTGACACGAGCATTCCCCGTTCGAAATCACCTACTATTGGATAGAACTGCGGCGCGTGATTAATTCCGCAGACGTTCATCATTTCAGGAAGATGCTTATGTTTCAAACCAAACGCATAGGGTCGAGCGGCATATTTTTGCTTTAACTCTACTGGAACTGACGTATAGCTTTCAATCATCCCTTTCCCACCTCCAGAATAGCCGGTTATCGAAGTCGCCGAAAGTGGATAGTCGGTAGAGATAATTCCATTGGCAATGAGCGGATAGATTCCAGCAATGAAGCCTGTGGCGTGGCATCCGGGATTGGAAACGCGTTTTGACTGAGCGATCTGTGACCGATAGGTGGCATGAAGTTCGGGGAACCCATAGTCCCATCCCGGCGCAACACGGTGAGCAGTCGAAGCGTCGATCACTCGTGTGACGGTGCTATCGATCATCGCGACGGCATCTTTAGCCGCTTCATCGGGAAGGCAGAGAATCGTACAATCAACCGAATTGAGAATCTCTTTTTTGCGCGCAGGATCTTTCCGCCGTTCCTCTTCAATTTCTACCAGTTGAATATCATTTCTTTTGAGCAAACGCTCTTTTATTTCAAGGCCGGTAGTTCCAGCTTGACCATCAATAAATACTGTTTTCATAACTATCTCATTTTGTCTTTAATCGTTTATGCTTTGTATGTAAGACTCGCAGGATTGACAGCTCGCTGACGGAGAGCCATATCCATCATCACCATGGCAGCCATGGATTCGACCATGGGAACAGCGCGACCGACAACGCAAGGATCGTGTCGCCCTTTGCCGATCAGTTCCACTTCGTTCCCTTCGTAGTCAGCGGTCATCTGAGCGGTGCCGATTGTGGCGGTCGGTTTGAATGCCACAGTGAAATAGATATTTTCACCGTTGGAGATTCCCCCCTGAATACCACCGGAACGATTCGTTTTTGTTCCGAGCGTATCATCCTTTTTTACAAAGAGATCATTATGAGTACTTCCGGTCATTCGCGAACCTTCAAAACCTGAACCAAACTCGAAACCTTTTACCGCGGGAAGTGAGAGCATCGCCTGAGCGAGCACTGCTTCGAGCTTTTCAAACACTGGCTGACCGAGTCCCACGGGAACATGGCGAATCACACAGGTGATCCGACCACCGATCGAGTCAGCACTTTTGCGGGTATTGTTGATCAGCTCCAGCATCGCTTCCGATGTTTTCTGGTGAGGACAGCGAATCATTGACTCATCAATTGTTTCGCGGGAAATAGTGTTCATGTCTACTGCCGGTGCATCGATTGTTCCCACAGAACTGACCCACGCGACGATCTCCATACCGAACCAAGAACCGAGAACTTTTTCTGCAAGGGCTCCGCCACAGACGCGAGCGATTGCTTCACGGGCCGAGGCTCTTCCACCACCGGAACTGGCTGCGACACCGAATTTCTCTTTGTAGGTGAAATCAGCGTGGGAAGGACGTGGAGCAGGAACCATCTCTGCATAGTCACCCGGTTTCTGATTTGTGTTTTCCACGATCAAGCAGATCGGCGTACCGAGAGTCACACCGCGATCGATTCCAGAGAGAATCCGAACAGCATCAGCTTCATTGCGAGGAGTGGTATACTTGTTCTGACCGGGCCGACGGCGAGTCAGTTGCGGTTGTATATCCAGTTCTGAAAGAGGAATTCCCGCAGGACAACCATCAATAACGGCTCCAACAGCGGGACTGTGCGATTCACCAAAACCGGTGACGGTGTAGAGTTTACCAAAACTATTTCCCACGTGTCGCTCCTTTTGTTTACTTAACTGGTGGGAAAATAGTTTTTTCCCCGCTTTCGTTCAACGACTCCCGCCGATTCTTTGGAAAATCATGTTTTACGCGGATTCGAGGGAATATATGCCAAACGCTGTGGAATTCAAGAAGTATGATCAGCAACGTAAAAAGTATCATCGACAACGGAACGGCAATTCAAGAAATTAAAAAATGGGGTGACACTATTCTTCATTTTGACGCTCCTTCTCACTTGTATTTTCTTCTTGCGCATAACCTATCTTTATTCTATAAGATACCATACAACTAGAACCATTATTTCAAAGGATCGATCCATGAAAAAACGTATCACTCTGCTCGCTGCAGGTATGATCGCCACCGCAGCTATCGCTCATGAAGCTACGGACAATCATTCTCATGATTCTAAAGAAGTGACTCTCGAAGAAGCTGCTCAGCCAAAAGCAGAAACAAAAGTAGCAAAGAGCGATACAAAAAAAGAGACAAAAGCGGCCAAGGCAACTCCTGCAAAAGCAAAAGAAGAGCCTAAAGTTGCGGCAAAAGCAGAGCCAAAACCATTAAAAGTTGATCTGTCAAAAGTTGTTATCTCCACAGAGAAAGACAAATTCAGCTACGCCGCAGGTCTCGACATGGGAAATTCAATCCTTCAATTTAAAGACGCCCTTTCACTTCAGGCATTTTTTGCAGGATTTGAAGCAGTAATCGCAGAACGCACACCAAAAATCACTCCTGAAGAGGGGCGTGTGGCTATCGAATCAACAATCGATGGTTTCCGCAAAAAAGAACAAGCCAAAGCAGATTCGCTCAATATCGCCAATAAAGTTGCCGGCGAAAAATTCCTCGAAGAGAACAAAAAACGTCCCGAAGTAAAAACCACTGCCAGTGGTCTTCAGTATGAAATACTCAAGGATTCAACCGGATTTGAACTGGTTGGCGTGGGCGATTCTCCTGCAGCAGAAGACGAAATCACCGTTCACTATAAAGGTACAACTATCGACGGCAAAGAGTTCGACAGTTCGTACAAACGGGGCGAACCGGCTACATTTGGCGTAAACCGCGTTATTCCAGGCTGGATCGAAGGTCTTCAGCTTATGAAAACCGGCGGTCACTTTAAATTCTATATCCCTTCTAACCTTGCCTACGGCGAACAGGGTGCAGGACGCGATATTCCACCACACTCAGCGCTCATTTTTGAAGTAGAACTTCTCGGTCTTTCAAAAACTGTTACCGCAGAAACGGTGGTGGAACCAACGAAAGTTGCAGAACCAGCTAAACCAGCAACGGCGGCAAAGAAAAAATAAGCATCACCAAAGATGATTTATTTCAATCCCTCGCTTTTGCCAGCGGGGGATTTTTTTTAGCCCGTTTCTGAACATTTCAATCAAATTGGTAGTGATGTATATTCAAATCATTACAAATCTTAAACGTGGAGAATTTCGGGTATGCTCGAAACGGTCAATCCAAAAGCCATTGCGGAATCTATCTTCACCATTGAAATTGAAGAACTGACCAAGGTGAAAGCAAAACTCACCGATGATTTTTCAACACTCTGTACCACAATAGTCAAATCTGCTGGAAAAGTAGTAATCACCGGCGTGGGGAAAAGTGGACTCATCGGACAGAAAATCGCCGCCACACTCGCTTCAACAGGAACCACTGCGATATTCATGCACTCCACCGAAGGTCTTCATGGGGATCTGGGCATGATCACCGGAAATGACGTTGTTATTGCGATTTCCAATTCAGGGAGATCCGATGAAATACTTGCCATTATGCCATCGATCAAGCAGATCGGAGCTGAAATTGCCGTCATGACCGGCGATATCCACTCCCCGCTCGCTGCATATGGATCGTTTATTCTGAACATCGGCGTCGATCGCGAAGCATGTCCAATCAATCT